>Ga0255783_10001049_pt1 | contig 30462 bp, 37 predicted proteins | sample 011ome_22_FD_179981 | JGI IMG/M metagenome (GOLD analysis project Ga0255783, IMG submission 179981) | Coastal salt marsh microbial communities from the Groves Creek Marsh, Skidaway Island, Georgia - 011507BT metaG (version 2) | ecosystem: Environmental > Aquatic > Marine > Intertidal zone >... | reverse complement strand
TGATAAGATTACTCAACGCCTCAAGAACTTAATGACTACAGAAATGAAGAGAGCTATCGATGTAGAACTCATTAGCCAAAAGGTTATCGATAGCTTGTATGACGGGATCCATTCCACCGAAATTGATTCTCTGGTCGCCGAAACCGCCGTCGGGATGTCCACCATTCAGACCGAATATGAAGACCTCGCTGCCAGGGTAGTGGCCAGCAGTATTCGCAAACAGATTCCCATGACCTTTTCGGATGCCATGTGGAAGTTGAGGGAATCCGAGATCATCAGTGAAGACCTTTGGAACTCTATCGAGACCATTGGAAGGTCCACGGTCAATGAAGCCATCGTTCATGCCAGGGACATGCAGATCAACTTTTTCGGACTGAAGACCCTGGAAAAATCCTACCTCCAGCGACTCGATGGAAAACTCATGGAGAGTCCTCAGTACCTTTGGATGCGCGTGTCCCTAGGTATTCACGGGGATGACTGGGAGAGAGCCAAGGAGACCTACGAGCTTATGTCACAGGGTTTCTTCACCCACGCAACACCCACCTTGTTCAACGCTGGAACTCCCAAGCCCCAGATGAGTTCGTGCTTCTTGGTGGCCATGAAGGATGATTCGATTGATGGAATCTACAAGACTGCTCACGAGTGTGCCCAGATCAGCAAGTGGGCGGGTGGAATTGGCATGCACATCCACAATGTCCGTGGTGACGGCTCACATATCAAGGGAACCAACGGAACTTCTAGTGGCATCATTCCGATGCTCAGGGTCTTCAATGCCACCGCGCGTTATGTCAACCAAGCCGGACGGAGGAAGGGGTCCATCGCAGTTTATATTGAACCTTGGCACTCTGATATTGAAGCGTTCATGGATCTGAGACTCAATCAGGGTGACGAAGAGGCAAGGTGTAGGGATCTATTCTCGGCTCTGTGGATTCCAGACTTATTCATGGAGAGAGTTCAGGATGGTGGCAAGTGGTCTTTGTTTTCACCCGATGACACCAAGGATCTTCCGGAACTTTACGGAAATGCTTTCAAGGAAGCCTATGAACGCTATGAGCAAGAAGGAAAGGCAGTGAAAACCATGGATGCTCACACTCTCTGGCAGAGGATTCTACGTAGTCAGGTGGAGACCGGAACTCCTTACATGCTCTTCAAAGATCCGGCGAATGAGAAAAGTAACCAGAAGAATCTTGGAACGATCAAGTGTTCCAACTTGTGCACGGAGATTATTGAATACACAGACAAGGACGAAACGGCAGTGTGCAATCTGGCTTCCATCGCGCTGCCAAAGTTCGTCAATCCAAAGACCAAGAAGTTCAACTACCAGAGTTTGATTGAAGTGTCCCGAACGGTCACGAGAAACTTGAACAAGGTTATCGACAGAAACTTTTATCCCACCGAACCCGCGCGAAAGTCCAACATGCGCCACCGACCCATCGGCATCGGAGTGCAGGGTCTGGCTGACACTTACATTCTCATGGACATGGCGTTTGATTCAGAGGAGGCTCGCGAGTTGAACCACAAGATATTTGAGGCAATCTATTATGGTTCGGTCATGGAGAGCATGGAGGAAGCCAAGAAATATGGTGCCTACGAAACGTTTGAGGGATCGCCCGCGTCCAAGGGCATCCTCCAGTTTGACATGTGGGAACCTTCAAAGTATCCACTGAACCAGAACTGGGACGAACTCAAGGAAAAGGTAAAGAAACATGGAATGCGAAACAGTTTGCTTCTGGCACCGATGCCCACCGCGTCAACTTCACAGATTCTTGGGAATAACGAGTGTATCGAACCTTATACGAGCAACATGTATCTCCGAAGAACCTTGGCGGGCGAGTTTGTGGTCATCAACAAGCACTTGATCAAGGAGTTGATCTCACTTGGCATCTGGAATAACGACACCAAGAATGCGATCATCCGTGATAATGGTTCCGTGCAAAATCTAACCATCCCCGATGAACTCAAGGCAAAGTACAAGACGGTCTGGGAAATGTCACAGAAGACGCTGATTGATCAGGCTGCCGACCGTGGGCGCTTCGTGTGTCAGTCTCAGTCTTTGAATCTATTCTTGGAAGATCCAAACACGAGTAGAATTTCATCCATGCACATGTATGCGTGGAAACAGGGACTAAAGACGGGTATGTACTATCTTAGGACGCGCCCGAAAGCAAGGGCGGTGCAGTTCACAGTGGACCCGGTCGCCAAGGCGGCTTGTTCACTCGATAATAAGGAAGATTGTGTTATGTGCTCTGCTTAGTCATGATATCCTTGAATTCCTTTGAATTCTTACATTCATCCAAAAACTTAGAGCGTCCGTCACCGTTGGGGTCCATCAGCGACGCGATCAACAAATATTCAACTGAACCTTCCTTTCTGCGCTTCCACGCATAAAAGGAGGCCATCGTAAACAGACCTAGTGCGATTCCAACGAAAATCATTTTGTAGTTCAGCAATTCAATGATGCAGAATCTATCACCATCATCGCAGGTTTTTAGAGCAAGTGTCGCGAAGAAGCTGGTGAACAGCACCGTGAAAAAGATTGCCGGGATCAAAAGCATCCAACGAATGAAAACAATCTTTCCCACGCCGCCCCACACCATCAACTTACACGTGCTCTTTGTGGACCTAAGTAGGAACATGGAGAAAAGGTCATGAAGGGCTATCACCATGACCATGCTCATCAACAGGAAAGGGACTGCATTCAAATACAACTGGGAGTCATACTGAGCGTCTGTTCTCCTTAGCCTGGTGGTGAAATAATTGAAATAATCGGTGGCAATGCTGCGATATTTGCGAGGCTGATTGTCACTCATCTATTAATTATCGGACAATTTAAATTTGGGTTTGAAATCTTTGCACTTTTCTTTTAGGCTGTCCGTCTTGAAGAACAGAAACTTCTCGACGGGAATTCCAAAAAATGTGAGGAACACGAACGTGGCTCCCGCCAGTGATGCGTAGACATAGAATTGTTTCATGTCGCCGGAACCGAAAATGAAGAACCCGACGAGCAGTGAGAAACCCAACGCAAGAAGGCGAATGAACCACTTTGTTGCGCGCATCATATTTTCTCTATCTTCGCTGGCGAGGTAGTCCGGGCATCCAAATGATTTCACGTAAATGAAAGGAATGAGTTCAAGTATGAAAACATTAATAGCCAATGATGCGATACTTGCCTGTATCATCTTACTTTATAGTGAGAAAATTGCCGAGGATGGTGTAGGTTCCCTCACCCCTGACGCCTGTCACAAAACAATTCCAAAAATACGCTGCAATCATGACCGCAGTGCCTATCATAATATACTGTCTGTCGGTGTCATCAAACTTATCCCCGAAGATCATTGGACCGGCAAAATACATGAAAACTCCAAACGCAAGTATCGTTCCACTTATCCAAGAGAAATAGGTCATGGCTCGAATGAATTCCGAAGTCCCCTTGGCGAATTGTTTGGAGTCTTTTGTTTTGAAGTATGAACCCCACAGGATCTCGATTGCCAATATGAACACAACCAGAATCATTGTGAACATAATCAAAGGACTTGAAAGGACATTTTGGATCTTTTTTATAAAGTCACTTGTTTCCTTTGTGAATCCGAGCAACCTTTCTTCTTGAGATCCAAGTGCCTTGGAATCGACCGCTACACCAGAAGCTCCTTTGATTTCAATCTGTTGACTCATCTACTATGACCTGATATTAATTTTTATTCAGGGAACGACGACGAGTTCCACTGGAACTCAGAGACCAGAAAATGAACCTCTTTTTACTTTCGTGGGATCCCAAAGTTTGTGCAAGTAGGCACATCAACAAACATGTGGGCAAGATGATTTTGGAAATCACTCAGATGATGTATACGGCATGGCACATACTTCATCCGGGTGGTGATTGGATGAACCAGTGTCCACTGAACAAGAAGGGCGAACATGGCTACAAACGCATCTCGAACATCAACCATCCTATGGCCATCTGGGTGAGGTCGGCAGAAACCAACTACATTTTTGCTGCCCGTTTGGCGATCGAGTTGGGTGAAGAGTTCGAGCGCAGGTACAAGCATCCCCACGCCAGTCTGGAGCATGCCCGGTGGCTGGCAGAGCACATTCCAGAATGTGTTCACAATGTTTCACTAAAGTCGCAGTATGGTGTTCTTAACCTAGAAGAGGACGTCGAACCCGTGCCGCTTTGCATGCCCGATACCTACCACGATCCCGATCCAGTGGTGGCATACAACAAATACTATGTTGGCGAGAAACTTGCGCTCGCCTAAAAGTTGTCAAAGGAAAACATGGTCTCCAAAGCCGTCGCCGTGTTGATCTTCTTGATGACGCATACCTGGTGGACCCAGTCAGGTTTCTTCCACTTGCTGATGCCCTTTGGTAGGGTGATGTGCTTTTCGCACCACTCGCGAAGATCCTTCGCCGAAAATTTGTTGATGTGCTCCTTGGTCTCACACTGATCCACCGTGGTAATCTTGGGGATGAGACTCTCCAGCGGATCACCCCTGTCGCCGATCACCGGTGCCATGAGATCGTTCACTGGCTTCTTCAACTTATCAAAGTAGTATTTGTAATCTAATTTAACCTTCTTTTCTTCCACGTAGACCGGATCCTCAGCCTTCTCGAACAACTTGTGCTTTGGATTCCCGGTGTCAGCCACGAGAAAACTCACCCGCTCCCCTTGCCTCGGTTCGGAACCCGGTTGGCGTTCCCACATCTTGTCACGAACCCAGACATGGGGCAGATTCCTCTTGTTGTAGACCTTGACCTGCTCTTTTTCGCTTTTTGTCGCGTTGTAGGTTTCGTAAACCGATGGATCGGTGCCAAGGTCGGATCTGAATCCGTCATCCTTGAGTGACCTAGTCTCCAAAAGCATCTCGTTCGGGACCTTTCCGTCCAAAAGTTCCTTGCCCTTCTCCATGACATACTCCAGTGCTGGTGTGGAGTCATTGGATTCCAGTAGGATGTTCAGAATCTGCTTGCCGACCTTTCGATTGAACGGTGACTGATCCCTTCGGATCACCTGAAGACCCTTGATGTCCACCTTCTCCAACTCCATCTCACCCTTTTTGTTCTGCACCCACATCTTGGCTGCGTAGCGCTTCTTCGAGTAGAGAATGTAAGGCATGTAAACCTTCTCCAGCTCGAGTTCGTTGGGTGGTGGAAAGACGCACATGTCTGCTGCCTTCTCTCCCAGCTTCCATGCCTCGGCAATCTTTTGTTCCGTGGTCAGTGATTCATCCAACTTGAACTTGACCATAACCGAGTCCGTATCTCCGTAGACCACTTCGGATCCCTCAAAGTTGCCTTCAACCGTCGCCTTGGTCTCGTCGATCATCTGCCTCCCGCGGCAGGTCACCGCAGACGCGATTGCCTTCAGACCGAGCATCCCCTTGCTGACACCGGTGAACCCATAAACCGAGTTCATCACCACCTTGTAAGCAAGCTGCTTGCCGTTGAACACCGCTTCCAGTGGAGTTCCCTTGGTCCTCGCCATGTCCTTCTTGGCTTGACTTCGGAAGTTCTTGAGGTCAGCCAGAATCTTTGGCAACAGCGCAAAGACCTTTTCGTCTTCACCCTTGCGCTTGGAGACAAAGTAGTGCTTTTCACCTTGAATCTCAAACTCTTCATACTCGTAAAAGTTCTTGTTGATGTTTGCCTTGTCGAACACGTAGGTCGAGTAGCACAGGTTGTGAGCGCGCATGATCGAAGGATATAGTGAAGCGAAGTCCAACGCCACGATGGGTTCGTAGTATGCCCCCTTCTTGGGTTCTAAGACCGTGGCTCCCTGAAACTTCTCCTGCTCTTCTTCATCGTTCTGATCTCGCTTGGAATAGATGGTTGGAATGCAATACTTGTGATCCGTTGCGGTCTTGACCATCAGGCTGAATACCTTGATCTGTTGACCTCTTTCCGTCAAGAAGCTCAGCGGGACCCAGGTCGCCTTTGCCATCTCGATCAAGTTCGGGATGGTCTTCAACTTGTCCATGATATGAATCGGAAGGATGGTATCCTTGATACAGTACTCACTGACTTCACCAATCTCCTTGGCATCCTGCCGTCTCCATCGGTCGAAGATCTCCATCGGTGGCATATCGATCTTCTTGTCACCCAGAAGATCCTTACTGACATTGTTCAGTGAATAGGAGTCCAAGTTGAGTTCGCGCTTGACCAACTGCATCATGTCAAACACGAATCGACCGCTCATGGGGAGCATCTTTAACTTGTTGTCACCCAGGGCGCTGGATGAAAGGTTCTTTTCGGTCAACTTGCTTCGACCTCGCTCGTCCTTGAATCTTCCGAAGGCACTGAACTCCTGCATGAACTTCCAGTCACCTTCGTACCGACGCATGATGTATTCAAAATCAAAACCGAACACGTTCCATCCGGTGATGATGTCCAGGTCCCATTCTTTAACCAATTTTTTAAACCCAATAAGTAAATCTTTTTCATTATCAAATTCGGATGTCAGAGCCTCTTGACACGGACCAATTGAAAGACCCTGTTGCATCAGTCCAGGACGACCATAGTCCTGACGTGTCACCGCGATCTGAAATACGAGATCTTCTTTTTTGGTTGGTTGGGGAAACGCCCCCGACTCGCTGAAGCACTCGATATCAAAGGATCCCGTGCGAAAGGGAGCAATATCCTGGCGCTCCAGAGGAGTCAACTGATGATGCCCGTTCAACTCAATTTCAATGTCGCAGTTAGTTTCGTCTTCCCTGGCAGAGCGGACGGGGACTTCTATCCAGCCCGTGGATGAACATCCGGACATGTGGAGCACCCTAAGAACCGGATCCAAGTTCGCTTCATAATTCTGGAACGTTGAATCGTAGCTGTAGTCGAACTTGATCTTGTTCCCCATGGTCCTCATGGCTTTCTTGGTGTTGAAAATCAACTTGACCAACGGGACACTTCGTCCACCTCGAAATCCCCAGAGGTTGGTGGCGTTATACGTTTCGAACTTGTGCACGCTTGACCAAACATATTCAGACCAATCCTTGTGATATTTGATATATTCTGGACATTCACTACACCAAGTGTGACCATGTTTGTCACACGGAAGACGTTCCTCCTTACTCCCGGGTTTGAGAACCTTTTCGAAAAGCATCTTCAGGATTGTGTGATGGGTGATGTTTGGTGAATCTTTGTTCATGTTGTATCCAAGGTAGAAGAATGGTTTGAAGGGAAACTTGACACAGACACTTTTGCCATCCTCGGTTCGTCCAAATGCATAGACCCTGAAGTGTGTTTCACCGGTCTCGGGATCTTCATAGTCATATCCTTCCCAGGTCAAGGTCTGAAATTGAACCCTGTCCATTTGGTAAACAAGGCGTAATTTTTTTAATACCCAATTGTAAAGATATGTCTGGAGCACTCGTCAATCTTGTCGCCAAGGGAGCCCAGGATGCCTTCTTGTCGGGCAAGCCTGAGGTCTCATTCTTCCAATCGATGTACAAGCGTCACACCAACTTCGCTCAGTACCCGGTGGAGCTGTTCCCGGTTGGTACCGCTGGCGCGAATAACACGATCAGCCTGCCCATCACGCGCAAGGGTGATCTTCTTTCTTACATGTGGGCAGAGACCGCCGCTGCTGTGTCGACGATCTTTGGATCCGAGTCAGCGACTCCTTCTCTGTTCCGTCTCTATGTGGGTGGTCAGCTCGTTGAGGAGCACGATGCTTTCTATGCCAATTCACTTTACACAAAGTTCCTCGCCAACACTGGCGCCAAGGGTTTCGCGGGTCATAACGCTGCTAACCCTGAGGACAACACGTGGCTTCCGTTCCACTTCTCGTGCTGCGACGAGGCGGGTTGTGCCCTTCCGCTCGTGGCTCTCCAGTACCACGATGTCGAGGTCCGCATTCAGTTCGGTTCCGGGACCGGCGCCAACACTAAGTACTACGCCAACTACATCCAGCTCGATACCGACGAGCGTGCGGCGATGGCCAATGCGCCCAGGGAGATGTTGATCACTCAGGTTCAGCGTATTCAGCCCGAGACCGTGTCTGCTGCCCCCAAGGTGGACCTGTCCTACTTCAACCACCCCGTGAAGTGCCTTCTGTGGGGTGCCTCGGATGTTAACAGCTCTCCGTATACCTTCGATAACGCCAAGCTCACTCTCAATGGAGTGGATGTGTTCGATCCCATGACCAAGAAGTATTTCGCCTACGTCCAGCCTTATCATCACAGTTCCAATGGAAGCGAGATGCAGTCCAAGGCACTCGAGGGCGAGGAGGCGGATAACTTCTGGATGTACTCATTCGCTCTCAAGGCGGACAAGTATCAGCCTTGTGGTACTTGCAACTTCTCGCGGCTTGACAACGCCGAGATCAAGTTTGGTGGAACGATCAACAACGACCTCAACTGGTTCTACGGTGTCAACTACAACATCTTCCGGATCCAGAACGGCATGGGCGGGCTTGCGTTCGCCAATTAAACAGTTCAAGCGAATGCTTAAAATGGCAAAGGGAGAGCAGTCCGACCGCGAAAGGAAAAGGGACTCAAAGAAGAAAGAAAAAGATAAATCAAAGTTTAGTCAAAAACATATTAGGTCAAAGTCAGATTGTTAAACGAATTAAACATCGTTTAATAATATGATGCGGTTGGACAAAGAAGATCGAAAATATAAAAAGAGAGGTCTTGAAGAATTTATTCCTATATACAAGGCACAGGCAAGTATTGAAAACAAGTTGAAAAACAAATTACCATCCTTACTTGAAGATCTTGCGAAGAAACACAATTTGGATTCCGTTATTTTGGGAATTCACAACAAAAATCCCAGAAAGTTCAAAAAGGATACCATAGGTCTAATTGAATTTCCAACCCATTGGGGATCTTTTTACTACATCCACGATGAAAATAGAATTTTGGTCTATGATTCATCTTATGGAAAAGGTGTCAGTCCATATTTCAAAAAATACATGAAATCATATGGTGGAACGGTTACACAGGTAGGTTGTCCTTGTGGCAGCAATAAGCCCATTTCAATAAGAGCGACAAGTATAAGACCGGTTAAAAAAATCCCAAGGCAACCAGCGGCGTGGAATTTTTCAGAACCCGATGATGAACCTGACAATAGAAAACTAACGAGTTATGCTTCACAACATCAATTTTGTTACATGGAAGCATTGTTATTTTTAGAAGAACTTTTGGATGAGCGCAATGTGTCAAAATGTAAGAATGCCAAAGAATCGCTGATAACGATAAAACGCTACATTATGGAAAAAATAAATGTTCCAGAAAATTTCAAGTACATCTGGGATCCTTCAAAAAAAGAAAAAGTGCGTATAATATGAACACTATACCACTGACATTTGCCTTTATAGCAGCCTTTTTGAACGCGAAAAATGAAAACGGACCTGTTGCCAAGGCGTGGAGACTCGGCAGAAACCAGTTAGTCAGAAGTCGCAGCAGGTCGGCACTCAAAGCTCTCCATAAAGTCGCAGAACGTCCACCACAGCCGGATGCCTCTCCACGTCTTCCACCGTGAAATGCACGATGGCCATGTGAGTTCTATCTTCGTGACTGGAGCGATTGATGCGCTCCACGATGTCCGAAAGTCCGTTGACTTCATAGCCACGGTCGTGCTGATTGGGATCGCCGGTCACCACCATCTTGGTTCCCTTGCCGATGCGCGTCAAAATCATCTTCATCTGGTTGGGCGTGGCGTTCTGCATCTCATCGGCAATCACCCAACTCTTTTCGAACGTCCGACCTCGCATGAATGCCAAGGGACAAATCTCAATCTTCTTTTGCTGGCAGAGACGAATGACCTGCTGGGCGCCCCAACGATCGTAGAACACGTCGAACACGGGCTGAACCCACGGCTCCATCTTCTCTTCGAGTGAACCGGGAAGGAACCCATGTTGCTCCTCCACACTGACCGCCGGACGGGTGATGATGATCTTCTCGACCTTCTTTTCTTCGATAGCCCTCACGGCATGCTCACAGGCTATCATGGTCTTCCCCGTCCCACTTGGACCGGTGGCAAAAATGATAGGTTTCTTTTTGTCCTGGAGCAGTTTGTCATACCGAACCTGTGCCGGATTCTTAGGCTCGATGCGTGCACTCCCCTCCCCAGTGAAATAACAAGACGATGCCACAAGTCTCATTAACATTTTGTTAGATTATAATAAGATGAACTTTTGTCCAACACCTAGAACCTATGGAGGGGCTTTTCAGAATCCAACGATCATCGTAACCAAGAATATGGCAAATAACATTTATATGAGCAGGGTTCCAAAAGGTGTTGATGTGCGCCTCATCTTCTACCGTAAAGGTAAAGCACATACGAAGTTAATTAAAATGGAATATGCAATAGATCCGGAGATAGACTCCGAATAAAATGTTCTTGGGTAATAGTATGTTCGACGACAAGGGGCTGGTGATCGTATCGAAAGACGGGTGTAAATATTGTGACCTGGCCAGAGTGTTCCTTTCACAGAAGAAGGTAAGTTATACAGTGTTAGAACAGTCCGATGTAGATATTGACGATGTGAAGAAATGGACACAGCACAAGACATTTCCTTTCATTTTTTGGAACAGAGAGTTCATCGGAGGCTACGACGAACTCAGGTTGCGATTTTCCACAGGTGAGCTTCCCAAAAAGATGGGTCTGACCGTGGAACATTGCGATTTCTAGTTAAATAATTAAAATGACTATATAGTAGTTGTTAATGATTTCAAGAACAGTAACATCTATCAAACTTAAGCCAAAGGGTTTAGGGATAAGAAAACCAGCGGTCGCCACAGACTTTAGACCGATGGCTTTGAACGCTCCTCCCACAAAGGTTAGTTACACGGACTTTATCAAGGAAGTTCAAGATCATTCTGTTATTGAAGCTCATTACAGTCGTAAAGATAGTAGCGTCAAATATCTCACAGTCACTGGAGACTATGCTGAAACCAACGTGGTTCCCAACGATCGCTTCTGGGATGTCGCCATCGACAACGGTCTCAATTTGTATATAGATGACATGACCGTTGATGTGTCGGGTTTTGATATTATCGGTACTGTGTTCTGGTTTGCGTTCATGATTTTTCTCATCAGGGGCGTGATGGATGCACAGAAGAGTCCCGGGGGAATTCCAGGAAATCCATTCACCAGAAACACCGACTTTGACATGGACCGCGAGATTTCTACCCGATTTGAGGACGTCGAGGGGATTGACAACGCCAAGGATGAACTCGCCGAACTGGTGGACTTCTTGAAAAATCCTGGGAAGTATGCCGGAACGGGTGCCCGAGTTCCAAAGGGTGCACTTTTGTCGGGTGCGCCAGGAACCGGTAAGACCCTTCTGGCTCGTGCCATCGCCGGAGAATCCAGCGTTCCATTCATCCAGTGCTCGGCGTCGTCCTTCGTGGAAATGTTTGTCGGTGTGGGTGCCAAGAGGGTTCGCGACCTTTTCGAGCAGGCACGAGCCAATCAACCTTGTATCGTGTTCATCGACGAAATTGATGCCATCGGCAAAAAGAGGGGCGGGACGGGTCCCATCTCCAATGACGAACGCGAACAGACCATCAACCAGTTGCTGACCGAGATGGATGGCTTCGATGACACCTCACAGATCGTGGTGATTGCCGCCACCAACCGCGTGGACATTCTGGACGACGCCTTGATTCGCCCGGGAAGGTTCGACCGAAAGATTCAAGTGAACTTGCCCAACGTATCCGGAAGGGCCAAGATTTTGGCAGTTCACACGAAGGACAAGATTTTGGGCCCAGATGTCTCTTTGAAGAAGATCGCGCAACAGACCACTGGATTCAGTGGCGCCGATCTGGCAAACCTAATGAACGAGTGTGCCATACGGGCGGTCAGGGACGGAGATGGTACTGGAATGATCACCGAAGCTATCGTGGAAGACTGCTTCCAGAGGGTCGTCGTGGGAACCAAGAACAAGGACATGATTATCTCGCAGGCCAAGAAGGAGTTGGTGGCCTATCACGAGGCGGGTCATGCCATTGTGGGTGCTTTGATGCCCGAATACGATCAGGTTCGCAAGGTCAGCATCATCTCTCGTGGAAATGCGGGAGGAGTCACATTCTTCCAGCCCTCCGAAGAAAATCAAGACTCGGGTCTTTACAGCAAGCAGTATCTCCTCGCCCAGATCAGGGTGGCTCTGGGTGGCATCGTCGCCGAGGAGGTGGTCTACGGCGAGGACAACGCAACCACCGGCGCTTCCAACGATCTCGCACAGGTATTCATGATCGCTCGGCAGATGATCACCAACATGGGCTTCGGTTCCACACTAGGAAAGCAGAACGCCGAACCCCAGTACCTTTCTGAAGCCACCAACCAGGACATCGATGACGAGATCCATGACTTGATCGATAGGTGCTATGAAGAGACCCGCGAGCTTCTGGTGGAGAACCGTCAGGCACTGGAGTTGGTTAAGGACGAACTTCTGGAGAAAGAAATCATTGACGGGCAGTTTGTCTACGATCTTTTCAAGGACTGCGTCGAATTGGAGTGAAAAGGTTTCTGGTCAACTATTGGTTCTGTGATGTAGTTGGTTATCATCCGGGATTCTGATTCCCGTTACCTGAGTTCGAATCTCGGCAGAACCTTGGCTTTCATAGCTCAGTGGTAGAGCGCAAGACTAGTAATCTTGAGGTCCTCGGTTCGAACCCGAGTGGAAGCAACCTTCTTAATTAAAGAAAGCCCATCTATAATTAAGAAACATGATCACTACGGCTTCGGCACCGACGCTCCGTTTGATGGCGGACTGGGAGCGTTCCAAGAAGTGTCGGGTTCTGTGGCCTTACCGTAAAGACGTCTGGAGAAAGAATGCCGTTCCGGTTCAAGAAACCATGGTCTCCGTCGTCTCTGCGATACATGAATTGGGCACCGAGGTGACCGTCTACACCAAGCCGGACCTGATGAATTCAACCAAGTCGAGATTTCCAAAGGGCGTCAAGGTCAATCCGCTCGACTATGGCGACATCTGGGTGAGGGACACGGGACCGACCTTTGTCATGAACGACGCCACCAAGGAGGTCAAGGGGATCGACTGGAACTTCAATGCCTACGGCGGAATCTACAAGGACTTTGTTGACGACAACAATCTCGCTCGAAGGCTGATGTGCCAGATGCAGATGGGCACCGTGGACGGAACCTATCTCACGACCGAGGGTGGCGCTTTTGTGACCGACGGCGAGGGAACTGTCATCACCACCGAGAGTGTTCTTTTGAATCCAAACAGAAACCCAAACCTCACCAAGGAAAAAGCCGAAGAGGTAATGAAAAGGCTATTTGACGTCGACACGATCATCTGGCTCAAGGATGGACTCTACGGCGACCTCGACACTGATGGTCACGCGGACAATCTGGTGGCATTTGTGAACCCCAAGGAAGTCCTGTTAGCTTGGTCGGACGACCCCCTAGACCCACAGCATTTTGTGTCCGTTACTGCCGAAAATACCTTATTAGCGCACGGACTCAAGGTTCATCGCGTCCACTGTCCCATGCCCATGTTTGTTCAGAAGGAGGAGATGGAAGATATTGAATTCACCAAGGATACCTTCAGGCGAGGTGTGGGTGACTTACTTCCGGCTTCTTACATCAACTATTACCGCGCCAAGGATGGTATTGTTTTGCCCTTATACGGGTGTCTCATGACTGACAACAGTGCCGTGGATACATTCAAGCGCGTCTTCAAGGGGAAGAAGATCATGACCGTGAACGCCCGTGAACTTGTGTTGGGTGGCGGGTCGATTCACTGCGCAACTAATTAAATAATATAGAACAATATCCATAAATGCCTGTTTCAATACGCGAGAGCATACTCATTACTGGAACGGGTCGCTGTGGCACTACATTTCTCGTTGCGCTTTTCACCCTTCTTGGAATGGAAACCGGGTTTACTCGCGAAACATTGAAGGAAAACATTCACGACAAGACCAAAGGAGGTCTAGAAGAACAACCCGGAAAATACAAAATTGCCAAAAATCCAGGATTTATCTTTATGATGGAACAATATGTAATAGAAACTGGACAAGTTCCAAAGTTGGTCATCATTCCGGTGAGACACTTTACGGAAGCCACCGAATCGCGTTACAAAAATACAGAGGAACAGGGTCTCTTGAATGATCCTATGCCTGAAGAGTTGACTTCTTCTAAGGGTGCAGGAGGATTGTGGAACGCCAATACGAAGGAAGAGCAGATACTATTTTATAATAAATGTATGGCAGAATACATTCAGATCATGACGCGTTATGGAATCCCCACCAATTTCATAGACTTTCATCACATGACGACGAATCCGCGTTATCTTTTCGAATCTCTGAAGGATGTGATTGAATCTGACGTGACTTACGAGAGATTCGAGGAATGCTACAGGGAAGCAACATCTCTGTGCGCAAGATAATTAAACATTTTCTTCTAAACTATAGTAACATGGCGATTACACGACTGCTGCTTGAGACGGCTTCAGCGAACGCAACTGAAAATGCGACGATGGTTTCGGATGACTATGAAATTGTTTACGCCTCTGGAGCCGTGATGCTCAAGGCAGTCGGGTCGTTCATGCTCATTTTCCTTTCCTTTTTTCTTCGGTAATTTTACGATAAAATGATCGACCTTGGAAAGGTAGCGCTATTTGAAGTTGGAATCAAGCATGGTGGCGAACCCGAGACTAGCCCTCTCAATAAACCGAATCTATTGAAAAAAATCCTCAGGGAAATTGCGAAAGTTTGCAAACTCACGGTACTCAAGACATCGACTCATCAGTTTGAACCCTATGGGGTCACGAGTTTGTTTCTGTTGTCCGAGTCCCACTTGTCCATCCACACATGGCCAGAGCACGGAAAGTTTGCTATGGATGTCTATTCGTGTAATGATGGTTACAGTGAAATGGAAATTGAAAACATAATTCGTAAATACTTGCCCGTGGAACATATTCAGATTGAAATCAAGAATCGGGTATTTAAAGATATAATCAAATGACTAGTTAATGAATATTCTCGTGACAGGGTCCTGTGGCTTTCTTGGGTCCCATCTCGTGAAACGTCTTTTGAAAGAAGGTCACTACGTAATCGGTATCGACAATCTTCTTACAGGAGATAGAAACAATTGTCCCAGAGATTCCAACTTTCGTTTTGTGTGGCACGATGTCATAACGCCAATACATTTTGACAACGTGGATCAGATCTACCATCTCGCATGCCCGGCGAGTCCACCCGCCTACAAGTTGGATCCCATTCACACAGCCAAGACTTGCTTCATGGGAACACTGAACATGCTTGAACTCGCGAAAAGAACCGAAGCCCGTATGTTATTCACCTCGACTTCGGAAGTCTACGGTGATCCGTTGAGGCACCCACAAAATGAGGAATACTGGGGAAACGTGAATCCCATCGGCGAGCGTTCGTGCTACGATGAAGGCAAACGAGTCGCCGAAACGTTGGTCATGGATTACAATAGGATGCATGAAACAGATACTGCCATTGTCAGAATTTTCAATACCTATGGACCTGGTATGAATCCTGACGATGGAAGGGTCATGACGAATTTCATCACACAAACGCTTCGTGGTGAACCCATGACGATCTACGGAAGTGGCAAACAGACGCGTTGTTTTCAGTACGTGGACGACACCATCGAGGGAATTATTCGTATGATGGATTCTGGACTTCGTGGTCCCATCAATATAGGAAATCCAACTGAATATACGATCAAACAACTTGCCAAGGTTGTGAATCCACATGGAAGGATAATTCACCTGCCGGGAACTGCCGACGACCCAAAGAGACGCAAACCTGACATTGGTCTCGCCAAGTCTCTTCTCCGGTGGGAACCAAGTGTTTCACTGAAGGATGGTATTAAGGAAATGATGAATTATTATTCAAATGAAGTTCGAGTTTGATGAGAATTGGCACGAAAATCAAGTCCCTGTATTGAAGGAAAAGTTTCTCCCCCTATGGGAAGGAAAGAAGAACTTGAGAGCCTTGGAAATTGGGTCATTCGAAGGTCGCTCGACTGCATGGTGGCTCGACAACATGGACATCAAGGAAATGGTTTGCATCGACACATGGGAAGGTAGTGAAGAGCACTCGCATATTGATATGAAAAAGGTGTTTAAAAATTTCAAAGCGAACGTGGGTGACAAAGTTGAATGGCACCAGGGTTACTCCCATGACATCCTCATGGATCTCATCAAGGATCAAAGAAAATTTGACTTTATTTACATTGACGGGTCACATGTGGCAAAAGATGTTTTATTCGATGCCATGTTATCGGATAGACTTCTCGTATCCGGTGGAATTATGCACTTTGATGATTATCTATGGCCAGAAAAATTACCAGAACTTCATAAACCAAAGAAAGGCATAGACATGTTTTTTGCACTGAACTATGAAAATTATGATCAAGTTTATGCGGCATATCAAGTCTGTATTAAAAAGAAAGATTGATAGTTCAACAATGCGTATACTCGTGACTGGATCAGGTGGTTTTATAGGCTCTCATATTGCAAAGCGACTGAAAGAACAAGGACATTATGTGATTGGTGCTGACTGGAAAAGAAACGAACACATGGAAGAAGATGACTTTTGTAATGAATTTCATCTCATCGATTTGCGCGTTCACGAGAATTGTCTGAAGGTCACCAGAGATGTTGCATGGGTGTTCAACATGGCCGCGGACATGGGAGGCATGGGATTTATTCAATCAAATCATTCGATTATTCTTTATAACAATACAATGATTTCATTCAATATGCTTGAAGCGGCGAGAATCAACGGTGTTCAGCGTTTCTTTTTTGCTTCGTCGGCATGCATCTATCCAGAGGGTAAGCAGACCAACACTGAAAATCCTGGTCTGAAGGAGAGTGACGCATGGCCCGCGGAACCACAGGATGCCTATGGACTTGAAAAGTTGGCCACCGAGGAGCTATGCAAGCACTATACCAAAGATTTTGGTATGTTCTGTTGTTCGGGGCGATTTCATAATGTTTACGGTCCTCATGGAACTTGGTGTGGTGGACGCGAGAAATCACCCGCTGCATTTTGTCGCAAAGTGATTGCTTCCGATACCGAGTTTGAGATGTGGGGAGATGGAGAACAGACCCGTTCATTCACTTACATTGATGACTGTGTTGATGGGGTGCTGAAGTTGATGGAGAGTGATATCACCGAGCCCATCAATATTGGCAGCGACCATATGATTTCAATGAACGATATGGCAAAACTTATTATGTCCTTTGAAGGAAAGAATTTACCCATCAAGCACATCCCGGGACCGGAAGGTGTTCGTGGACGAAATTCGGATAATACATTCGTTCGCGAACATCTTGGATGGGAACCCACTACAAAGTTAGAAGATGGTCTTAAGGTGACCTATGAATGGATTAAGGAACAAATGAAAGACAAGGATGTCACTGGTTTCAGAAGTTCGGAAGTTTTCGTGGCTACCCCTACGCTTCAAACCACTGATAAAGGTGACCAGTTTCATCATTAAGAGGATTCATAGTATCGAGTATTCTTCCATCGTTAAAAACGTAGTGAGGAGCAACGCCTCCATACATGGCAGCAGAGAAGCCAAACGTGGATGAACCGCAGCCCGGTCCACCCATTGTTGTGTATATTTTTTTCATTTTAGATAAAATAAACCATTCTGCCATACTGTTCATTTTAGAATGAATGGTTTCATCTTCGCAGATTTGATTTTGTGAATGCTCATCGGAAGTAAATCCAATTTCTATATCAAGGCATTTCGACTTTGGAACTCTTGTCATGAAATATTTTTTAGTAGTCTCTGAGTCACTCAACACAAACACGGGTTCGTCCAATTTATTCGCTTCTTCGATCATTGCATCCAACGCAACTTGATTGGCCGTACCATAGAGTGCGAATTTATATGAATCTTTTGCATTTCTTCCCATTCGAATATGAAATGCAGTTTTACAATCACTCACCTTTTCATAATAAGGATCAATGTAAGAATCCAAAAGAAGTTTACTTGGTATGATGCACAATTGCATTAGTTGAGTTATAGTATTGACCTTATAATGGATAAACCCATTTAGAATACCATTGCCATTATTTACAGGAACGTCAGTATCTACGGTTGGAGGCAGTACTAACATGAGATCGCGTCCATACTTTTTTATATCTTCGTGAAAATAGAATTTTTCATTTCTATATACAGACTTTCCTACATGAGTTGCCATTAAAATTGAAAAATTGCCAATTGCACATTCAGGATCTGGTCTGAACGTAGACATCTTATTAAAGATATAATTATACTATTCTTTAAATGAATATAACCTTTGTCGGAATAGGAAGACTTGGATTGTGTTCAGCACTCGTGTTTGAAAAAAATGGTTTCAATGTTGTGGGCATGGATCTAAATCAATCTTATGTAGATTCCTTGAACGACAAGTCTTTCACAAGTCATGAACCAAATGTTAACACATATCTTCAATTATCTAAAAATTTTAGAGCTACTACAAATCTTGAAGAGGGTATCTCGCACAGCGATGTGATTTTTATCGTCGTGCCTACACCAAATGGAGGAGGCGACGATTTCTATGATCACGGCATCCTTAGTTACACTCTATCTGAAATCAAAAAACTCAACCCTGTAAATAAAGATATCATAGTATGTTGCACCGTGATGCCTGGTTATCTTCAATCTCAAAATATTGAAAAATGTACAATAAACTATAATCCTGAATTCATTGCTCAAGGTTCCATTATAAAGGATTTTGAAAACCCGGATTTTGTTTTGATTGGTCACGACACGCCTGAATCGGGAAAACGTATAAAGGATGTGTATGAAAAAATTTACAATGGAAAACCCAAGTATGCCATGATAGATGTTCTTGCTGCGGAAATAACAAAGATCTCTATTAATGGTTTCGTCACGACAAAAATAGCTTATGCAAACATGATCGGTGAGCTTTGTGATACTATGGGAGCAGATAAATATAAAGTTTTAGAAACTATTTCCATGGACAGTAGAATTGGTTCAAAATATTTCAGACCCGGTTATTCATTTGGAGGACCCTGTTTTCCACGCGATACACAAGCTCTCGCGATTGCTTTGAGAAAATACAACATTTCTCCAGAAATCATTGAAGCAACCCGAAAACAAAACGATATTCACAATGAGTTCATGGCACAACTTATTATAGATACCGGCGTAAAAGAATACACATTCAAAGGTATTTGTTACAAAGAAAACAGTTCTGTTCCAATAATTGAAGAAAGTCCCAAGTTAAAAATAGCATCAATTCTCGTCGAAAATAATATTGATGTCACAATAATTGATGAACCTTATATGATAGAATTAGTTAAACAAGAATATGGTAATAGATTCAAATGTATATCTCGTACTCTTTGTGGGGAACAAATAAAGTCTACACCTATGGAATGATTGAAAATGTTATAGATGCCAAAAAATACTACCAGGATTGGACAGTAAGAATTCATTACAATGATACGGTACCAACTGAAATAATCAAATGGCTTTCTGACCAAAACAACGTAGAACTTGTTCATCACCAAGGTTCGAAAATGAAGGCATCCAATATGTTTTGGCGTTTCGAAGATTTGTTTATGGAAGACGCAACAGTACTCATTCGAGACGCAGATTCACGAATCACAGAAAGAGAAGTAGGGTTTGTCAATCAATGGCTTAAATCATCCAAAGATTTTCATATAATTCGTGATCACAAAGATCATACTGTGCCAATTTTAGGGGGAACAACTGGATGTAGAAACAATTGTCTTAAATATATAGGAATTCTAAATGGCAATCGAAATATAAATGCTCCACCTATGAATTTTATTAAAGGCATCGATTTGATGAATAATTTTCGATATAATTCACCAGATGGTTACAACGTTGACCAAATGTTTCTTTTTCAATTTGTTTATCCATATGTAGTTGGAAATTCTATGATTCATTGTGTTTATGATCGTGAACCTTTTGCGATAAAAACAGATGCGCTTGAAACTGGATTTATAGGTGAAATCATTTACAATTGTAAAAGAGCATCTGAAATCATGGGAGACACCGAGTTTTCATTTAAACGAGAGGGTGTATACTAATAGTAAATGATCTACCCAATAAGCTTCTGCTTTCCCACGTCTCGAATCCTTCCGATGAGGACCACCAAGACCAAGGAAATCAGCGACATTGTTCCTGGCGAGCCGTATTCATTCGATGACCAGGATGCCTACTTGGAGGAATACGCCCAGTCTCACTACGCTTACACCCAAAAGAAAGCCGGTTTTGACTGTATGCGCCATCTCGAGATTCTGGCGGCTGGGTCTGTTCCTCTGTTTGAAGAGCCGTGGACCATCCCCAAGTTCACCATGACCCACTATAATAAGAAACTTTTTGACAAGGGCAAGGAAGCAAATCCCTTTGAATGGCGTGACCATTTCATGAAGCACCTCACAGCACCCGCTATGGTCAAATACATCTGTGACTCAATCGGTGTCTCGGACCCAAAGCGCGTCTTGTTCATGGACAATGCAGTGCCACTGATGCCCGATTACCTTTCCATGGGTCTCTTCTATGGCTGTAAGGAACTCTTTGGCAACAACATGGATGTGCTCGAAGAGATTCCTTATGCCTATGATGACTATGACAAGGACGTGGCACAACTCTATGGTCGCGGTTTCAATTACACCAAGTTGCTTCCGGCTTCTGCAAAGTCAAAAACTTCAGGTCCTGAAATCAGTGCCAAGTTATGGGCAAACGAATATGACCTCGTGCTTTTCCCGTCCATTATGCGAGGAACGTCACTTCATAATCTTCAAGAGGTTCTCAGGTCTGGATTCCCTCGTGAAAAAATTGCTCTGTGTATCGGTGAAGATAAACCTTTTTCAAAATTCAAAGAACTTCCGGTGGTTACTCAGATGGTGAGCGACTTCAATCTGTTTGTTCGCGAACTCGACTAAGTATGGTGAGACCATTGTTGTTCGTGTAGCGCTTCTTGAGTTCCCAGACACCCTTGTGCTTTTCTAGAAACTCTTCGACCGCCGGCCAGAGACCCTTGTTGATCTCCTCTACCGGAAATCCCGTCGTCTTGGATTGTTCTTCCGCGGACCATCCCAAACGAATGGTTTCACCTTGCCACTCATCGACCGTGGTGTCGTGAAGGGCGATGTACTTCTTAGCCAATGGTTCGTAACGATCCAACTCTCGCTTCAACTGGGCATAGACATGCCACGTATCGATGAAAACCAGATCTGCCGGTTCGGGCAATGGAATTTCCAAGTCACTCCCGTGGATGAACGTAGCTTCAATGTTCTTTTCAAGCTTGGCAGCACGAATAACTGAATCAACACGACAAGGTTCAAGATCATTCATGAACATCTTTGAACCTTCCGGTAGACCCGCAGCAAACGCCCATGAACTCACAACACCACGGACACCCAACTCGATGACCGAATTACACTCCTTTGCCAAATCATGTAACGTTGGGAGATGCTCATTGATGTCACTCGGCGTATCACAACGAACTTTGTAATTAAGTTCAATAAGCATTTCTAATTAGTTGAATTAAATGTTTAAAACGTCGACGGCATCTTGGATCATCATGTCCACTGGATCCGTGTCACATTCCGTCGGAGTGTCCTTGAGGTCGTTGGGATCGTAGCCAAAGTTCTTGACCATCTCCTTGAGTGCCATGCGCTCCTTGGGATTCAGACACGGCTTTCGTGAATACACTTGAATGAAGTCGGGACCGGCACTCACAATAGAGAAGCGCTTGAAGTCAGTGTCCAGTATGTTGTATTCCGCGCGGATCCATGGAAGTATCGGGAACGTCAGCTTGCACGGCGTAGTCGAACAATCCACCCTTCCCTTGATGCCCGTCAGAGGTGCGATCGGACTCCCGTGATGGCACTTGGTGTCTGCCTCTAAGACCGGTGCGTCCCTGACTATGTGCTTGTAAATTCCACGAGTTCCAATGCAGTCCATCTGACCCTCTGCATTGAAACCTCGTTTCATGGATGCCTGCTCGTACCAGACACCACTGTACATATCGATCTGCTGAAGCGTGATCATCTTATTACTATTATCATTTATTTCATTAAACGAGTGGACAAAAGCGCAATCACCCCGGTCATGAGCACCGCCTGTTGGGACATCACCAACGCCTTGGCGGCGGGAGTCTTGGGCGAAAAGTCACCGTAGCCCACCGTGGCCATCGTGGTGAATGAAAAGTAGTAGGGGTCGATGGCACTCCCGAACTCAAATGCGTCCTTGGACATCCGGCTGTAGAGCCACCCATAGACCAACGCCACGATCACAATCAAACTGAAGTCTTCGTAGAGAAACATTATTAATATTACCCGAGAGAAAGTCCCCTGGTCTCGCTCGGTGGCACCGTGATTTCCGGCGTGCCCTCGATAATCGTGTATCCATTTGATTTACTTAGTTTTATCCCTTGAAGCGGCGGGGGATCGCTTGGATCGACATAGCCCGAGACCTTGCGCATGGGCACCGATATCTGATGAACACCCTCGATGATCGTGTGACCGTTTGTATGATTGACTCGTCTCCCTGGCAAAATATCAGTTTTTTCATTATTCAGATACGCCTCTGTGTGATTGGGAGGTCCCGTGATTAAGGGCGGCGCATATATCACAGTCTTAGTGGGAGCATAGAACCTCGCGAATTCCTTGGGATCAATGGGGTCGTTGAGGACGATCGCAAGCAAGGCAAGAATCGCCAGACCAAGAATATACAAAAGCATCCTTATTAAAAGTAATACACATAATAGTTTCAAAATGGAAGACCGAACCGCGTTCAGACAATATCTCGAAGCCAACCTGATTGAACTCAAGCCTTCAAAAAATCCAAAGGAAAAGGGACTGGAATACCTCTGCAAGGCAATCCTTTGCTTTTCATTTGAACATGGGGATGACGTTCTGAACGTCGCACTGGACAACCAGACACCCTTCCCGGTGCCACACCTGCGCTCGATCGCCAGGGATATCTTTAAAAATCGTCTTCGAAACTGATCGAGTTTCCGCTCTCGTTTCCCACGCCCATCTTGCTGTATTCACTGACCCGCTTCTCGAAGAATGAAGTCTTGCCTTCCAGTGAAATCATCTCCATAAAATCAAACGGATTCTTGGAGTTCCAGATGGGCTCCACACCAAACTGCTTCAATAGCCTGTCCGCCACAAACTGAATGTAGGTGGTCATGCTATCGGAATTCATCCCAATCAACCTGCACGGAAGAGCGTCGCAGATGAACTCGGTCTCGATGTGAACCGCACTCCGAACGATGTTACGGATCCTTGATTCTGTCGGCTTCTGCTCGAGGTGATGGTACAGGGCCACCGCAAAGTCACAGTGAAGTCCCTCGTCCCGCGAGATTAATTCATTTGAAAAGCACAGACCCGGCATCAGTCCCCTCTTCTTTAGCCAGTAGATGGCACAGAAGGCACCGCTGAAAAAGATGCCCTCGACACATGCGAATGCCACCAACCTTTCGACAAATGGTTGATCCTTGTTGAACCAATTCATCGCCCACTCAGCCTTCTTCTGTATGCACGGAATGGTCTCGATCGCCTTGAACAACTTAGTCTTTTCGTCATGATCATCCACGTAGGTATCGATCAACAAACTGTAGGTCTCCCCGTGAATGGACTCATTGAACTCTTGATAGCTGTAGAACGACCTGGCTTCTGAAATCTGAACCTCCGATGCAAAGTTCAAGTTGAGATTTTCCATCACGATGCCATCCGACCCGGCAAAGAATGCAAGGACATGTTTGATGAAATACCTCTCCTGATCAGACATCTTATTCCAGTCATTCATGTCAGCTGAAAGATCTACCTCCTCGGTGGTCCAAAAAGATGCGATGGCCTTCTTGTACAGTTTCCATAGATCTGGATACTTTATGGGAAATGTAGTGAAACGTGATGGATTGGGAACAAGAATCGGCTCCATGTGTATAATCTACTAACAATTTATTTAAACTCTTTCCACTGGATGTCTTCCTCGATATTCACCAAGGTCCTTTGAAAGGTTCTGCGGGCATTTGGCATAGTCTTGTCCCTCCGGATGCCTATGGGACGCCAGAAGTTCACCTCACCCTGGATGTATTCACATTCCAAGATGAGACAATGATCCTTTCCCGCATCCATGATGGGTCTCCAGTGAGGTTCCACCAAGTCCTGTGGCAGTCTGCCTTCGCATATCTTTTTGCCATGTTCCTGGACATAGAGATCATACCCATAGATCATCTCTTGACGGCAGTCGTGCATCCGGGTGCTTGGCACCACCTGAAAGTCGACCGTGTTTTTCTCCAGAGGTTTCCACTTGAACATCGTCTCGTGGGTCCCGACGCGTGCCGGTTCATCCTTGGGTGTGAATATGAGACCATCTGTCTCGTAGCCAAAATCAGTCTTCATTGCTTTTTCAAGTTCGTCACGTTCGAAGACCGGTTTCATCTCAATCTTGAGCGGATCCTTGGATGTCTTCAGAACGCTCTTGACCAAGGAAGTTGCTCGTTCCAGACGTTCATCTAACCCCCTGTCCTTGATGATCTCACCATTCACCTGATAGGCATCAAATACCAAGATGCGATTGCCGATTTTTTCCACGTCAAGAATGGTGCCTTCAAATGCATTCTTCTTGAATCTAAACTTGATGTCCGTTTCTTCAAAGGCACGATTGATGAGCACAGACCGATCACCTAGGGTGACCAGCAGGAAGCGCTCTCCATCTGCCTTTGGAGAAACCACGTATGGGTGACCATTGAGTTGACCAAAATGTCGACGTTCAACCGATATTGGAGACGGGGCTGGGAACATGTGGGGCTTGGTTCGCATCACTTGCTGGGCGTGGTGCAACATCTATCCTAAGTCCGTTTGATTTCCCTAAGCCACTAACACACTTGTGAGCGATGGTATTGGTACAAGGAATGTCCACTGCTGCCGCAATCTGAACACCACGCTCCTTGAAAAATCTGACCCACTCGGTGGACTTCAGAGGAACCTGAATAAAATTTCCTTTCTTGTCCTTGAGCTTGCGAAGGACCTGCTTGCAGTCCAATAAAAATACCCTGGCGTCAGAATTTGTAACGGGGTAAAGTTGTGTCCCGGGTCCTGGAATGGGTTTCTTTTCGTTGACCTGCGTGTCAAACACAAGCGCACGTTGTCCAAGGGGTTCTTCTATATCCTTGGTACACACGTCTTTAAACCTTTCCCAATCTATGACGTTTTTAAGAGATGGGATGATCAACATCGAACATGCCTGTTGCCATGGAGTTGACAAAAGAGGTCTGAGATCAAACGATGTCCCGTGATCAAAAAATACCAAAGTGTCGTACTTCTTCAATCCTTGAAGAACCCATTCGCGCTTGTCTTCCGAATCGTTGGACGAATAGTTCACTTCCCATGGAACCCCTTGTTTGGTCAGTTGTGTAGTCAGACCAATCAAGACGCTCAGCGTTCTTACCGCAATCTGGTGATTCACGTCGACGACAACAAATCCCCACATTTCTAAACTACTGGACTAATTCTTTTAATACGATGTCCCAATGTTCCACTGAACGTAAGATTTCCTACGTGACCTAGAACCGTATTCGTGTCACCGTAAATCTTTCCTCCCATCTGCTGCCACCTTCGGCAGAATGCATAGTCCTCGGATAAATACCTTTTTGAAACTGGACAAATCATACAATCGAACAGCGCGGGATAGAAATCAAAGTCTTTGTTGGCATGATCGTTCTTACAGTGAAGCTCTGGGTAGTGCTTCTCCATCTTTTCAAAGACCTCGCGCTTGATCATCATGAAGCCTGTGGGACCGTCCAAAATTTCCGCAAATCCGTTAATCACAGCAGTGCTATGTTTCCCGAGATTTACCACCAAGTCGGCTGATGCCATCTCCGGTGGACGATCGCCACCTTGAACAATCTCGTTCTTGGCTCCCTCAAAGTTTACATGCTTCTTTGGATAGCACGCGACCGATACATCGTGACCCGAAAACAACAATCTCAAGACAGACTCTGGCTGAAATTCAATGTCCGCGTCAATGAACATGAAATGTGTGAATTTCTTTGCCAGTGGAAGCTGCATGAAACGACCTACGGCTACACATCGACCGCGTGGGATTAGACTCTCATTTTCCATTGAATCAAAAAGAATTTCTATATTATGTTGAACACAAAGTTTGTAAAGATTTAGTATCGATGAACTATACTCTCGAAGAACTTGACCACCATAGCATGGTGTGGAGATCCACAATGAAGGGCGTTCCATTTAATGGTTCAATATCTCTTTTTGTTTAACTGCCTGGTCATGTGCAAGTTTGTCAGCCTTTTCATTTTCGGGATTGCCGGCATGTGCCTTGACCCACTTCCATTCAACCATAGGTGAATTTATTTCGTTCAACGTTCTCCAGAGATCATCATTTTTGACATCCTTGAAATTTTTGGCTACCCATGCAGACATCCACTTTGTAATACCATCCTTGACATATTTGGAATCCGTGTGGATGATCACCTCTTTTTCTGATTTGCTGGCTTTCCACCACCGGACCGCCTCGATGGCAGCCTGGATTTCCATGCGGTTGTTGGTTGTCTCCTTGACCCCTTTGGCAAGTTCGTGCGTTTGCTCTCCATCCTTTATAAACACGCCCCAGCCACCTGGTCCCGGGTTTTTCAGACACGATCCATCAGTCCATATGAGAACCTTCTCCATGATGTCGATCTTCTGTTTGAGTTTCGTCAATGTTATTTTCGAAACATTCGTCGCCTCTATGATTCTTTCAATCTCGATGTCCTGAAGAGAGTACAAGATGCAGGCACCCGCCACCCCTCCACTGACCTTGCCCATGAAATCCGATGTTCGCTCAATCTTCTTGCAAAGATTCACGATCTTGTAAGTTACTTTTCCAGGAGTCATGGGTCTTATCTCATTCATCAGCCGAGGAATCATGTCACTCGCCAACGTCACCCTTTCTTCTGTGTCCTCCTCGTCCAGACAATCTCGAAACTTGTTTGCCACCCGACTGATGTCCTTGGGCTCGATTCCAAAAGCTCCTGCGATTTCATGAAGCGTTCGAGGCACACCTTCGCGCTTACAGGCATAGTAGACGCAGTTGGCTTTCATTCCTATCCGAACCACACCTCGCGTGATCCCCTTGGTGCTGATGCGCTTGTAAAAACATTTTGCCAGCTCGATGGTGCTCGTCGATATACCAAGTGTAGCACATGATTCTTGAATGTCCATGTAGGCTTGGTGAAGCGCACGATCCTTGTGGTTGGATGAAAGATGAAAGTCGATCTTTGCCATCCGCTTTTGTGCAATTGTCATTCCCTTGGTCTTGGCTATCTTTGAACCGGATCCCCACGTATTGTAAAGTGGATTCGCAGCCATACCGACCCTGGATCCGTCCTTGGCACCTTCATCCGTCACACCCGAACTCCAGTCTGCACCTTGGTCAATTCTTCCTCGCGATTCATCCACAATACCACACTGACTACATACCATGTCGGTTTCAAAATTCTCGATCATCTTTCCACCACAGTGATTACATGCATCACTTACCTCTGCCTCAACCGATGGGTATGATATTTCCATCGCTTGGCGCGCGAGATCAAATAGATCGTCCATGTTGTTAATCGTGACCATCCTATACTATTATGCTTCCTGAATAATTTTTAGTACTTCGGCGTGAATCAGGTTTTGGGGTTTAGTTCCGTCGATGATGTGGACCTCGCAATGTTCGCCGATGGTCTCGAGCATTTTCATGTAACGGGCGTGGAGATCCTGTAGAGACTTCAATGTGATGAACGTATCACCCTTCTGGTGACGTGCCTTGACCCGCTCGTGACTCATCTCCGGTGGCACATTCAGAAAGATGTACTTCTTGGGATACCACTTCAATCGCTCCCATAGCTTGTCGTACCAGTAATGTTCCTCGATCCGCTTGATCTCACCGCGGATGACCAAGTCCTCCCAAAATACCATGCGACCGGGTATAGGTCCTCGCTCGTAGACCTCGACGCCCTCTTCTAACATGTTGGACTCGAGGATGGCAACCTGTAAAAGGAACGCCCATTCTTGTGGTTTCTGGTAATACTTGTCTACCGGCCAGTCGTGAACAGGCTCCTTGCGAACCTTGAAACCGGCAGACGCAAGCATATCCAGCTGTGTTGTCTTGCCCGCCCCGATGTTTCCATCGATTACCACGGTCATTCTTATAATTAAAGAGATGCTTCGCTTTAAGACGATATGTTGTTTAACGAAACTGGCACTTCCGACTTTATTTTAGAAGCATCATCGGATTCAAAGTTCATATTCATCAAAGGACCCGAAGTACAAATACCCAAGTTCCGCTGCCCCTTTGGTGTCTCGTGCTTTGAGACAGACTATGGAGCACCCAAGTACAACCTGGAACTGGAAATCCATGAAAGCGACCGATCCAAGGCGTTTTTGGATTGGCTTGGAACTATTGAAAATCACGTGATTAACTATGTTTGTGAGAATGCCATGGATATATTCGGAAGGGAAATGGGTCGCGAACAGATCCAAGACATGTTTCGCAGCAACCTCAAGGAAGATAGGTTCCGCGTCAAGATCGACAAAGATACATTGTCTAAGGGACCTGACGGAAATAGCGTCGAAATCCTTTCCAAGGGTGCTATGAAGGGTAATACATGTGTGTGTGTTTTAAAATTGAAGATGGTATATTTCATGAATAATAATTTTGGTCTGGTCTGGAATGCCACCCAGGCTTCGTTCAGCCTCGCCAAGCAACCGCCCAAGGAACCCGACTTTGCCGAATATCAATTTCTCGACTAACTATAGTTATGGAGCGTTGGGTTAACTTCGCCCTCTTGGCAGTCTTGCTGTCTGTGATGAACAATTTCATCATCGGGAAACTTCTCAGGGAAGGTCTCCAGACTCACGAGACCATTATCTTTGCTTTGCCTTTCTATTTGATGTTTGTTCTTTTTCTTTATCTCGGTAAGAAAAATGAGTTGAGGACCATCAAGAGCAGTCACCTCGGTCTATTGGCGTTGTCCACGCTGATCGGGAGCATGACCCTGTTCTTCTATAGGACGGCGGTGACACATTCGCCCAACCCGGGGTATGTGGGCGCCATGCTCGCACTGAACACCATCCCGATCACCATCTTGTCGTTCATGTTTCTTGGTGGAAAGTTCACCATCCTGAAATTCATCGGCGTAATCTTGGTCGCTGTGGGAGGTCTTATGGTCGCGACGGCATAAGTTTGAGAACATCAAACACCTTATACATTTGATTGAACAATGTGTCTCTGTCCTCCGTGTAGGGTGGCAGCATCTCCAATTCAATCTGATGTATGGGCTCCTCGGCATCCATGTCCTCAGGTGTCAGCACCGTGAGGTCGATGCGTAGATTCTTGCGTATGTAAGACCACCGCTCCTTCTCGAGCGTGTCATCAAACTCCTCCGGCTGATCATCTTCCTTGATAGGCTTTTCCACCGAGACACCGAAGCGAACGTTCCATGCGTCCACAGGAAAGTCCTTGTTCTCCCGAGTGATCTTGCGAATGCACTTGCGTTCGCCCGTGTCCTGCTCCTCGGTCAAACGGACACCTTTCTTACCACGAAAGACTGTGAACTTCTGGTGATCCGTCATCTCCCACCCGGTATACTTGTCCAAACCATTCTTCACACTGGTCCACTGAGCCTGAGGAATGTTGGTGTCAAAGATCCCGTTCATGTTCTTCTTGCCTAGACGTATCTCCATCTCGACATCCTTGCCATCCTTGTAGGTGTTGTAGGTATCCTCGAAGGCATGGAACATCTGGTGAGCAACGGTCGCCATGTTTCTCAGGTGGTGTCTTTTTTCTTTAACACTTGTAAGGATGGCTTCAGCCAATAACAACGCCAAGGTCAAAGCGGAGATTGAACGAAAGTTGGCCCGTGAAAACCTAGAGAGAAGGTTGCGTCTCGAGCGAGAAAGGAAACCGACTGAAGTCCCCGGAGTAAAGATACCCCAGTTTTTGTCTCGAAATGCACTTGCGAAGGGTTTGACAAACTTGAAGGTGCCCGATCTCTTGCCTCTGCGTGATGCTATACTGTCCCTCAGTGACCCTGGCTTCCTGAATAAAAAATTCAACCAGGATGTCTACCGCGAACTCCCACAGAGGGTCAAGGATTTCATCGCTCTTCCGGCTAATCAGGTTACTCGTGCCGTGATCATTAGCAAAATCATCGAGGCTGTGAAACTTTCGAAGAAGAATGCCAACAACGCAAATTTTAACCGGGGCGTCGCAAAGGCTCTTGTGAACTTGGCCCCGAAGCCGAAAAACAATAAACCAAGAGTCGCCACCACGAACGCCGCCACCGGGACACCGCAAGTACCGCCACCTCCCCCTGCAACCCCCGTTGTGACGACCGCGACCCCATCGGGACCGCCACCTCCCCCACCAACTCCCCCTCCGCCAATGCAGCCAATCAAGGCGCAAGCCAAAAATGCAGCGGAAGCCGCAGCAGAAGCCGCAATCAAC
>Ga0255783_10001043_pt1 | contig 30510 bp, 18 predicted proteins | sample 011ome_22_FD_179981 | JGI IMG/M metagenome (GOLD analysis project Ga0255783, IMG submission 179981) | Coastal salt marsh microbial communities from the Groves Creek Marsh, Skidaway Island, Georgia - 011507BT metaG (version 2) | ecosystem: Environmental > Aquatic > Marine > Intertidal zone >... | reverse complement strand
CAGCGGTACTCGACCCAAAAAGACCCGACTGCCCTTATCCCTACAAAGAACTCTGTGGCTGCGGCGTGGGGTTTAAACTCATTCAGGCACTGCATCAAAGTGAAGGATACGACCCTCAGGAACTTTCGCCTTTTTTAGACTTAGTGGTGACGGCGATCGCTGCAGATATTGTCCCCATAACAGGGGAAAACAGAACGCTTGCGTATTTAGGACTAAAACAAGTCAATGAAGAACCGCGCCCAGGATTAGCGGCGCTTTTGTCGAGCGCAAAAGCCCAGCCTTATCGAATCCGGGATTTAGTTTTTGTAGCCGCACCGCGGATCAACGCTGCGGGCAGAATCAAGCACGGCGCACATGCGGTAGAACTCCTTTTGGCAGGCTCAGCCGAAGAAGCCCAGGCCATGGCTGAGGCCATTGAACGGTATAATCTAGAACGCAGAAGTCTGGATCAAGAGATTACACAACAGGCCTTATTGAAACCTATTATCGACCCACCGTAGTTTTTACCCAAAGCGGGGATCATCTTGCGGCATCCGTACGCTCGGTAAAAGGCTTCGACGTTTATCAGGCTTTGGAAGCCTGTAGTGGCTACATGTTGCAATTTGGAGGGCACAAATACGCTGCGGGACTTACCCTAGACCCAAGTCAATTTGAAAACTTCAAACAGGCCTTTAACCAAGAGGTAGCGCGCAGCTTGACCCCAGAACAAAAAGTGCCTCAAGTGGCTATAGACTTGCCCTTGCCTTTGAGTGAAATCACGCCAAAGCTCTTCAGAATTTTATCACAAATGGCGCCTTTTGGCCCAGAAAATGCGCGCCCGGTATTTGCCGCTCAGCAGGTTCATGTGGCGCCCTATACCAAAGCAGTAGGGGCGGACCTGAGTCACTTACGTCTTGTGGTTCATGAGCCCAATCAGCCCACAATTTCAGGAATTGCCTTTGGATACGGGGCGATGACCGAGAGGGTTAAAAAGAAAGGGCGCTGTGATGTGGCCTATGTGATCGACGAAAATCACTGGCAGGGACAGACAAGTTTACAGCTAATGGTTAAGGATGTAAGAGTTTAGTCTCTTGTCCGTCGTAGGTCGCGTAGGTATAATGCGTAATCCAATCGCCTAAATTAATGTAAGTAGACCCGCCGCCCAAATCGATGGTCATCGGTAAATGTCTGTGTCCGAAGATAAAATAATCGTAATGGGTTTTTTCGAGTTTTCGTTTGGCGTATTGCGCAAGCCATTCTCCGTCTTCGCCTAAAAATGCACGATCATCGTCCCCCGAAATAAGTTTGTTTTTAACGGATAAATACTGGGCGATACGCACACCGATATCTGGGTGAATCCATCGAAACAACCATTGGAAAAAAGGACTGGTAAACACTTTTTTCATGCGCTTATAACCTTTGTCTCCAGGGCCTTTGCCATCGCCGTGCCCAATAAAAAAACGGTGCTCCCCGATACTAAAGGTTTGTGGCTGATGAAAAACAGGGATGCCGAGCTCGGTTTTAAAATAGTCCCTCATCCAAAGGTCATGATTGCCTACAAAAAAATAGATCGGAATCCCGGCATCGCTTAGCTCTGCTAACTTACCCAGTACGCGGACAAATCCTTTGGGGACTACTGTGCGGTACTCAAACCAAAAGTCAAATAAGTCCCCCATGAGGAAAATGGCTGCGGCATCTTTTTGGATGTCATTGAGCCAGGCGACAAAAAGCTGTTCGCGCGTTTTGCTCTGCTGGGGAGTGGGCGCACCAAGATGATTGTCGCTTGAGAAATAAACTTTCTTGCCTTTGGGCAGCGCGATATGTATGGTTTGCTCTGGCAAATCGGCTTGTTTTATGCGTCAGCATGCCACTCGGCATAACTGCTTTCGGTTTCTTGGAGTTTTAACGAATAGAGTCGGACGCCCTCCGGAAGACGGGGGCTTATTTTTTGGGCAAAATCAATGACCATCATTTCACTAGTAGGCTGATAATCTACCAGTAATACTCTGTGTCCGCGTTGTTCTAACTCATGGGCCAATTCCACATGAGGGGTGTTTTTATTAAATACAGTAGCGTGGTCAAAGACTGAAACAATTTCTTCTTGAACGATAGATTTGAGATCAGAAAAGTCGATAACCATACCGAATTTTACATGATTTGGGTCGCTAATGGGTTGACCAACGACAGTTACTGAAAGTTTGTAACTGTGGCCGTGTACATTGCGACATTTCCCATCATAACCGTAGAGCGCGTGCCCGGTTTCAAAGGAAAAAAGTTTGGTTATGCGTATTTCGTTCATAGGGCTAAAGATAATGGTTTTTGGTCTACGAACTAACGACTCGGCCCAGGGGTGTTCTCAAAGAGTAGGGCCAATTAATTTTTCTGCGCAAGCGCCAAAGGATAATAGTCTTTTCGGAATTTTACCATAAGCACAAGGGCTCGGCAAATAATCCAGGCCAAAAGGGCCCACCAAATGCCTTTGAGCCCCCAGTTGAAATAATGAGTGGCGGCGATCCAAGGACCAAAACCAAAAATAGCGGCGATAAACAGGGAATTGCGTAGAAAGGCCATTTCGCCCAGGCCTTTGAAAATAGCATCCAAGGTAAAGGCAAGCGCATTAAACGGTTGTATTAAAACTAAAAGAAAAAAGACCCCGTAAAACTGGGGTAAGACCTCCGGGTCTTGGGTAAAAACACGGCCTAAAGGCACATAAGTGAGCCCTCCGATGAGCATGAGCAAACCGGCGATGATCAAATTATACCCATTGACTTTTTTGGTGAGTATCCATAGGTCGAAATACCTTTTTGCGCCCAATAATTTACCGCCGATTAAATTCCCGGCTGCACCGAAGCCATCGATAAAAAAGGCAGAAAACAACCATATGTTAATGGCGATTGTATGTGCAGCCATGGCTTCAGGGCCAATCGCATTGGCTTCGCGCACGGCCAAAATCAATACTGCATTAAGGGCTAAAGAACGCAGGATTAGGTGCCCCGTCATGCTCAAAAGGCGACTAATTTCAAAGTGTACAGCCTTGCCCAGATTGAGATTAAGCGGTGTTTTGAGCACATAAAGCCACAGTACAGCCAAAGCCATCAAGATTTGGGCGATCAGGCTGGCCCAAGCAGCCCCTTCAATACCCATGGCTGGAATTGGCCCGAGTCCAAAGACAAAAATAAAATCTAAAACAATATTGATCAGCGCACCGGAACCCGCGACAATCATTGGATAAAAAGTGTTTTGAAGCCCACGAAACACGCCAAATACCGCAAAGACAAACAGGGTAAACGGGAACCCCCAAACACGGATATTATAGTAGCTCATGCTGTATTCTAAAACGAGCCCACTGGCGTTAAGCAGCCCAAAAATTTCTTGAACAAAGACCGAGGTGATCAGCAGCACAATAATTCCTAGGCTCACATTGAAGACAATTGCCTGTCCGGGAAAACCGTTTAGGGAATTGATTTTACCAGCGCCGAGATTTTGCGCCACAATCGTGGCAATGGCGCTTCGGGTTTGGGCCAAAACCCAAATTAAGGTCGAGAGTAAGGCCCCGACGACCCCAACCGCGGCCAATGCCTCTGTGGCATTTACAGGAATATTGCCTACCACCGCTGCGTCTGTAGCCGAAAGTATCGGTTCGGTAATCCCGGATACAATGGCAGGAATAGCGAGAGATCCGATATGTTTGAACGAAAGGTCTTTCATGGTTGAGCACAAAGGTACGTGAAGAATTGCTTGGACAAACAACTCTTGACCTTTGGGCTTTGCTGAAAGATGTATCTTTAGACTCGAGATTTTGTTTGTGCGGATGCGCGACAGTTCAATGCTATGAAATTTAAAGTACTCTTATTGGGGTTATTCTGTTGTGTGCTCATGCCAAAGGCATGGGGCCAGGAGTGTCCTGCGCTTTTGAGTCCGGTTGAGGGGGCTACCAATGTGCCAGTAGAATCCAGCATTAGCTGGGAGCCGGTGGTCGGAGTTACGGGTTATATTATCTCGATTGGGACCAGTCCGGGAGACACCGATATTGTCAACGAGCAACAAGTGGGGAACGATACTAGTTTTACTCCACCTCAGGGTTTACCGGAGCTCACCACAGTTTACGTCACCTTGACTCTGTTTTTTTTCAATCAGGATAATATCGTTTGCCCGAGTCAAGCCTTCACCACGGAAATAATTTCGACCCCTCCAGGGTGTACTGAGCTATGGTCCCCGGCCCAAGGCGCCACCAATGTTAATGTGGGGACTTCTATCTCTTGGAGTTATGCGCCCAAAGCCACAGGCTATCGCTTGAGTTTAGGCACCACACAGGGCGGCGGTGAGCTCTTGGATAATGCAGACCTCGGCAATGTCTTTAGTTATAACCCTGCAGCCGACTTGCCGTTCGATACGACGATTTATGCTCAAGTCGTGCCTTACAATAATGTTGGGGTAAATGCTCAATGCTTGGGATCGAGTTTCACCACTGCGGGACAAGGCGCACCGCCGGATTGCAGTAGTTTGATTTATCCTCCCAATGGCGCGGTCAATGTGGGGCTTTCGCCTTATCTTCAGTGGGAATCTGTGCCGGGGGCTTTGGGCTATCGTCTTTATATCGGGAGTTCTCCCTTCAACCCTGATGTTCTCAATGGTGGGGTATTTACCGACAACGCCACTTACGTTTTAAATTTTGAGTCGAACAATACGTATTATGTGACTATTGTTCCGTTTAATGAGGCGGGGGATGCATTGGGCTGTTTCCAAGAGTCGTTTTCAACGATTTTGGGATGTGGGCCTTTTTACGATCCAGATACGGGTGAATTAACGTCGCTCTATCCAGACATTGATTTTCCTGAGCAAATAGGGATTTGCAATAATGAGGTCCCTTTTCGGGTTGAGGTGACTCAGCCTGTCGATGGATTTAGATGGTATCGCGCACAGGGCTCAGATGAGCTTTTGGTCTCACAAGAAAGTAGCCTGGATCTATATCAAGAGGGGAATTATCGCCTTGAGGCGTTTAACACCATTACCCATGACGGAGAAAGTATTTCTTGTACTTATGTTCAGGAATTTTCGGTGCGATTTTCAGGGCTTGCTACCGTAGAAAACACAAGAATTTCTCAGCAAGGCTTGAGCTTTACGGTTGAACTTGAGGTTGAAGGATTTGGCGACTATCAATTTAGTTTGGACGCAATAAATTATCAAGTGGATCCGGTCTTTACGGGCTTGTCTGACGGAGACTTTGTTTTTTACATCCAGGACCTCGGCGGGTGTGGTGTGGTGGAGCACTCCGTGCGTTTGCGTTTTCCGCCCAAAGGCTTTCCGCCTTATTTTTCTCCCAATAATGACGGCATTAATGACCATTGGGCCTATGAACCGCCCTTAATTAATCCGCTTCAAATTGTCAGCACGACCATTTTTGACCGCTTTGGTAAAACCTTATATCGCTTTAGTCCAGAGCAACAAGCTTGGGACGGCACTTATCGTGGAATTCAGATGCCGGCAGATGGGTATTGGTATCGCGCAGAAACGGCCGATGGCGAAATCTATACGGGGTATTTTTCTTTGGTTCGTTAATCTCTTGAGTCGACTTATTTAATCACGTCAAAATGAGTTCCAAAGTGACAAATGGATGAACACTTTGTTTGGGAAAGTACAGTGTTCCACCAGTTTCTTGATAGCCGCGCGAGGCGTAGAATTTAAGGTTACGTTCGTTTTGACTGAAGGTATCAAGGCGGACAGAGGCACAGGCCAATTCTCGAGCATGATTTTCGGCAAAGTCCATTAATTGACGCGCGATATTTTTCTTTTGATGATCAGGGTGCACCGCGAGACGATGGACATAGAGATGCTTGGTGTTAGGTGTAATCCAGGGCGTGCTCTTGTACTCAGGGTCCATATCGGTGTAAAATGAAACACAGCCTACAGGATGTCCATTAATCTCATAAACCCACAATGCTTTACGGTTAAAGTCGGAGACAAAAGCCTCAAGGCTCGGGTAGTGTTCGTTCCATTGGTAAATACCTTGGTTAATCATATGTGCTCCACAGGCTCTGGTGAGCGCCAGGAGCACCTTAACATCATTGTCTCGTGCGGGTCGAATCATGTTGCTAAACTACAAAATGATCCCACTATTTTAATTTGTGGATAAATGATAATTATCAAATCAGGAAACTAAAGGCTTGTCCTTGTAACTCGAGAATTTTTATTATTTTCGCAGACACTTTACGGGGATGTAGCTCAGCTGGCTAGAGTGCTTGACTGGCAGTCAAGAGGTCGTGGGTTCGAGTCCCATCTTCTCCACATATTAAAAACCCTAACCACTAAATATCAAGTGATTAGGGTTTGTTTTTTATTGATTTAGCCCACATTTAGTCCATTCTGTAAATAAAACCTAATTAGAATTAGAAGCGGCTGAACTTACAGAGGAGGATATGCCTATGGTTTAATGGCAATATTTAAGTATATCGTTCGCAGCAAATTTATTTCCCTTTTCAGATGCTATCTTCCATTCTTTACACGCTCCATCCATATCACCTAAAGATGCTCGGCAATGACCTATTGAGTAATATGGGTTGCTTACAAATTCTCCATTAGGGTCATAATATAAAACAGATTTATAGTCATTTAGTGCCTCTATATAGAGTCCCTTATTGTAATATATTCTTGCTCTTTCGTTAAAGGCCCAAGGATATTTTCCTCCATTATTTATATATAAATTCAAATCATTTAGCGCTCCGTTTTCATCGCCTAAACTGAGCTTTACCATCGCCATTTTAAAAAATGAGAATATATAATTTAGTTTTGCTGATTTAGAATAAAAACTAATTGCATCATATAAATTTCCTTCTAACTCACTTTTTTCACCATTTTGATAAATATCAATAGCCTCTTTAGATGTTAATACACCCTCAAAAATTATAAGTTCATTAGGTTTGGAGTTATTATTAATGCTTGCGTTATTATATCCTTTTGCAGTAGCTTTTAACCTTTTATCTCTTGAGGGATGAGTATTATAGCTGTCATCCGAATCTTTAGATATTTTCGATATCACCTCATTGGCAGATGAAATAGGACCTCCTAGTCTCGCTAGCACAAAGCCTGCAAACTCATTTGCCTCTAACTCCTGCTGCCTGCTTTGAGCAAGTGAAACGGACTCAACCGCATCAGCGGCATAAAGAACTAAATCTAAGCTATGCCCATTAATATGATGACCAACCTCATGCGCTAGAATAAATAAATTACCCCAATTATTGCCATAGTTTAAGGTGTTCATAAAATCAGGGTCATAGAGGATATATCGAATTCCTTTATATGAGGTCGCAACTGCATTGTTGAACCGAACTTTTGGACAATTTGGAGTGCTTTTCAAATATGATGGATATGACTATATTGAGAGTACTTATTGGTACGATTGGGATGGGGACCCTCTTGAAGACCCTACAGAAATGAATGGACAGAATTTCTATGATGAACTTATATTACCTAATAATCACTATATTCCTTTATCATATAATGTCTATGTTGTAAATATTGGAGGAGGGTCACATGGACAGCAAGGTCCAATATTGCCAACGAGATTGAGTTACTGGGGATTAAATGAATATGTCATTATTCATGAAACGGGTCATTTTTTGGGGCTAAATCACACTTTTGGAACATATGAAGAGCCTAGCAATAATCCTGATTTATGTGAGCATCAAACAAGAAATATTAACGACCCAGATTTTAATGCACTTACTCATGGTGATAAGTTGATTGGAACCTATGCTACACCATATAAGTATGATGAATATCCCGATGTATTATTGGACGGAAATTGCAATTATGTTGGGACCGCAGTAGATTGTAATGGAGAATTCTATATAAATCCAGAATATAAAAACTTTATGAGCTATACCAGATATGACTGCTATCAAGAATTTAAAGGAGCTCAAATTGCGAAAATGAGATTCGTAATAAGGGAGGTTTTTCTAGGTCCACTGAATACGCATATTGACACAATCCATAGGAAAGAATTGTACAAACCTTATATAGGTGAGTACTATGTGGTGGGACCTCAAACCAATCATCCCCCACAATTTCAGCCTGGGCTTGACTATGAATTTGTTGATGTGTCACAAGCGGGTACTTATAATGTGCCAACTGAATATGAGGATACTTCCTTTTGGTATGGACAAACAGTCGGTACTATAAACAAAGAGTATCCAGGTCCAATTTATCATCCAAATGGTACAGCTTTTAAAATTTTGCAGCTGGACCAGAATCAACCTCGTATGTGTTATAATAATACAAATAGGACTCCGTCTGATGGAAGTGTGATACATTTTCTAGATGGTTATCCAAATGGAAACTATACCATCACTCCACAGGATTCTACTCAGATTAATAATTCAGAATTAATTAATACATTAAACCCAGGTCTTTATAATATCCAAAAGAATTATTTGGACGGAAGCACAGAACAGGTCATGATTTTAAAGGAAAATGAATAATCAATTTATATATATAGTTGTAATAACCACTTGCTCATGGCTTAGTTCGTATGGACAATATACCCAGGTTCCTGATAACGTATTCGAACAGCACCTAATAGACCAAGGGATAGATACTGAGGGAATATTGGACGGACAAGTATTAACGGATGACATAGCTAATGTAATCACATTGAATGTAAGTCCCGAATCCCAAGAATTTCCCTTAATTCAGGACCTAACGGGTATAGAAGATTTTACAGATTTGGAGTTTTTTGTGTTCAGTAGTAATGCTGTAGAAGAGGTAGATTTAAGTCAGAATTTTAATTTGAAAACACTTGTTTGTAATGAAAATAATCTTCAAAATTTAGATGTTTCAGGTAATGTGCTTTTAGAAACACTGAATGCTTCCAATTGTCCAATCGGGGTATGTGAGCAAGAAAACACGTTTTCTGTTTTAAACCTAAGTAATAATACCAATTTGAAAAGTCTTGTTATTGGATTTAACAATTATCTACAGGTTATTGATTTAAGTAATAACCCTATGTTAGAGGGTGGTGTTTTTGTTGAAAACCCAGAGTTAACAACTCTAAATGTTAAAAACGGAAATAATGAGAACTTACAAAATCTTAATGTTCTTGATAACATAAATCTAACTTGCATCACAGTAGATGACCCTCTAGCAGCAACTCAAGGAGATACATACCCATATGACCAATGGAATATTCAGGAAGGGATTGTTTTCAGTGAAGATTGTTCCCTTGGTATTGAAGAAGCTATATCTGTAATGTTTACAATATTCCCAAACCCAACAAAAGACCTTCTAACCATCCAAAACCAAATTGATTTTGATATAGATGGTGTAGTTCTGTATGATACGCTTGGAAGAAAGGTTATGGAGTACTCAGAAGCAACTGAATCAATAGATGTATCCAATTTAACTGCTGGAATATACTTCATTCACATAACAACAGACAGAGGAATAGTGACCAAAAAAGTCATTAAGGAATAGTTAAACCTGTATAAATAAAGGGTTTGGGCGCAGTTCAGAGCTCTCGTCCAGACCGCAACTAAGAAGTTGTGTTGTCCCGCTAAAGCGGGAAAGTGGTTTAGAAATAGACCAATGAGAAGCTTGTCCGTTTGGATGGGCTTTTTTTGTTTGGGGTAAATTGGAGCCTAAAAAGGGCAAAATACTCAACTAAAAGGTAACCATGGAGGTAACTTTTTAGGAAAAGGTAACCATTGATAGTTTCAGGTTTTAATGTTTGCTTCTGAAGTCCATAATCAACTCATTGTACTCTTTTACATGGTTTAATAGATAATCCAAGAGTAATTCCTCATTGATAATACCTCGGTGAGCCACAAACGTTTTGGTGCTATCACTTTTATGCACCATAATTGCCACGGGGTCTTCAACATCAAATATCAATTCAGAATGTAATTCCTCGCCAATCCTGGGAGGGTTTTCGTCCAAATCATAAATAAAGGTATAGTTCCAAGTATCGCTGGATTTACCGTTTAGATTGGTCTTAACGTCAAGGATAATTCCCTGTACTTTATTGTAGTTCTCTTCATTGAATGTATCGATTTCCTTCTGGTTTTGTTGGGATTGGAAGATAGGTTAGGGTCTTGGATAGACCGTGACGATTCATAAATCATACCCTTTAACAACTGAGGATTCATAAATACGCATTTATACTTATTTGAATTGTAGGAGAATAGGGGTAGTTTGAATGACTAACCAAATTATTAAAACTAATTCTACACAATTATGAAATCTATTTTATTTTTTATTTGTTGCACAGTACTATTTTGTGATAATACTTTAGCTCAGCAAGGGGATTTTATTTGCGGTATGCCAGATGAAATCGTACAAGACCCAGTTGGAGTTTACAGCTACTCTAATGACACCAATGTGCTTAATGACTTTGAGCCAGTAGTATTCAATATCTTTTTCTGGGGCATCAACAAGAGCGATGGAACTCCAGGAATCTCCTCGTTGACGGAATACGAGTGTTTAACATCTGTTTCTCAATTAAATCGAGTTTACAATGATTTTAATATATTTTTCAAATATGTTGGTTATGACAATACAAGTTTTAATTCAGATGAATATTATCATTTAACGAAGTGGGAATGTTTGGATGGTAATCCTGATAATGTATTTGAATTTGCTGCTGAAAGTGGCTTTGTTGAACCTCACTCCTTTAATGTTTACGTTGCCAGTGGAGGTGCTGATTTTAGTGGATATGCTCAAAATTATTTCAAGGTAAACATTGCAACAAATCATGTTTTTACTGACCATTTTGAAGGCATGATAGCTCATGAAGTTGGACATTGTTTGAATTTACAACATACCCATAGTGCTTGGGATACAAATTATTGTGAACATGTAACTAGAGATATTCAGAGCAATGATTATAATGCTCTGAATAACGGGGACCACCTACATGAAACACCTGCAATGCCAGATTTTCGAAATGAACATCTTGTGGAACTTTTGCTTGATGGAGTTCCTTATGAAGTGGCAATTGATAGTTTTATCCCTTATAAATATGTTAATCCAGTTACATTTCAGTACAATAATCCGAATGGGGATGATTGTGTACAACCAGTAAATGTTCCATATGATATTGATGAGTTGGATGTAAGAAATTATATGGCTTATAATCCAGCCTCACCTGAAGCCTTTTTTGAAACGTTTACGACAGACCAGAAAATTAGGATGAGAGAGGCAATCATTGAGGATGAGTACGGGTTGTTCAGTGACTCCGAGACTACTGTTTCTTCATTGTATGAGCCATATAAAGGTGAGTATTATGTTGCAGGTCCAGAACCTGACCCGCACACACAACCATTATTCCAACCTGGTTTTGACTATATATTTCTTGCCTGTAGCTGTGAAAACCAAGATGGTTATGATTGCGTAAATGGACCCTGTGATTTTGATGAAAATGGATTTCAGAGTTATACCATAATAGTAAAAACGGTAGATAAGGATGAGACCGATTATAATAGTATAACCCATCCAAATCACTCGTCCATCTACATAGCTCAATTGAATGATATTGGTAATAGAAGGTGTTATGATAATTTCAATAAGTCCGCTTCTTTCGGAACTGTTACAAAGTTCAATGATGGGGTATTTAATACAAATGTCACGGTAATGCCACAGGACTCCACACAAATTAACAATGCTAATTTAATAGAGGATTTGAATCCAGGATTGTATGTGATTGACAAGGCTTACCAAGATGGGTCTAACAGCCAGTCGGTTATTTTAAAAGAAAACAATTGATATCTTTTTTGTCCAAGCATGATTTGGTATAAGTTTTTATTGAATAGGGAATTCCAGCAATATCCTAGAAAGGATTATCTTTATACAAAACGACTTTGAGAAAGCTTAAAACGATAATGAAGGAAACTATCTTAATTGTAATGTTGCTTGTTTTCCAGATAAGTAATGCCCAACTTTTTGGTCCTGCTCATTTAGTGAGTGATGGAGCAACTACAGTAAGTATGGTACGCAGTGGGGATTTGGATGGGGATGGTTACATGGATATAGTGGCGTCCATATTTGAAAATGTGGTTTGGTACAGGAACATAGACGGAATGGGGGTGTTTGAAACATACCAAGAGTTAATGCTTGGTGGCTCCACGTCGTTTTCTGTTGTCATATCCGATATCAATGGCGATACATTTCCTGATTTATTGGTTTCCGTGTTCAGCTCGGACTCAGTACAGTGGTATGAGAACCTGGACGGGCAGGGAAATTTTGGAAGTGCGCAGTTGATTTCATCAAATGTACCAGGTATTCAGGATGCCATTGCTGCGGATTTGGATGGTGACAGTGATTTAGATGTAATAACCAATACCCAGGATGACCTTACCCTTTCTTGGTTTGAAAACTTGGACGGACAGGGAAATTTTGGAACACAACAAATAGTGACCAGTACGGTTACCAACGGGCGTTCAGTATTCGCAGAGGATATTGATGGGGATGACGACATGGATTTGGTATGTGCTTCATATGGTGATTCTTCCATAGTATGGTTTGAGAATTTAGATGGACAGGGAACATTCAGCGCAGAAAAAATCATTGCACCACCTGATGTCACTGCTGGAGTTAATGAATTGATTTGCATTGATTTGGACGGAGATAACGATTTGGATGTTTTAAGTGCATACACCCAGGATGATAGGATTTCTTGGTATGAAAACTTGGATGGATTGGGCACATTTGGTTCTGAAAGAATTATAACGGAGATAGCGGGCTTGCCAACTTCAATTTATGCTGTTGATTTGGATAATGACGATGATATTGATGTCATCTCTGCTGGTGCTGATTCCGTGGAGGGTGTAGTTGCGTGGTATCAAAACTTGGATGGATTGGGCACATTTGGTCCCCAAGAAATAGTAGAGGATAATAGTAATGGGACCCGCTCAGTTTTTTCAGAGGACATCGATGACGATGGGGATAATGATATCCTCACGTCATTATGGTGGGAAAATACGATTAATTGGCACGAGAATTATACTATTCTTGGTAACGTTGACTTTGAGGAATCCCTGATTTCCATCTACCCCAACCCAACATCCAACCTACTCACCATCCAAAACCAAAACGGATTGGATATAGAATCAGTAAGCTTGTACGATGCATTGGGTAGAAAAGTAATGGAGAATACAGAATCAACTGAAGCTATAGATATATCCAATTTAACTACTGGAATCTACTTCATTCACATTGCAACAGACAGTGGAATAGTGACCAAAAATGTCATCAAGGAATAGATAAACACCTATAAATAAAGGGTTTGGGCGCAGTTCTCGAGTCTCGTCCAGACTATAACAGTAAACCCCACTTATTCCTCCAATTTGCCATTTGTTACAACATGAATCATTGGAAGAGATTTTTATGATTACCTCAATGGGGTTTAACCGAAATTGCTCCATGAATTCATCGTTTCATTTTCAAAATAATTCCACCCATTGAATTTCAATGTTTTGTTGGCAATCCCTTAGGGACATTCATTGGATTTTGCAACAACGAATTTATAAATCCGATGAACAATTGGAGGAATTTTATGGGAATCCGTAACATTTCCCAAAAATAATTGAATAGGTTAGTTCTCTGAAAACCCAGTATTAACAAGCATTTACGTATTTATACTTATTGCGATTAGAATGGTATCCAAATATATTTGTTATACTACCTAAACCAATTTTATGAAATTGACATTTGACTTCAACTTTAAATTCTGTTATAAGTTATTATTACTTTTTTTACTGTTCAATATTTCTACACATTCTCAGAGTATAGAAATATGTGGAACAGCTGATATTTTTGAGCCAGATCCAGCTGGAGTTTATAGTAGGTCATCTGAACCCAGTTATTTTGATACATTTACTCCTAAAACATTCGATATTTTTTTCTGGAGAATAAATAAGAATGATGGCTCTTATACCCAAGGAGGTACCCCCTTAACACCAGAGAGGGCTAGAGCATGTGTTCAATATTTGAACGAATCATTCGCTTCATCAAAGATTTGTTTCAATTTGGTAGGAATGGACACGATAAATTCAACGATACACCATTCTGGACAAAGTGGATCTTCTATAAACACTTATGCAGTAAATAATAATTACGCCAAGGCGGATGCATTTAACGTATATGTACCACATCTACTGAATGGTGCAGCAGGGAACGGTTATCCAAATAGAGCATACATAGGCGTGACGGGAGCTTCAGTGCTGAGTAATGCGCTTATCCACGAATTGGGACATAATTTTAATTTACACCATACATTTGGACCAAGTAATACTCGGCCTCATCCAGAAAATTGTGAAAGAGTAACAAGATTGGTTACGGACCCTGAATATAATGCTGATGTGGCTGGGGATGAAATAACCGATACTAATGCGGTTCCAAATTTTTTCAGGGAACAACATAATTATTTTGCTTATGCAGTTGAACAGGCTGAGATTGGCTATACATGGAGTCAAGCTAGACAGCTAGCTTTTTTAGAAAATGGATTCAGTGAATTAACGGATGCACAGGCAATTGAGCAAGCTTTGATTGATTACGGTTTTACTCAAGATGAAGTTGACTATTTGAGATTCAATCCTGCTAAGGATTTTGCTTATTGTGATACTATAAACTGTACTTATGATCCCGATAATCGAATAAATGATCCAACTTCCCCCTTTTTTAAAGATTGTGGAATGACCCCATATCAGATTAACCAGTTGGATTGCAGAAACACAATGTCTTATTTTTACCGTTCTTGCAGAGATTTATATACTCTAGGTCAGTCTATACGTATGTAAGAGGCCATTGAAGAAGATTATTGGGGAGAATTCACACCTAGACTTACTCAAACGGAATTGGATTTGTATATGCAGGACACGGATACCGATACGGGTCAAGAACCAAATATACACACAAACATTTTCTGGAATAGCCAAGATATTTGGGTAAGGAATCAAAATGATGGTTTAGTTAACCAAGAGCACCAAAACCCTGAATATGATCCAGTGCTGCCAAATTTTGTATATGTCAATGTAAGAAACAAATCTTGTAACACTTCTACTGGAAGTGAACAGCTAAAACTATATTGGGCAAAAGCTAATACCGCACTTTCGTGGCCACTTCATTGGGAAGGTAACTTGTATGTTGTGGATAATAATGGACAACAGGTATTGATGGGGGATGAGATAGGGACACTTACTATTCCAGAAATTGAAAAGGGCGAATCAACCATACTGGAATTTGAATGGGATGTGCCAAATCCAGAAGTTTATATGAATATAAATAATGATAACCCATGGCACTTTTGCCTTTTGGCGAGAATGATTTCTACCATTGACCCAATGACTTTTTCCGAAGGTGAATTTATTACAGATAATGTAAAAAACAATAACAATATAGCCTGGAGAAACACAACTGTTGTGGATATTAATCCCAATTCACCTGCTCCAGTTGGTGGTGTTGTTGCTGTGGGTAATTTTATGAATACCACTAAAAATTATAATTTGGAATTCTTTGTTGAAGAAAATGAGGCTGGCAAACCCATTTACGAAGAGTCAGAGATTTCAATACTATTGGATGATATTCTATACAATAGTTGGAATAGCTCAGGAAAGGCTTCAACAAATTTCAGTGGCACATTCCAAAACAATAAAATTATTGTGGAGAATAACCATGCGGTCATAGAAAATCTTACTTTGACTCCAGGTGAGATTGGTACTTTATCTGTAAATTTCAATTTCCTTACGGAAGAATTGACAAACAAGACAGAATATACTTATCATTTATTGCAAAGGGAAGTTGGTACAAATAAATTAATTGGCGGTGAAACTTTTGAAATCCGTAAACCAATCAATTCATTTTTTGATGCCAATGCTGGTGATGACGAAGTGATTGATAGTAATCAGAGTGTAACCATCTCAGCTGAAGAAATTTCGGGAGATGCAACTTATAATTGGTATGATCCAGATGGAAACCTTATCTTCACGGGTACTGATCTTACAGTTTCACCAGAAATTACAATGACCTACATGCTAGAAGTAATTTCTGATTTAGATGGGTTTAAGGATTATGATGAAATTCAGATCATTGTTAGTCCAAATAGAATTGAAAGTCTAGTTCCAAATCCTGTTTCTACACAATTGACCATTGATTATGTTGCCGAAAATGTTAGTTCAGCGTATATCATGATATTGAACCAAAGCAATGCTGAGACCAATAATTATATCCTTGACCTCAATAGCGATCAAGTGACAATTGACCTAACAAGTTATTCAATCGGATTATATTCTGCTATATTGGTTTGTGATGGGGAAATATGTGATACTAGTAACTTCGTGAAGGAATAATATTTTATTTTTAAGCTATGGAAATAAATAAAAATAAGTTAAATGTGCTACTCTTGACAATCGTTACTTGCTTAGGATTTCTAGCCAAAATAAATGCTCAAATTACTTTAATTCCTGATTCAGGATTTGAACAAGCTTTGATTGATTTAGGCATTGACAGTGATGGAATTATTAATGGACAGGTATTGACAATCGATATTGAAGGTGTGATAATACTTGATGTAAATTATTCTAATATTCAGGATTTAACTGGGATTGAGGATTTTGCAGCACTAGAGATTTTGGACGTTAGCGGAAATGAATTGATAGCTTTAAATGTTAGCTCAAATATAGAATTAAAAGAACTTTACTGTAATAGTCAACAAGGCGCATTTTCAATGTATTTTACAGAATTAGATTTGAGTCAGAACATCAATTTGGAAGTTCTTTACTGTGAAAATTTAGCCTATTTAGAGAACTTAAATTTAAAAAATGGAAATAATCAAATTCTAACGGTTGAACTTTCATGTGAATTTGAAGGAAATCCATGTGAATTAAGCGAATTGTATTGTGTTCAGGTTGATGATGAAAGTGCAGCAAACAATAATGAGCCACCTTACAATACTTGGTTTATTCAAGCAAATTTTATCTATTCTGAGGACTGTTCATTGAGTATCCCTGCGCTCTTAGAGGATAGATTTATTATCTACCCCAACCCAACAACCAACCTCCTAACCATCCAAAACCAAAACAATTTGAAAATAGATTCAGTTAGTTTATACGATACATTGGGAAGAAAAGTGATGGAGAGTAATGAAGCAACTGAATCAATGGATGTGTCCAATTTAACTGCTGGTGTATACTTCATTCACATTACAACAGACAGAGGAATAGTGACCAAAAAAATCATTAAGAAATAGGTAAAAGCCTATAAACAAAGGGTTTGGGAGCGGTTCAGTCCGCTTTCGTAGGAGTTGGGATAGCTTTCCGGTAGATTTGAATCCTTAATGGATCCAAGCTGTTCCCGTATTGTGGATAGATCGTTTTCCACTTTTTTGATAGAATCCTCCAGGTCACCATCTATTGACAGAAATGGTCTCTGTGAGGGATTTATAACCAGATCTACCTTTATATCCAGTTTGTCCCTGAATCGTTTTGAAAACTGTTTAATCTCATCCGGATTGTACTCGCCTATCATGAGAGCCATCCCAATGTTTGCGTTTTCAACATTGGTTCCCGTGCTGATTACATTGGTACAGATTAGAAACTGGATTCCTTTTCCGACCTTACTGTATTCCACAAGCTGTTTATAGTGGTCCTGTTTTTTATGATAGGAGGTGATTACCTTAGAATTGTAACCTTCATCCTCCAAGGCTTCCCTTATTTGCTCACAGGCATTTCGGTCCTTGATATATATTATGTTTAGGCTGTCATCACCATGCTCTTGCAGTGCTTCTTTTGCAAAAGCCAAAGCAATCTGTACGGGACTTGCATAAGAATGGTAAATGCTTACCTCAGATTTTGGGTGACCTATTTTGGTAACTTCCACGGATGTAAGCTCAAGAAGGTCATTTATTTCCTGGTTAGGAGTGCCAGATAGGAGGACGATGTTGGCATTGCTGTTGTACAGATACTCTATGGTTTGGTCGTAGTACGCCCTGTTTTCACCAGTTGCATAGGAATATGCCAATGTATGGGATTCATCCATTACGATGATATCATCATCATTAAGGTCTTGAATAATATGCTTAAGTCCGGGAAACGTACTTATTACGATCTTATCGCTTGGATCTAGCTTTTTTCTTTTAGCATTTGCATTTACAATTAGGTCTGCTTCGTACCCTTCCTTTTTTAGAGCCGTGTTGAACTGTGATTGAATTACTAGGTAGGGAGCACAGAATATCAATCTGCCATTTCGCTTCCCAGACTTGATTTCCTTTCCCAATTCTATAAACAGGCGTGTTTTTCCTATCTCTGGATTGGCATCAATGACCAGTCTTCTCTCTTTGTAGATAAGCGGTATTACATAGTCGTACCTATCGCTTAGGAATTGGTTTTCAGTTAGTTCTATGGGAAGCGACCTTTTCATGCTCAAAATTACCCAGATTATTGGAGAATACTCTTCACGTCAATAAATAATAATAAATAACTAAACATCATGAACAAAATATCAGAAATTCAGCTCTTTTATAAGAACGAAAACAAAGAGCACATAATAGTGACCAACAGCCAATCCGCATACGATGTACTGCGTGAAGATTGGAGCCCAAATACCATTGAATTGCAGGAGGAATTCAAGCTTCTGCTACTGGATAGGGACAACAAAGTTTTAGGCGTTTACAGCCTCTCTAAAGGGGGAATTGCAGGTACGGTTGTAGATATTCGCTTAATGATGGTAGCGGCACTAAAAGCAAAGGCAAACGCCATTATTTTGGCACATAACCATCCCTCTGGCAATTTAAAGCCAAGTATCCAGGATAGGGAACTTACCAAAAAGATACTAAAGGCTAGTAAATTCTTGGATGTGCAGTTATTGGACCACATCATAATGACCAAAAAAAGCTATTTCAGCTTTGCGGATGAGGGGATGTTGTGACCGAAAAGGTACATTTAAGGGGACTGTTCAGAAGTGATTTTGTTCAGTCCCTTTTTTCATGGGGTAATTGGAGGTTAGGTTGGGGTCTGGGAGAGACCGTGACGATTCATAAATCATACCCTTTAACAACTGAGGATTCATAAATACGCATTTATACTTATTTGAATTGTAGGAGAATAGGGGTAGTTTGGAAGTCTAACCAAATTCAGATTATTATGAAAATAAAGAACTCCTCAGCCTTTTTCAGCAAGCGATTTAATATATTTATTGTTATCGTTATTATCTCAAATTTACATTTTGTGAAAGCTCAAGAAGAATTTGATTGCGAATACACACCTGTTCCCTTAGTTGAACTTAGTTCAGCTAATTTTAATGAATTGCAATTGGGTCCTGACGATGGTCGCCCCTATGTTATTAATATCCATTTTTGGCAGGTAGTAAGGGATGATGGGACTAGCGATAATTTAAGAACTTTGCAAGATTTTATCGACGCAACTGCATTGTTGAACCGAACTTTTGGACAATTTGGAGTGCTTTTCAAATATGATGGATATGACTATATTGAGAGTACTTATTGGTACGATTGGGATGGGGACCCTCTTGAAGACCCTACAGAAATGAATGGACAGAATTTCTATGATGAACTTATATTACCTAATAATCACTATATTCCTTTATCATATAATGTCTATGTTGTAAATATTGGAGGAGGGTCACATGGACAGCAAGGTCCAATATTGCCAACGAGATTGAGTTACTGGGGATTAAATGAATATGTCATTATTCATGAAACGGGTCATTTTTTGGGGCTAAATCACACTTTTGGAACATATGAAGAGCCTAGCAATAATCCTGATTTATGTGAGCATCAAACAAGAAATATTAACGACCCAGATTTTAATGCACTTACTCATGGTGATAAGTTGATTGGAACCTATGCTACACCATATAAGTATGATGAATATCCCGATGTATTATTGGACGGAAATTGCAATTATGTTGGGACCGCAGTAGATTGTAATGGAGAATTCTATATAAATCCAGAATATAAAAACTTTATGAGCTATACCAGATATGACTGCTATCAAGAATTTAAAGGAGCTCAAATTGCGAAAATGAGATTCGTAATAAGGGAGGTTTTTCTAGGTCCACTGAATACGCATATTGACACAATCCATAGGAAAGAATTGTACAAACCTTATATAGGTGAGTACTATGTGGTGGGACCTCAAACCAATCATCCCCCACAATTTCAGCCTGGGCTTGACTATGAATTTGTTGATGTGTCACAAGCGGGTACTTATAATGTGCCAACTGAATATGAGGATACTTCCTTTTGGTATGGACAAACAGTCGGTACTATAAACAAAGAGTATCCAGGTCCAATTTATCATCCAAATGGTACAGCTTTTAAAATTTTGCAGCTGGACCAGAATCAACCTCGTATGTGTTATAATAATACAAATAGGACTCCGTCTGATGGAAGTGTGATACATTTTCTAGATGGTTATCCAAATGGAAACTATACCATCACTCCACAGGATTCTACTCAGATTAATAATTCAGAATTAATTAATACATTAAACCCAGGTCTTTATAATATCCAAAAGAATTATTTGGACGGAAGCACAGAACAGGTCATGATTTTAAAGGAAAATGAATAATCAATTTATATATATAGTTGTAATAACCACTTGCTCATGGCTTAGTTCGTATGGACAATATACCCAGGTTCCTGATAACGTATTCGAACAGCACCTAATAGACCAAGGGATAGATACTGAGGGAATATTGGACGGACAAGTATTAACGGATGACATAGCTAATGTAATCACATTGAATGTAAGTCCCGAATCCCAAGAATTTCCCTTAATTCAGGACCTAACGGGTATAGAAGATTTTACAGATTTGGAGTTTTTTGTGTTCAGTAGTAATGCTGTAGAAGAGGTAGATTTAAGTCAGAATTTTAATTTGAAAACACTTGTTTGTAATGAAAATAATCTTCAAAATTTAGATGTTTCAGGTAATGTGCTTTTAGAAACACTGAATGCTTCCAATTGTCCAATCGGGGTATGTGAGCAAGAAAACACGTTTTCTGTTTTAAACCTAAGTAATAATACCAATTTGAAAAGTCTTGTTATTGGATTTAACAATTATCTACAGGTTATTGATTTAAGTAATAACCCTATGTTAGAGGGTGGTGTTTTTGTTGAAAACCCAGAGTTAACAACTCTAAATGTTAAAAACGGAAATAATGAGAACTTACAAAATCTTAATGTTCTTGATAACATAAATCTAACTTGCATCACAGTAGATGACCCTCTAGCAGCAACTCAAGGAGATACATACCCATATGACCAATGGAATATTCAGGAAGGGATTGTTTTCAGTGAAGATTGTTCCCTTGGTATTGAAGAAGCTATATCTGTAATGTTTACAATATTCCCAAACCCAACAAAAGACCTTCTAACCATCCAAAACCAAATTGATTTTGATATAGATGGTGTAGTTCTGTATGATACGCTTGGAAGAAAGGTTATGGAGTACTCAGAAGCAACTGAATCAATAGATGTATCCAATTTAACTGCTGGAATATACTTCATTCACATAACAACAGACAGAGGAATAGTGACCAAAAAAGTCATTAAGGAATAGTTAAACCTGTATAAATAAAGGGTTTGGGCGCAGTTCAGAGCTCTCGTCCAGACCGCAACTAAGAAGTTGTGTTGTCCCGCTAAAGCGGGAAAGTGGTTTAGAAATAGACCAATGAGAAGCTTGTCCGTTTGGATGGGCTTTTTTTGTTTGGGGTAAATTGGAGCCTAAAAAGGGCAAAATACTCAACTAAAAGGTAACCATGGAGGTAACTTTTTAGGAAAAGGTAACCATTGATAGTTTCAGGTTTTAATGTTTGCTTCTGAAGTCCATAATCAACTCATTGTACTCTTTTACATGGTTTAATAGATAATCCAAGAGTAATTCCTCATTGATAATACCTCGGTGAGCCACAAACGTTTTGGTGCTATCACTTTTATGCACCATAATTGCCACGGGGTCTTCAACATCAAATATCAATTCAGAATGTAATTCCTCGCCAATCCTGGGAGGGTTTTCGTCCAAATCATAAATAAAGGTATAGTTCCAAGTATCGCTGGATTTACCGTTTAGATTGGTCTTAACGTCAAGGATAATTCCCTGTACTTTATTGTAGTTCTCTTCATTGAATGTATCGATTTCCTTCTGGTTTTGTTGGGATTGGAAGATAGGTTAGGGTCTTGGATAGACCGTGACGATTCATAAATCATACCCTTTAACAACTGAGGATTCATAAATACGCATTTATACTTATTTGAATTGTAGGAGAATAGGGGTAGTTTGAATGACTAACCAAATTATTAAAACTAATTCTACACAATTATGAAATCTATTTTATTTTTTATTTGTTGCACAGTACTATTTTGTGATAATACTTTAGCTCAGCAAGGGGATTTTATTTGCGGTATGCCAGATGAAATCGTACAAGACCCAGTTGGAGTTTACAGCTACTCTAATGACACCAATGTGCTTAATGACTTTGAGCCAGTAGTATTCAATATCTTTTTCTGGGGCATCAACAAGAGCGATGGAACTCCAGGAATCTCCTCGTTGACGGAATACGAGTGTTTAACATCTGTTTCTCAATTAAATCGAGTTTACAATGATTTTAATATATTTTTCAAATATGTTGGTTATGACAATACAAGTTTTAATTCAGATGAATATTATCATTTAACGAAGTGGGAATGTTTGGATGGTAATCCTGATAATGTATTTGAATTTGCTGCTGAAAGTGGCTTTGTTGAACCTCACTCCTTTAATGTTTACGTTGCCAGTGGAGGTGCTGATTTTAGTGGATATGCTCAAAATTATTTCAAGGTAAACATTGCAACAAATCATGTTTTTACTGACCATTTTGAAGGCATGATAGCTCATGAAGTTGGACATTGTTTGAATTTACAACATACCCATAGTGCTTGGGATACAAATTATTGTGAACATGTAACTAGAGATATTCAGAGCAATGATTATAATGCTCTGAATAACGGGGACCACCTACATGAAACACCTGCAATGCCAGATTTTCGAAATGAACATCTTGTGGAACTTTTGCTTGATGGAGTTCCTTATGAAGTGGCAATTGATAGTTTTATCCCTTATAAATATGTTAATCCAGTTACATTTCAGTACAATAATCCGAATGGGGATGATTGTGTACAACCAGTAAATGTTCCATATGATATTGATGAGTTGGATGTAAGAAATTATATGGCTTATAATCCAGCCTCACCTGAAGCCTTTTTTGAAACGTTTACGACAGACCAGAAAATTAGGATGAGAGAGGCAATCATTGAGGATGAGTACGGGTTGTTCAGTGACTCCGAGACTACTGTTTCTTCATTGTATGAGCCATATAAAGGTGAGTATTATGTTGCAGGTCCAGAACCTGACCCGCACACACAACCATTATTCCAACCTGGTTTTGACTATATATTTCTTGCCTGTAGCTGTGAAAACCAAGATGGTTATGATTGCGTAAATGGACCCTGTGATTTTGATGAAAATGGATTTCAGAGTTATACCATAATAGTAAAAACGGTAGATAAGGATGAGACCGATTATAATAGTATAACCCATCCAAATCACTCGTCCATCTACATAGCTCAATTGAATGATATTGGTAATAGAAGGTGTTATGATAATTTCAATAAGTCCGCTTCTTTCGGAACTGTTACAAAGTTCAATGATGGGGTATTTAATACAAATGTCACGGTAATGCCACAGGACTCCACACAAATTAACAATGCTAATTTAATAGAGGATTTGAATCCAGGATTGTATGTGATTGACAAGGCTTACCAAGATGGGTCTAACAGCCAGTCGGTTATTTTAAAAGAAAACAATTGATATCTTTTTTGTCCAAGCATGATTTGGTATAAGTTTTTATTGAATAGGGAATTCCAGCAATATCCTAGAAAGGATTATCTTTATACAAAACGACTTTGAGAAAGCTTAAAACGATAATGAAGGAAACTATCTTAATTGTAATGTTGCTTGTTTTCCAGATAAGTAATGCCCAACTTTTTGGTCCTGCTCATTTAGTGAGTGATGGAGCAACTACAGTAAGTATGGTACGCAGTGGGGATTTGGATGGGGATGGTTACATGGATATAGTGGCGTCCATATTTGAAAATGTGGTTTGGTACAGGAACATAGACGGAATGGGGGTGTTTGAAACATACCAAGAGTTAATGCTTGGTGGCTCCACGTCGTTTTCTGTTGTCATATCCGATATCAATGGCGATACATTTCCTGATTTATTGGTTTCCGTGTTCAGCTCGGACTCAGTACAGTGGTATGAGAACCTGGACGGGCAGGGAAATTTTGGAAGTGCGCAGTTGATTTCATCAAATGTACCAGGTATTCAGGATGCCATTGCTGCGGATTTGGATGGTGACAGTGATTTAGATGTAATAACCAATACCCAGGATGACCTTACCCTTTCTTGGTTTGAAAACTTGGACGGACAGGGAAATTTTGGAACACAACAAATAGTGACCAGTACGGTTACCAACGGGCGTTCAGTATTCGCAGAGGATATTGATGGGGATGACGACATGGATTTGGTATGTGCTTCATATGGTGATTCTTCCATAGTATGGTTTGAGAATTTAGATGGACAGGGAACATTCAGCGCAGAAAAAATCATTGCACCACCTGATGTCACTGCTGGAGTTAATGAATTGATTTGCATTGATTTGGACGGAGATAACGATTTGGATGTTTTAAGTGCATACACCCAGGATGATAGGATTTCTTGGTATGAAAACTTGGATGGATTGGGCACATTTGGTTCTGAAAGAATTATAACGGAGATAGCGGGCTTGCCAACTTCAATTTATGCTGTTGATTTGGATAATGACGATGATATTGATGTCATCTCTGCTGGTGCTGATTCCGTGGAGGGTGTAGTTGCGTGGTATCAAAACTTGGATGGATTGGGCACATTTGGTCCCCAAGAAATAGTAGAGGATAATAGTAATGGGACCCGCTCAGTTTTTTCAGAGGACATCGATGACGATGGGGATAATGATATCCTCACGTCATTATGGTGGGAAAATACGATTAATTGGCACGAGAATTATACTATTCTTGGTAACGTTGACTTTGAGGAATCCCTGATTTCCATCTACCCCAACCCAACATCCAACCTACTCACCATCCAAAACCAAAACGGATTGGATATAGAATCAGTAAGCTTGTACGATGCATTGGGTAGAAAAGTAATGGAGAATACAGAATCAACTGAAGCTATAGATATATCCAATTTAACTACTGGAATCTACTTCATTCACATTGCAACAGACAGTGGAATAGTGACCAAAAATGTCATCAAGGAATAGATAAACACCTATAAATAAAGGGTTTGGGCGCAGTTCTCGAGTCTCGTCCAGACTATAACAGTAAACCCCACTTATTCCTCCAATTTGCCATTTGTTACAACATGAATCATTGGAAGAGATTTTTATGATTACCTCAATGGGGTTTAACCGAAATTGCTCCATGAATTCATCGTTTCATTTTCAAAATAATTCCACCCATTGAATTTCAATGTTTTGTTGGCAATCCCTTAGGGACATTCATTGGATTTTGCAACAACGAATTTATAAATCCGATGAACAATTGGAGGAATTTTATGGGAATCCGTAACATTTCCCAAAAATAATTGAATAGGTTAGTTCTCTGAAAACCCAGTATTAACAAGCATTTACGTATTTATACTTATTGCGATTAGAATGGTATCCAAATATATTTGTTATACTACCTAAACCAATTTTATGAAATTGACATTTGACTTCAACTTTAAATTCTGTTATAAGTTATTATTACTTTTTTTACTGTTCAATATTTCTACACATTCTCAGAGTATAGAAATATGTGGAACAGCTGATATTTTTGAGCCAGATCCAGCTGGAGTTTATAGTAGGTCATCTGAACCCAGTTATTTTGATACATTTACTCCTAAAACATTCGATATTTTTTTCTGGAGAATAAATAAGAATGATGGCTCTTATACCCAAGGAGGTACCCCCTTAACACCAGAGAGGGCTAGAGCATGTGTTCAATATTTGAACGAATCATTCGCTTCATCAAAGATTTGTTTCAATTTGGTAGGAATGGACACGATAAATTCAACGATACACCATTCTGGACAAAGTGGATCTTCTATAAACACTTATGCAGTAAATAATAATTACGCCAAGGCGGATGCATTTAACGTATATGTACCACATCTACTGAATGGTGCAGCAGGGAACGGTTATCCAAATAGAGCATACATAGGCGTGACGGGAGCTTCAGTGCTGAGTAATGCGCTTATCCACGAATTGGGACATAATTTTAATTTACACCATACATTTGGACCAAGTAATACTCGGCCTCATCCAGAAAATTGTGAAAGAGTAACAAGATTGGTTACGGACCCTGAATATAATGCTGATGTGGCTGGGGATGAAATAACCGATACTAATGCGGTTCCAAATTTTTTCAGGGAACAACATAATTATTTTGCTTATGCAGTTGAACAGGCTGAGATTGGCTATACATGGAGTCAAGCTAGACAGCTAGCTTTTTTAGAAAATGGATTCAGTGAATTAACGGATGCACAGGCAATTGAGCAAGCTTTGATTGATTACGGTTTTACTCAAGATGAAGTTGACTATTTGAGATTCAATCCTGCTAAGGATTTTGCTTATTGTGATACTATAAACTGTACTTATGATCCCGATAATCGAATAAATGATCCAACTTCCCCCTTTTTTAAAGATTGTGGAATGACCCCATATCAGATTAACCAGTTGGATTGCAGAAACACAATGTCTTATTTTTACCGTTCTTGCAGAGATTTATATACTCTAGGTCAGTCTATACGTATGTAAGAGGCCATTGAAGAAGATTATTGGGGAGAATTCACACCTAGACTTACTCAAACGGAATTGGATTTGTATATGCAGGACACGGATACCGATACGGGTCAAGAACCAAATATACACACAAACATTTTCTGGAATAGCCAAGATATTTGGGTAAGGAATCAAAATGATGGTTTAGTTAACCAAGAGCACCAAAACCCTGAATATGATCCAGTGCTGCCAAATTTTGTATATGTCAATGTAAGAAACAAATCTTGTAACACTTCTACTGGAAGTGAACAGCTAAAACTATATTGGGCAAAAGCTAATACCGCACTTTCGTGGCCACTTCATTGGGAAGGTAACTTGTATGTTGTGGATAATAATGGACAACAGGTATTGATGGGGGATGAGATAGGGACACTTACTATTCCAGAAATTGAAAAGGGCGAATCAACCATACTGGAATTTGAATGGGATGTGCCAAATCCAGAAGTTTATATGAATATAAATAATGATAACCCATGGCACTTTTGCCTTTTGGCGAGAATGATTTCTACCATTGACCCAATGACTTTTTCCGAAGGTGAATTTATTACAGATAATGTAAAAAACAATAACAATATAGCCTGGAGAAACACAACTGTTGTGGATATTAATCCCAATTCACCTGCTCCAGTTGGTGGTGTTGTTGCTGTGGGTAATTTTATGAATACCACTAAAAATTATAATTTGGAATTCTTTGTTGAAGAAAATGAGGCTGGCAAACCCATTTACGAAGAGTCAGAGATTTCAATACTATTGGATGATATTCTATACAATAGTTGGAATAGCTCAGGAAAGGCTTCAACAAATTTCAGTGGCACATTCCAAAACAATAAAATTATTGTGGAGAATAACCATGCGGTCATAGAAAATCTTACTTTGACTCCAGGTGAGATTGGTACTTTATCTGTAAATTTCAATTTCCTTACGGAAGAATTGACAAACAAGACAGAATATACTTATCATTTATTGCAAAGGGAAGTTGGTACAAATAAATTAATTGGCGGTGAAACTTTTGAAATCCGTAAACCAATCAATTCATTTTTTGATGCCAATGCTGGTGATGACGAAGTGATTGATAGTAATCAGAGTGTAACCATCTCAGCTGAAGAAATTTCGGGAGATGCAACTTATAATTGGTATGATCCAGATGGAAACCTTATCTTCACGGGTACTGATCTTACAGTTTCACCAGAAATTACAATGACCTACATGCTAGAAGTAATTTCTGATTTAGATGGGTTTAAGGATTATGATGAAATTCAGATCATTGTTAGTCCAAATAGAATTGAAAGTCTAGTTCCAAATCCTGTTTCTACACAATTGACCATTGATTATGTTGCCGAAAATGTTAGTTCAGCGTATATCATGATATTGAACCAAAGCAATGCTGAGACCAATAATTATATCCTTGACCTCAATAGCGATCAAGTGACAATTGACCTAACAAGTTATTCAATCGGATTATATTCTGCTATATTGGTTTGTGATGGGGAAATATGTGATACTAGTAACTTCGTGAAGGAATAATATTTTATTTTTAAGCTATGGAAATAAATAAAAATAAGTTAAATGTGCTACTCTTGACAATCGTTACTTGCTTAGGATTTCTAGCCAAAATAAATGCTCAAATTACTTTAATTCCTGATTCAGGATTTGAACAAGCTTTGATTGATTTAGGCATTGACAGTGATGGAATTATTAATGGACAGGTATTGACAATCGATATTGAAGGTGTGATAATACTTGATGTAAATTATTCTAATATTCAGGATTTAACTGGGATTGAGGATTTTGCAGCACTAGAGATTTTGGACGTTAGCGGAAATGAATTGATAGCTTTAAATGTTAGCTCAAATATAGAATTAAAAGAACTTTACTGTAATAGTCAACAAGGCGCATTTTCAATGTATTTTACAGAATTAGATTTGAGTCAGAACATCAATTTGGAAGTTCTTTACTGTGAAAATTTAGCCTATTTAGAGAACTTAAATTTAAAAAATGGAAATAATCAAATTCTAACGGTTGAACTTTCATGTGAATTTGAAGGAAATCCATGTGAATTAAGCGAATTGTATTGTGTTCAGGTTGATGATGAAAGTGCAGCAAACAATAATGAGCCACCTTACAATACTTGGTTTATTCAAGCAAATTTTATCTATTCTGAGGACTGTTCATTGAGTATCCCTGCGCTCTTAGAGGATAGATTTATTATCTACCCCAACCCAACAACCAACCTCCTAACCATCCAAAACCAAAACAATTTGAAAATAGATTCAGTTAGTTTATACGATACATTGGGAAGAAAAGTGATGGAGAGTAATGAAGCAACTGAATCAATGGATGTGTCCAATTTAACTGCTGGTGTATACTTCATTCACATTACAACAGACAGAGGAATAGTGACCAAAAAAATCATTAAGAAATAGGTAAAAGCCTATAAACAAAGGGTTTGGGAGCGGTTCAGAGCTCCCGTCCAGACCGCAACGTATTCACATAGTGAGTATTTAAAATGTTGTGTTGAGTCACTTTTAGTGGCTAAGTGGTTTAGAAATAGACCAATGAGAAGCTTGTCCGTTTGGATGGGCTTTTTTTGTTTGGGGTAGTTTTTACTACATTAGGTTCCAACTTTTAAATCAAATTTCCATGGAAGTATTAGGAACAATATTAGGTGTGCTAGTTGGATTTTTTATTTCGTATTTCTTTTATAGAAGGTCAACTAAAGAGCTTGAAAAACAAGCAAATAGATTAAAATTAGCTTCTGATTTAATACTTTATAAATTGCAATATCCTAGCGCCGAAACAGAGATAAAAAGAGATGATAGTGGTGATGTAATTGGTCTTAAAGTGTTTATGGAAACATAAATGTAAAAGGTACAACCTCAGGTTCTATATAATTAGGCAAAGAAGTAGTTGAATTAATGGGGTATGTTTTAAAAAGCTCAATTGATGAATAACCATTAAGCAAAACTTGCAACAACCCTTTAGATAGCCGCGCATTTCCCTTAACTTCATCTAATGAATCATATATAATCCATGGATCGACTAAAAAAAGCGTTGGATTAGCAGTTTTCTTTAGGTGGAATTTAAACTCTCCAGGCATAATCCACTTATTAGATTCAAGGATATAGCCAGAAAAAGTGTTTTCATCACTTTCCAGAATTAGAAATTTGAATTGTGATTCGCCACCTGTTTCCCAAACTCCCTCAATATGACTCAAGGGGTAATTATCGAGGTAGTCTCTCACCTCATTAATGTCATTTACGTTAAAATTAAAAACCTGGTTTTGATTTGATTCAACCTCAATTTCCATATCTTTTTCAATCCATGCAATCTCGGAAGCACTGTCTATCGTTGAAAAAAACATATAGCCTATTTTATCATTGATATTTACTTCTATGAAATTGGGGTGACTTGTTAATCTTCCAAATATTTTGACAGGCTGACCTGCCGAAACATATACTATGGAATTAGTAACGTCAACGGAGGGTGAAGGATATAAATACCCCCCAGTTTTAACGACTCCCTGTGTTTGTGCTAGACCAAAGAAGAAGAATAATTGAAATATTATTGGTAATAAAACTCTCACTTGATATTAATTTTTAATTAATAAAATCATCATCTCGTATTA
>Ga0255783_10001041_pt1 | contig 30524 bp, 27 predicted proteins | sample 011ome_22_FD_179981 | JGI IMG/M metagenome (GOLD analysis project Ga0255783, IMG submission 179981) | Coastal salt marsh microbial communities from the Groves Creek Marsh, Skidaway Island, Georgia - 011507BT metaG (version 2) | ecosystem: Environmental > Aquatic > Marine > Intertidal zone >... | reverse complement strand
AAAAAGGCACCCGCAAACACCCAGCAGCCCGGTTCGAGGCGAATCGTGCCGATCGTGGTCGCGTGATCCGGACTATCGATAGCATGCGAAGCCGCACATAAATGCACGTATTGGCTGACCGCCACATCCGCACCGATCTCAATGAGGCCGACCGACTGACAATCGACAGACTCACCCAATACCGCGTGCGCATGCATCGCTAAATTCCACGGCGCCCACACACGGGTCGACGGATAGACTTGCGCAGTTGCCGCCAGACGGGCGCCGAATAAACGCAAAAGCCCCCGTCGCCAGGCAAAGGCAATACGAGGGCTCGGACGAAACAAACACAGCCAGACTAGGCTCCACAGCGCACGCTTGAAGCGGTTGCAGCGGTCAAACTGCGCCTGCGGTCGTTGCGGATAAAATGAGCTAGAAAGTGACATCGGAGGGGAAGAGCTATTTCCATTCAGAGGCACGACCGAGTCAATATTCAAAGGTGGCCACTGCTCGGCAGTCTCCGGATACAACAAATTTCCATAAATTATTACTTCGAGATTATCTCCAATATCTTTAAACGGATTTGATAAAAATAGACTGCCTTTAGTAGGCTAAAGTGAAAGCCCACAACACCATCACGAAACCCCTTCTTAAGAAAATAACTCATGATGAAATATGCAGGCGCAAACCACCATTTGGCAAGATTCCGATATTTCTCCTGCTGCCGATCCGTCAGGTTTTCCCACTCCTTACCTTTAAACCTTCCCACGTTTCCACATTCACACCCTGCGAGCCGCAGGTATCGCGCTGCCTCCCACGACGAGTATTCATTGTGCTTGCCGATGTAGTACTTTAAGCCGCGAAAATCATTATGCTCAATCGGGGCTTCAATCTCGCCGATCGATCCTTCGAGCACTGGATGCTCATGCACCTCCATATCGAGCTGACTCCAGTTGTCCTCATCGATCTTTTCGTATTCACCCGTACCGACCCGAAACAGTGCCAGTTTACGGAAGGCATCTCCGCCCCGGAGCTTTTGACCCAGGAAATAGTTTGAAAAATTGAGCCAAAAACCGACGTGCTCCGAGCTCTGAATCGCAGCCTGCACTTCCTCGATGAACTCAGGCGAGACAAATTCATCCGCATCGAGAAACAAGACCCACTCCGTCTTAAAATCGTAGTTCCTTAGCGTCCAATTCCTCTTCTTCGGAAATTGTCCATTCCAATTAAATTGCAAGACCTCTGCACCAAGTTCAGCGGCAACACTTGCGGTATCGTCCGAGGAATCAGAATCCACAACTAGCACTGAACCAAGCTTCGCGACGAGTGGAATACCACGTCGAAGATTCACAGCTTCATTTTTTACGGGAAATACAACTGTCAACTTGTTCATGAGCATTTCTTAATAAATTTGGCAGAATTCTCTCGCAGGATTCTCTCCTGCGACATTTTTTCCATGGCCCACTTCGTAAAATGCCCAGCCTCGCTGGTTCAAGCGCACCTACGGGGAGGAGCATTGCGTGGGGCATGGCATCTAATTGCCCAAAAAAAGACAATCGGGTTCATCGCGAAATACGCACTCCGCTAAATAAATCCAGCACCACTTCATCATCTGGCCAAGCCACCGACTTCAAGTGTGTCGCAATATCATTCGCTTCGTTTAACGTCAGCGCAACAAACGGAAAACTCATATTGATAATTATAGAAGTGGAATATAAGGCAGACGCAGGCCAGCGATACCACTTACTTACGAGTAACTGCGTCTTTGAAAACCACCCAATTGCCCAAACAAATGACATCCATATCTGTACGTTTAAAACAATCTAAACCTTGCTCGGGAGTTTCGACGATTGGTTCGTTTTCATTAAAACTCGTATTAAGGAAGATGCCGACACCTGTTAGTTCTTCAAACTTTTTTAACAACCGATAATACTTTGGGTTGTTTTCCTCAGCGAGAGATTGCACGCGCCCGGTTCCATCAACGTGAGCGACCGCAGGTAGTTTTTCCCGCCACTCTGGCTTGAATTTAACTACATGCATCATAAAGGGACTCTCTACGATTTGTTCGAAATAATCGCCCATTCGTTCTTTTAGCACTGTCGGCGCAAAGGGGCGGAAAGACTCACGCCGTTTAATCTTCCGATTGATAATATCTTTCATATCGGGATGGGCGGGGTTCGCCAGAATCGAGCGGTTTCCCAGTGCTCGTGGCCCCCATTCACTACGTCCCTGATACCACCCCAGCACATTATTGTTAGCAATAAGTGAAGCCACTTCATCGATTAGTTCTGCATCATTTTCGAAGTACTTTGCAGTAAAACCAGATGCCTCAACCGCCTCACGAATTTCCTGATCGTCATGACTAGGCCCCCAAAAAGCATGCTTCATATGGAAACGCTTCGCACCATTCACAACATTATGATAGCACCACAATGCCGCACCGATACAGGTCCCATCATCAGATGACGCACACTGCTGATAGACCGCATCAAAAGGTGTCTCTCTCAGAATTCGCGCATTCGCAACCCCGTTGAGGGCACAACCGCCCGCCATGACCAACTGATTTGTCGGCACTAACTTGTGTAAGCGCAATAAACAATGGACCGCAGCTTCCTCAAAGCGAACTTGGCAGGAACGCGCAATATCCATTTCACGTTGCGTTATATCTGAGGTATTTCGATCACGCGGTGAGCCTAGTATCTTCTCCAACTCCTTGGTAAACATTCTCCCCATTACCAGATGACCACGCCCATCGAGCTTATCACTTCGCCCACCTTCGTGCATCCCGAAGTATTTACGATTAAGGCTGAACCATCCGTCTGGCTCCAACCGAAGTAAATCTTTCATTATGTCGCCGTATTTGTCATCACCATACGGAGCAAGCCCCATGACCTTGTATTCTTCACCGAATTCATCGAAGCCGATGAACTGACAGAGTGCAGTATAAAAGAAGCCCAAACTATCCGGCAATGCGACTCGATCGAGTGTCTCAATTTTAGTGCCCTCACAGCGGGCAGCCATCATGCTGACAAAGTCCCCTGACCCGTCGTAGGATAAGCCAGCAGTCAGCGTCTCAAATGGCGAACAATAGTAGGAACTAGCGATGTGCGCCAAATGGTGCTCTACATTAACCACTTCATACTTGGCTGAGTCAGGGCTTTCTCTACAAATTTCGGGAAGCCTATCAATAATATCAGCCGAACGCCGATTACGAGAAACAAACTCCCATGCTGCGCCCATCGAACGTTTAGGGTTACTCAACGAATACTTTACTTTCTGTGAGAAATTTGATTTAGGGCTGCGGGCGGTGGCTACGTGCGTCACATCGCTAAGCTTGAGACCGCATTCTTTGAGTGCGGCACGGATTGCGTTTTCAGGGACAGCAGGCGTATGTTTATCGCGATTACCCAGACGTTCCTCCGCAACAGCGAATTTTAGTTCACCATCAATAACGATACATACCGACGCATCCGAGTGAAATGCATTTAATCCTAATATTACAGACATATGGTTCTATTTGTTTGTTTGTGAAAAAGAGTGCCGAGCATGGTGCAAATTGGAAATATCAACTAATAATAAATAATCACACGTTCCTCAGAGCATTCTAATTAGGCGGCTTGAGGCAAGCTTTGATGTCTAGCAGACTCTCCCGAAAGTGATCTGAGCGAAAGCCATTGCGCGGAATTGATCTCGGGCAGTCATGCCAATGCTAATCCTCAGCATTGGATGCAAGTTTATGCCCCGATTAAATTGCTAGCGATGGATGAGATCCATAAATTGAGTGGAAATAAGGTGTCTAGTGTTTATTTTTTTTGAGAATGAACCAGAAACCATCATGTCAGCTCTCTCAAATGCGTCACACGTGCTTTTCTTTATTAGCCGCTTAAAATGAACCACCGACAAAACCTTTAATCTGTCTCTAGCTGGACGCTAGTGTTTAAATTCATGTAGTCTAAGCTGTGATTAGGTGACCCCACCCTTAATATCGCGGCCCCCCAGTACCTTGGGTGGTCAAACAACGATCCGATAGCACCAAGCCTGCAGCGACCACAAACCAGCACATTCCACCCGCACCGCCGAAAGAGAAGAACACCATTTCTCCCAGATTCGCAGACATGAACGTGACAAAAATTCCAAAGCCAGAGATATTGCTCTCCCGAATCAGGTAGATGACAAACAAGGCAATGAAGCTCCAGAAAAACAGAGAGCCGCTCACGCCGGTTTCCTCCAGCACTGCAAGGGGGATAAAACCCTTCTCGGTTGGCGCAGAATACCAGGTTGCGGCCTGCACAAATTTTGGGTCATAGGACGTGCCAAAGCCGATTCCAGTCAATAGACTGGTCTTGGCGTTCGCCATCATAAACTCCATCAACGGCATCCGAGTCCGAAACAAAGACGTCCAACTCAAGGCCTCTTGATCTCCATATTTCAGCAAAACAGAGACCACACCCTTCAGCACACTGTTCCCAGTAAAGAAATTAACGAAAATCATCAGGGTGAAGCCGACGACCCCCATCACAGTTAATTGCAACTTAGATAAGTAAAACCGCACGCGCCGATGCGCCGTGGCTGGCGTCAAATAGGCCAAACACAAAGTGGCACCACAGCCAATCATTGCAGTCGCCATGCCCGTCCTCGATGCCGTCAGATAGAGTTGATAAGCCAGCACGAGCATCAAGCCCAAGGTCGCCCACTTATAGCGATAGGGACTGAACAAATAGAGCGTAAAGAGATAGACTAGCATCATCGCGCCAATCGCGCCCAATGACTGAGAGTGGTAAAAGGCACCTTTAAAAAAGGGCGCCTGCACTTCGAAGGCTATGTCTTCCATTCCGTAGCCCACCCCAGTCACCAGCCCCACCAAGCCCAACAACACACAAAAGGTAATTATCGAGAAGCACCAGCAGGTCAGATCCGAGCTACGGACGCGTACCACATCGGCCCCCAGTAAGATCGCTAAAATCCCAGCACTGAAGGCCAGTAGCTTCAGTAGGGAAACCACCACGAAGTAGCCGTTGAGCACCGAGCCCATTGCGGCTACCGCGCAAAAGCCGAACAACAGCCATATATAGCCACGCTCCATGAAATTACCGCGTATCTTTGACAAATCATACATAAAACGCCCAGCGACCACAAACAAGATCACCATGCGCCCGATCGCAAACACGATCGAGAGCGAGACGAACGCTTGATTAATCGTGGTGACCATCAAACTGAGGGAGAGTGCTTTCAACGCCCCTTCGGGGCTCTTCACCGCCATCACGATCAAAATGCCATAAAAAATCGTATTCCCGACAAGGCCCACCTTATTGATAAAGACCAGAAAGCTGATCAGCCCCAGATTGAGCAGAATATTCTGCCAAGTAAATAGGCTACGGCGCTCCGGCTTTGTGGGCGGTTTTGAATAGCCAATATTACTGTCGTGAGGGACATAACGGTGCTGTTTCATAAATTTAAAAAATATTATCTTTTATGCGCTTCAGGCGCCTCCCAATCTCATATATTTCAACTGTGCGTTCAGGCTGATCTTAATCGGATAAGGCTGACCATGGACGACGTGTGTTCGTGTGAATATTTTCCCACGAGCCGACAGTTCTAACAAACACCTAAAAAAATTCATACATTACTTTTTCTTGACTGATTTGGCTGAATTGCCACCTACCATATCTCTCATCGCAATATCTTTCATCACCACTGACGCAGCCGGATTTTGAGAATGAAAAGGCATTTAACTGATAAATCGAGATAAACCGCGCGCCCACAGCACTCCTCGGACAACACAAGCCAAGGCGCGGCAAGCACTGGAGAGGGCTAGAATAGCGCCGCGCGTTGGAGAAACTCTACCAGTATCAGCTTTATGCTAGTGCTAGTATATGAACCTCGGCTCGTTAGCATCCCCAGCAACCCACCTGTAAGTAGAAATGAAACTTTCTGCAATGGATGGCCAAGATAAATGCTGTTGCGCATAGTCGCGCCCACGCGCTCCTCTGGATTTTAATTCGGATGAAGATAGGGCGGTCGCTGCTTCAATCGCAGTCGATAGCGATTGACGATCACCATTGACCCACCATCCGCAGTTTCGCTCTTCAAGACATTCCCATGGAGTATCCTTAGAAGCAATCACGGGGACACCTGCTGCTAACGCTTCAGCAGCGGAGATCCCAAAATTCTCGGTCTTGGAAACAAGAAAGAATAACTCAGAGGATCGATACATTTCCTGTTTCTCCAGACCGTATACAGGCCCAAGAATCTCAACCATCTCTGACGCATGATGCTGTGCGACGATCTTCTTCAGCACACGATCATACTGCATTTCAGCATTTCCTACAATTTTCAAACGCCATCCTTTAGGGGCGACTGAAATCCACGCCTCGACTAGGGCATCCAAATTTTTTATCGGATGAATACGGCCAAGATAAAGTGCCGTTCGTGTCGCTTGAGAATCAAAAGTCGCGGGCACTTCTGGAATCTTAACTCCATTGGGAATCAGTGCAATCGGCTGCTTAAAACCAAGTGCCCGTATTGCTTCGACTTCGCGAGTCGCCGTCGCATGAAAGCAGGAGACTGTATCCAGCACTCGTTGCTGCCCGAGTCTCAATGCAATTTGCTTCTTCCATGCGCGGTGACTCAAGGCCTGAGGATCTAAAGTCCCTCGCGTCGACTGAATACGTGGAATTCCCCTCCTCTCGGCACTTCGCGCAATGTGATGATTAAAAGATATCCAAAGCCCATTGTCATGAACCACTGCTGGATTTGCTTCGTCAATAAACCGCTCAAACCTAGCTCGTGCGCCTGGAATATAACTCTGACGAATACCTGGAATCAAAGTTGCCTTGGCTTTTTTTAAGCAGACGCCAAGAGGAGCGGGTGCGACCGTTCCTTCACCGTAATCGAGGGTGACTAAGGTCAAGTCATGACCCAGATCTCGACAAGCGGACGCCAACTGCCCGGCAGAAACGAAGGGACCACCCATACTCGGATGCCAACCTGCGATGCTCAACATGATATTCATAGTCTAATACAGAATCGCGTAAGCCACCCCAGTCGGAGCAAGCAATTAAGCACGATAATACTTGATGGGTTTATTCGTGATACAATTTCTAGTATCCACCATCACAGCCTTATAATTACTAAAATCAAACTCACGATATTCGTCGTGATGTGTCGCGACCAAGATGCAATCATAAGCATCTTCGACCTCAACCGACTTACGCCCCGCATACTCAGGGTGCTCACGAGTTGGTCGAATGACAGGCACGTAGGGATCATTGTAATGAACAACTGCTCCCTTTGACTCTAGTTTCTTAGTCAGCACATAACTCGGAGATTCGCGATCGTCATCCACATTCGGCTTATACGCCATCCCCAAGATTAGTATCTTAGATCCTTTAAGCGATTTGGACTCCTCATTGAGTGCCTCACTCACACGCGCCACAACATAGTCTGGCATCACGGTATTTATCTCACCAGCAAGCTCAATGAAGCGGGTGTGCTGCTCATACTCACGCGCTTTCCAGGTCAGATAGAAAGGGTCGATCGGTATACAATGTCCACCCAGGCCCGGACCGGGATAGAATGGCATATAGCCGAATGGCTTTGTCGCGGCGGCATTGATGACATCCCAAACGTCGATATCCATTTCGTGAAACACCACTTTTAGCTCATTTACTAAAGCGATATTAACCGCTCTAAAAATATTTTCAGTAAGCTTAGTCGCCTCAGCAACCCTGCACGAACTCACAGGATGCACACTATCAAGTGCCTTGGAATAGAGTTCCACGCAATGGTCCAAGCATGCTTGCGTATACCCGCCCATGACTTTCGGAATCGTTTTCACTGAATGGTCTGTTCGACCCGGATCTTCACGTTCCGGAGAATATGCCAGATAGAACCCCTCCCCAGCCTTCATACCCGAGCCGGCTTCAAGCACTGCTCGTAGATCCGTGTCCGTCGTGCCCGGGTAAGTGGTCGACTCAAGCACCAACAGTGTCCCTTGGCTCAAGTGAGGCGCAATCACCTCACCAGATTTCAACACGTATGAGATATCAGGCTCACGGCATTTACTCAATGGCGTGGGAACACAGATGATCACCGCATCCACCTCAGACACCCTAGAAAAGTCTACCGAAGCCTCAAGCAAACCGCTGTTACGTGCGGACGCAAGTGTCTCACCTTTAATGTGACGGATATACGAGCGCCCCTCATTGATCGCATCCACTTTGTCCGCATCCACATCCAGGCCAAGCACTGACACTCCCGACTCGGCAAAACGAAGCCCAAGGGGTAACCCGACATATCCAAGACCGATAATCGCTATTTTATTCATAATTATACTGTTTTGTGGTTAATACAGTTATTGCTAAGATTTCTTATGCCTCAAATCCTTCGACTCAAGAATCTGATTTAACTAATGTTATCCACTGTGGTTCTCTGCTTGTCCCCAAGGAGTTGAAGGCCTAGAGCCGTTGGCATATATATGCTCCATTAGATCAATAAAGTAATTAGCCATTGATTCGCCCGATAGCAATGTTGACCACTGGAGGACTGATTCCCTCTGACGCGCCTTCTCAACTGCCGAAACTTTCATCTTTAAATTGACTATACTCGCCAACTCAGCGGTATTACCCGCATCGAATACAGCTCCCATACTCTCGCGCTTAATTAAGCAGGATGCCCCGCATTCTTTACTACAGATCACTGGAAGCCCCATCATCAATGCTTCATTCACCACCGCGCCCCAACCGTCATGGTGACTGGGCAAGACCAACGCATCTGCAACACTCATCGCTTTGCGCACTTGATTTGATGGTATACTCCCATGCCAAAAACATTTTTGGCTAATACCAAGCGTTTCAGATAATAACTTAAGGTTACCCTCCTCGCATCCGCTACCAATCAGATCCAATCGGAAGTCACTATCAACAGTGGCACAGGCATTCAGCAGCGTATCCACCCCCTTTCGAGAGATCAACTGCCCAACGTAGAGCAATCGATAGCCCGTACTCTCATCTGGGCTCGCGACTTGAGCAACCAGCGGCACAGAATCAACAGTATAGCCATATTGAAAAATACGTTCTGAAGGATACCCAGATCGCCGAAACCAAGCAACCCCAGTGTCACCCATCGCGAGAATGAAGTCAAACGAGCGCCCCAGAGTAAAACGTTCGTAGGCGTATTTAAGGCGCCTCAGTTTACCGAAAGACCCCCGTGGATCAGCCGACTCGGAGAGAATTCCAAGTCGGGCTTTTCTCGCAAGAACTGCTTTTATTGCCTCACGCCCAAAGCGCCTGAACCGCACGCCAGCAATAATGTGAATGCAGTCATCTGGCGCATCCAAAACTAACTCCCGAATTGCCTGCGAGTCAGGGCTAACGATCCCACGTATCTCTCCTAAGTCAGGCTCAGCCCAGCCCATCGCGATGCGCTGAGAACTCATAACGCGCTCAGCGACCATGGTCACGTCATGGCCTTGGGCAGCAAGGCGACGCACCATCGGCAACACGTGTGGACTATATATATTGGCCCAAAAAATGAATTTCACAGGATGCCTTTTTTATGGTCTATTGTTCCAACCTCACGCGAAGGAACTCCGGCAACAATCGAACGCGGAGCCACATCACCACGAACCAGTGCGCCTGCAGCAACCACTGCTTTTTCACCGATGGTTACGTCGGGTAAAATCATGCACCCCGCACATAACCATGCTCCGTCACCGATCACAACTGCCTGACTCATCCCCGCACCCGCGGAACGCGGACCAACTGCATCCAACTGATGGGTGCCGGTGCCGATATACACGCGCGGCGCAATATCGACATCGGCACCGATCACGACTTTGCTAGAGCAAACGATCAGGGCTTGATGGCCAAGCCAGGTGCGATCACCGATTGCTAGAGAACCTGATCCGAGGATGGTGACCGAAGAACAGACGCGCACCTCGCGCCCCAATTCAACCCCGGCCCACTGGAGTAGCCGCGCCTTGAGCGCGAACCCACGGGTTTCGGGAATCAGCCGGAACAGCTTGGTGACTAGATAGATGCGAGAGGGTCGGATCATTTTTGTTTTAACACATCATTGTAGGGATGGAAGCGCCTGCGCCAGGGTGCTGAGAGTCGATCCAACACGACACAGCGCAATCGACGCAATTTATATACAGCCTTCGCAACGCTATTTGCAAAGGGCTGAAAGCCTGCCGTTGTGGATGACCCAAAAGTTTCCTGATCTTGCTCGATCAGATGGGGTTGCAAGACGAAAATATCGACCACTTTGAAACGATTCAGTCGAGCCCAGCAGTCCGCCACATCACCCACAGGATATAATTCTTTCAATAAGGACTGAGCCGCCGAATGGGTGACAATGTATGAAGAAGCATAGACGCCACTCGCAAATGGAGCAGCACGATATGAGCCTTGCTTACGAACGGTCTTATCATCCGTCAATTTAGCATGCGCTGGCGATAGCAATAGTATTTCAGGGCGCTCAGGATCAATTAAGTGAACAATTTCGTCTAACGCCTCAGCTACCTTATCGGTCAAAACAACATCATCTTCCAGGATCAAGGTATACGGCAAATTCCTTCGCACAATCTCTCGGTAAACCAAAATTTGACTGGCGGAGCAACCAATATGCGCTGCACACAACGGCATACTCTGCCTCCGCAATGCCTTCTTTTTACAATAGAGTTCATCCAATTCGTCACGACTCAAATCACGACCATAAACAGCTGGCATGCGCTCATAGCTAAGCCCCAACGATGATAACTGCGTCTCCATTGACTCACGCCGCTCTCTGTCTTTATCCAGATTTATGTAAAATATATTCATCTTAATTCAGTCCTCGTAATTTCATATAGCTTCGATGCAACGCCAATAGACTTTTTGCACCGATCACCTTTCTCAGTAAAATCAAACCTCTCAACTCCCGAAAAGACACTTCATTGTGACCGATCGTTTGAATCCAAGACTCCAGCTTTATAATGTCACCTCGATCACCATATGTCAGGCAATTTGCATACACACCCCGCAAGGCACCCGAAAATGAACGTTTAATTTCGGGCGTCCAATATCCTGCACGAATCACGGTCTGGTGTATACATTTTTGGGTAAGAATCGCGCTGGCTAGTGACTTTCGAGTCATCCCATCGGCACTCAAGCGACTAGCGCTATGCTCACGAACGAAAAACAAATCCTGCGAAACAAAGGCAAATGAGCCCATCCGGCAAACTAGCTGGAGGTAATACTCCAGATCATCTCCCAGACCAATCCGTTCATTCCACCCCAAAGAATTATCGAGATAAGATTTACGCCAGAGCGGTGCAGGTGTCGACATGACGTGCGTCGCCCTCGACACCAGCTCCACAACAAGCTCACCAATCGTTGTCGCTGCCCCCCCAAGACGGGTACAGCTCCCTTCGACAGACTCCCCCAGGCGGCCATAACAATAGCACATCTGCCGCCCTGCGTTACTCGGCCCCTCGAGCTCCGCCACTTGCTTTTGCAGCTTACCTGGGAAAAGTTCATCATCCGAATCAAGGAACTGCACATATTCCCCTAGGGCAAGCGAGAGTCCATGGTTTCGCGCAGACGAAGCGCCCGCATTTGCCTGATAAACATAGCGAATCCCTCGATCCTTCCAGTCCCCCTGTAAGAGCTTCTCAACCACAGGCGCCGTGCCATCCGTGGAACCGTCATCCACAATAATAATTTCACACGAGGAACACTCCTGAGAAAAACAACTCTCGACGGCTAGTGGCAGTAAATCTCGGCGATTATACGTCGGGATGATAATTGAGACTTTTGTAAATTCCATTAACTTATCTGTTTTGCAGGTAAACATACGTGCTCTTAAAAGAGTCAACTCTGCAACGCGCCTACCCGAGATACTCTTACTCGTATGTAAGACTCAAATATATACCAAGCGCACAATAAAAGAATGAATGTAACCCCACCTTTAACGAGCTCATACGCTAACAGTTCCGCGCCAGAGAAATCTTTCTTCCCAAGAAAGATAATATCTATCATTTGATATACGATGCAATGCACTGGAAAAATTAGAATCGAGGCATTCGCAATCAGCCGAACAAAAGAAACCGGCTGGAATTTGGACATGAGACCAACGAGTGAACCAAGTGTCAGCAGACATGAGGCGGTCGCCAGCAGAGGCGATTCGATATTCGACGACCGATAGTCAATACCACTCGCATAACAGGCAAATACAGCACCACTCATAAGACAAAGAAGCAGAACACTCAGACTGCTCCGACAGATTAATATTCGGAGCTGCTCATTTCGTCGTAATTCGAGGCCGACACACACGTAAAAACTCGCAACCGCCCCACTTTCAATTTCCCAGACCATTGAGACCTGCAGGAATGTAACCGACAGCTGGGCCAGGGCGGCAGCAATGATTAATCGGTATCGAGCCGTAGCACACTTGCCGAGCGCCCAACTCATAATAAAGCCCATGATCAGGGCGGAGAAAAACCAAAGTACAATCGGATAAACACGCAGACTCCCCGCTACCGTTCCGCTGGCATATAGAACAGAAAGAAAACGTTCAAAAGCCGCCCGAGGTAGAACATGCCAACCCCCGACAAGTGCCTGCAACACAATGGAAACTGCCGCGCCAAAAATCGCAAATGTGAAATAAAAAGTGGTAAGTTTTTTAATACGTTTTCGCCAGAACTCCCCCCAAGAAACTTCGAGGCCGGAATTACCCAACAAGAAGCCAGAAACCATAAAAAACAGAGGCATATGAAAGGAATAGATCCAACTCCGAAACCAGTCTGGAAGTTGTAGGTGCCCCAGCAGCACTAAGACAATCCCAAACGCCTTAAGCCAATCAACCCAATGATACCTGCAACTATCGTTCACTATTTTCAATATTATAGTTAGTCATTCGCGATAATGCTTTTCCCGAAGAACGCTCCAAGGAAAGCAACTCCTAGTGATCGGACCAACAATTCACGACGATTATATGTGGGTATAATTGTAACTAAGGATTTTAGCATTTTGTGGTTTTCTTCCTGATCATTGATGCCCTTAAGATCGACTGCGCAGGTAGTTCAAACTTACGATAGGATAGCCTCGAAATATAAATCAAAACGACAAAGAAGCCCACTAATCCATAAACACTCATATAAAACTCTTCTGGAAGTATTCCCACCCCGACCAACAGCACAGCGACTAACTGCAATGGGAAGTGCAATAGATATGAGCTGTAGGTAATATCACCGACCCAAGCGATTCGCTTCGCAGTCCACCCTGTAGATAATTCAACATTGGTCAAAAAAAATACTGTGGCTGGTATGAGGCCAAATACCCAAACAAATTGGGTCAACAGAATATAGTGTCCCTTGCTAATTAAACCACTGCTTCCGAATGTTCGCAGAACTTCCTCCAGATATATTGTACACACATAGCCCGATAAAAAAAACACGAGGAGGCCAATCGCGAGAGATAAACATGCAGTCGCCTTGAACCTCTCTCTCACAATCCTAACTAGCCCAAATACCACTCCACCCAGATTAAATAGCATCAAGCCTTTAGTGAGCCCATGAGACAGACCTAACTTACGGCACAGAAGGAAAGTCACCAGCGCACAAAGCATTGGTAAACATAGACGAAAGCGCCCATATTTTACGGATAAAAAGAAAAATACATAGAGTAATATTTCAACAGAAACTGACCAAATCGGTCCGTTGTATGAGAACCCATGCTCCATCCCCCACTGACTCGCAAAGCAAAGGTTCAGAATGAAATGCTTAATATCATTAAATTGGTATACAAAGTATGAACCGTTAAGCACCCAATAATAGTGCTGTAACAGACATACTAACAAAAGCGTCGCTAAATGAAGCGGGTATAGCCGCGAGAATCGAGCAACAAAAAACCTCCAAGTCGAAACCTCGCCCGAACGGATCCCTGCCTGATATTTCCAATAAAAGACGAATCCTGATAAACAAAAAAAGTAATCAACAGCAACCCCTCCAGAATCAAACAGCATACTGAATAAAAAATAAAGTGGCGTGTCTTCTGCCGAAGAAGATATCCCTACGTAGAAATGCTTCCAGTGCGAAAAAACCACAGCCAATGCGGCTAAACCTCGACTGAAATCTAGGAGATATAAGCGTTTAGGAAATCCTTGCATAACTATATTCGAACCCAGTCTTTTGGAGCACACTCCGCAACGACAACCGCATCATCAATGAACCAATCGGATGATGCGGGAACGAGATCATCTGGCAAATCGGACAGTCGCATATTCCACCTACTAAACGACTGATTTGCAATAAGCAGGCATTGTAATACGACTCCACGCGCATGCCTTCAACATCTGTCTCCTCGATTATCATAAGCTTCTAATTAGCCATTTAAACTCCTAGAGATCAGGCCAAGGCAGCCTTAAGATTCAAGAGCGATTTTTCTCTGACTGAAGCGGCCAGCACCTCAAGTTCGCCCAGCATCGCCTCGTATTCGCTCGGTTCGAGGCAAAGCGCTCGTTCCATCGCGACGGCCAAATCTTCAATACCATAAACCACTGCATCTGTCGGAGTGAAATCATAACAATTCGCAAATTCAGCTTGAATAATCGGCGGCTTTAAAAAGCCTAAAATGAGCTGACGTGAACCTGAGGTTTCGCCCCAAAGATAGCGGCGATGCCCTTCGTTCTCCGGATCCAGTAATGGTAAAAAGAAATCGGCTGACTCCACCACATCATACATGGCTTGATATGATAAATAGCCATGTGGCTTAATCTTCGTTGAAGCCCCGTTAAACAAGTCCCCATTCGCACCACGCCCGATCACATGGACTTCAAAATTATCAAATCCGTTCGACTCAAGAGCCTCGACTGCCTCGATCAAAATATCGAAATTACGATTACGCTTCGTCACTTCACCAACCGTAACAAAAACTCGCTTCGTAGCTAAAGCATGGGAAGCTACTTTACCAAAATAATGTGGATTCAACATTGATACAGCTTTTTTCGGATGCTCCAACTCGCTCAACAAAAAAACATGCTTTGCCGAACAGTTGTCCTGTTGGAGATTCTTAAAACAATGTTCTACCAGCAAATGCGGCTGCCGATGAAAGATCGACTGTTTGCTTAAATAGTTCACAAACATACCATAGTAGCCCCCTGGCACTACCAAGTAATTGGAAGCAAGAAAGAGATGATTATAACGATTTGTAGGCACTACGGCAAGTGAACGCTTAAGCCAAAAAGGACTCATCGCAAACGCACGAGGCATCTCGGCATTCAAAAACCGACTAAAGACCCCACTACTTGCATTCGCCTGCCTCCATAGTAGAACGACTTCAAACCCAAGCTGATTAAAATAATGTATATACCCGGGAAGAATTTCCCCGTGAAATGAATTGGGCTCGACCATCAAAACCGCCGGCCCTGCAGGTCGATAACGCACAAAGCGCACGTAAGAAGCCAAGCCCTCAAACCATTCACGGATCGAGAACGATTTTATATATTTGCATTTATTCTGTATCTTCCGCCGGCACTTATTTTTCATTTCTGCAACGTAACAGCTGGCCGAACGAAGCGCTATCACGGCCTCCTCTCGCAAAGTGCTTTGCTTTAAACACTTCAATTTGGATTTCCGCCAATAAGCCCCAAGCGTAGATTTACGAATCAAATGAGAGCGACACACACCATAAAATGCATCCGCAACTGCCCGCTCTAATATTTTCTGGTCAAACACCTTACAGCTTCGATTTGACTCCAAAACCTTGAATAGAATAGACTCGCAGGCCATCAAGCCAGTGCGCCCAGTTACTAGGCCATAGCCAGCAAGACGATCAAACGCTTCAAACTCCTCATCGCTGTATTCAACCTCCAGCTCATCCAACTGGCGACGCCGAATGCGGCCAGACAGTTCTTCTTGGGTCGATTTCCTTGTATTCCCGATTTTGCTAGGATGCTCGCGCATTTTCAGTAAGGTCTCGGGATGATTTGCAAACCGTAATTTGCGAATACTACGCGTCCAGAGGTCATGGTCCTGTGAGCATACAAAATCGGCCTCGTAGTTGAGACCATGTTGATCCATATCCGCCTTCCGCATCATTACTGACGGATGCAGCATGGTGAAGCCAGTGAACAAACGGCATTTAATCTCATCGTGCGCTTCTGGCTGATAGCCAACAAACTCGTAGCCCTTGCCATCGAAAAAAGTGACGGCTGAACCTAACACACTGACCTCAGGATGACTCGCAAAGTATTCCAGTTGCCGCTCGAAACGATTCGGCATACAGACATCGTCGGCATCCATCCGAGCAACATACGCACCCTGCGCTAAATCCATCCCGCAAATCAAGTTTTTAGTCAGCCCTTGATTGGTGGCATTGAGGTAGAGCTTAATTCGCGGATCGTCATACGATTGCAAAATCTGCCGCGTTGAATCGGTCGAACAGTCTTCAAAAATAAGAAATTCAAAATCGCCGACCGTCTGGGCGAGCACACTATCGATCGCCTCGCGTAAAAAGCCCTCCGCATTATAGGCGCCCATTAATACCGTGATTCTAGGCTGATCCATTACTGACATGTTCTTTTACGCTTCAGACAGAACGTTTTTCAGATAACATTGAACTGATTTACACTTTCCTTTGGTATGATTACGTAATCGGATAATTCGATCTCGGTGTAAGGCAGGTACTTATCGAGCTTCTTGAAAACGACTTTGCTATCCGGACTCTTCGAAATTCTGCAGACTTGGTAATCAGCGGCAATAAAATCACTGTAGATTTTAGATTGGCGCTCAAAGCGCTCACTTTCTGTGTCACCAGGCGGCAGCATCTCTAGGACAATGACGGGGCGCTGATCGCATATCACATCCCACAAAGCTTTGAAAACAAGATGCTCAGCACCTTCGACATCTATCTTTATAATCGAAACGTTACCGTCTGGCAAAACTGATTTGTAATCGGCAAAGTCGTAGAGCGGCACAAAGACTTTCCTTTGTATGCGTGACTGGTCTCGGAAGCCCTCCACAATACTTGCTGCCGCATCATGACAATGATCCTGCAAAAAGTGAAGTACTCCTAATCCGGATTTATCCGCAAGGCCCACTGGCACAATAGTAGTATTCTCGAAGTCATTGTATTCAATTAAGCGATTTACGTAAAAGCAACAATTTGGGTTCGGTTCGAAACCAATATAAGGACGGTTTGGATCGAGGGTTTTAACATGCAAGAGGGTTTGCCCAAGGTTCACGCCTACGTCTATAAAAATGCCATCTGTCTCCTTGAAGAGTTGAGACAACACGGAGTTCATCCACGGCTCAGTGACCCCACCAATTATACCCGCCAAATAAGGTAATTTTACATCCTTATTATTTAGGATCAATGAGTGTCCATTCTTCTCAATCCAACGACACGCTTTACGACACGCTGTTTTTGTTATTTTTTTTAATGTTTTTTTCATCAGATTCATCTCGTTAGTCATATTTCATAGCCAGGATAGCCCCATTAATACGGTAATTTTAGGATTCATCTAATTGGATTAAAGTACTCTCATTCCGCACCTATCTATCACTAAAACAGAACAATTCAAAATATTTAAGCTGATTCACATCAACCATTTCAATGAGAGCGCTAGCATCTATTTCACCCTTCCCTGCATGTAGAAATCCATCATTAACCTCTGTTAGAATCTTAAAACGTACTGTTTGATCAATCTGAACAAGTAGCGAAACCGTGCTTAAAAACTCATCTCGAAATTCAGGCAGATTGAACTCCCACAACAACACTTTCGGTAATACCTCTAAGCCACGAACCGCCTCCAACTCGTTCCCCTCTACGTCTACTTTAATATAGTCTGGAATGAAAGAACTAGCAGTTAAATTTGCTAGTGTCTGGATAGAGATTGCCACCTCTTCGGGCTCAGGAATCTTAGACCCAAAACGTGTCTTTCCTGCAACAAGATCATTAGCCCAGTCTGATTGAAATGTATTTAAGGGATGTCCATTCCGAATCTAAAAAATGTCATTACGCTTACACTACTTCCGACGCCAACATTAGCGATGCTTACACAATTCAGATGGCCAAATCTCCAGTTTAACAATTCAAAACAACGAGGGTCTGGATCTACTGATTGCACTCGAGTGCAATCAGCAGATAGAAATATTTCCGTCTTGTCACCGACATTTTCACCTATATCAAACACTGACGTAACTTCAAATTGAGAAAATAAAGTTTTATAAAATGAAACTTCGTGCTTTCGCGTTTTCTTCCATTCGCCTGCCGCACCTGGACTACGAATCCCCCACCAAGCAAACTCGATTGAACTCCTCTTCAGTTGAGTCCAATAGAATTTAGAGTTATAAAACTTTGTCTTTAACGATCGATATATTTTGCTCATAGCCAGGATAGCGCCCGAGTTGATATTCATGTTGTAATTCAGTCCCTTCAGCAACATAGGCCAAACTGAGGCTACGAAACCAGGTCGCAAACAAGTTACTCTCGCCCACTGCACTAGTCGTATACGGATGTCCGCCGTAAGGGCAGGCATTCAATGGGAGTGAAACATAACCACCGTCTTCGTTATGGCAGCACTGCAACCAGACCAACGCTCGTTGCAACGCAACTCCCACATCCTCTGGGCGATACTCAGGCACTTGCATTGAGAACCGAACTAGAGGCTCGAGTGCATCAATATCCTCACAGGCACCTGCTGGCATCTGATCAGGATTAAAACATCCCCAAGAATTCTGAGAGCGAAGCACTGTATCGATAATGGCCTCGCGGTGCGGGACTTTGATGCCGTCGTAAACATAGAGCGGATAAAAGTGATACGCACCACGAATGGCATCGCCGATTTCCGGATAGCCCTGAATGTCATAGTCGTGCCACATCCCCGTATCCGCACGCTGCGAAGCCTTCAGCCATGCCAAGATTTGACGGACCGACTGTGCGGCTCGGACTTCGCCCATATAATCACGCGCATACTGAAGTAGCATGCAGAGGTTCATGATATGATTACTCTGCGACCAGACATTCGACGTGAAGTCGAATTGATCCAGCCAGTCCTGCAAATACTCCGCCTCATAATAAGGCTCCAGAAAACGGAAGGGATACTTGGGCACTCCCCCAAGTCGAGCGTAGGCAATGATAATATGCCCAGCTAGATGCGTTTTGCCCCAACCGCCGCCCCAGCCAGCCTGCCCCTCGTAGCTGGGCCCGGCCAATACGGCATCTCGAAAATGACCATCTGCTTCACACTGAAAGGAATCCAAATGTGCCCGCCAGCGTGCTTTATAGGCATCATCAGCTTGATCCAGTTCGCCAAACATGCCTTTCAGCATGCAGGCGTAAATCGATCCATACAGACAAGGACCAGGGGCGGTTGCACAAAATTTATAATCGAAGTCCCCGACACGCATGGTTTCAAGATAGCCTAACACTCGGGTCTTTTCGTCTTCGAAATCCCAGTTCAAATAACTAGCCAAGCCGTCCCGAAGCACCTTGGTCGCAAGCTGCGAAGTGATTTGCGGTTCGGCATGCAGTCGCCGTAAAAGCTCAAGCTTCACTCGTTCTTTTAATTTATGTAATAACAGTGACATTATAACTTCGATTCAACCTGAAGGCGCACCCGGGCGAGTAATCCAGTATCAACGACCTCCCAGACCTCCTTGAACCATGTTTTTCTGAAAGTAACCATCGCAATCATGACAAACAGTCCGATAAACAATGCCTTCAAACAAATGACTACAATTGGAGCCAGCCCACCGCTCCAGTGGACAAGCGACAATAATCCGACTGGTATGACACCAGCCAACAAAGTCGGTAAAAGATCCTCAGCGTGCGTTATTAGTGTATAACCGAGCGCCTTACGCGTAGGCCACGAACTGGCAAAATAATCAAAGATCGAAACTGAAACCATGCCCCAAGCAAACGCATTCATGCCGAATCGATAGACACAGGCTAACGCCAGTATAATATAGATTTTTTTAATCATCTCGACTCGGAAAAACAGCTTTGAATTCCCGAGGGCCATCGTCATATTACTGTGTAGCGGAAAAATCGAATTAAACACCCCGGCAATACACAGAATCTTGAGTAATGCGACCGCACCGAGCCACTCTTCCCCGAGTAGCAGTAAAATCAATTCCTCTGAAATTGCATAGAGCAATGCCATGCCCGAAACTACCAGAGCGAGAATCAGCCTGACTTGCTTCCGTAAAGTTGCTTTTAAATAAATAAGATCGTGCTGGTTTTTAGAAAAGAGAGGAAACGCAACACGCTGGACAATCCCCGCGATGATCCCTACCGGCATTTGCTGCAGGCTATACGCACGTGTATAAAGCCCCAAGTCGGCAGGCGAGTAAACCTTCGCAATAATGACACTGTGTAGATTGGTGACCACACGATGAAGGAGTGACGCATAGAGCAATCGACTACTGTAAGCCCAGATCCCGTTAAACGCTTGCCATGAAAAGCGTCCGGCAGGTTGCCAGACTCGAAAAGCCCAAAGTAAACACACGCGCGTAAAAACTCGCGATAAGCCCAAGCCGACCAAGCTCCAGACTTCAAACCCTCGGAAGGCCATCACAAGGCCCACTATCGCCGAAACAAAACAGGCAAAGACTTCCACTTTGGCATTAAACCTAAAGCGCATTTCACGGCTAATCAAAGCGGCTTGCACAGCGCCAACTGAGGCAATTACAAAAGTCAGTGACTGCGCAGACAGGAGCCCGGTAATCTTTGGCTCATTATAAAATGCAGCAACTAAGGGAGCAATCGCACACCCAATTAGGGTCATGGCAATGCCTGCCACCACATTCACCACAAACACACTCATCAAGTCATCATCACTGACTTCCTTACGCTGGATGATGGCCGCACTTAGCCCCAACTCGCTAAATGCCTGCCCTAAAGCCATAAAGATCGCCAGCATTCCTACCAGACCATAGGCCTCGGGACCAACGAGGCGCGCAATCACAATCGACACCCCAAAGGTGACTAACTGCGGAGCGATCCGCTCGACCGCTGCCCAGACGTAATGATTATTCATCTTTTATTAAATGACAGGCTGCTCGGCTCTCCATTGCACAAACTGCTCGACGCCTTGCTTGAACGATGTTTTCGTTTCATAGCCAAATAGCTCTTTAGCTCGGCTGATATCAGCCCATGTCTGCGGGACGTCCCCGGGTTGCTCGGGCTGACGGTCAATAATCGCCTGCTTGCCCAAAACATCTTCAATCGTAGCAATCATTTCAGTCAAACTGACGGTTCTGTTATTGCCCAGATTCACGACCTCATAATCCGTCTGATCGTAATGGAGTGCGCCAAGAATTCCAGTCACCGTATCTTGGACAAAAGTATAGTCGCGCCGCGTGCTGCCATCACCAAATACCGGAATCGATTCACCAGCCTCAATTAGTCGGACAAATTTATTAATCGCGAGATCCGGGCGCTGCCGAGGGCCATAGACCGTAAAAAAGCGTAACCCTAAAAAACGAATGCCATAGAGATGGCTGTAAACATGCCCCAACAATTCACAGCTCACCTTCGTGCTGGCGTATGGACTAATCGGCCGCGTCACCGCATCTGCTTCGGACCAAGGCACATTCGGGTTGACGCCATAAACTGAAGAAGACGAAGCAAAAACAAACTGCTTGATGCCTTGCTCCTTGGCGAATTCGAGGAGGTTCTGAGTGGCGATCACGTTGGCACGTTGGTAGCCGACCGGATCTTGAATCGAGGGCCGCACACCCGCTTTAGCCGCAAGGTGAATAATGGCGTCAGGTGCTCGACCTCCCATGACGAATTTAACCTTAGTGTAAGTGGCTAGATCTGCCAAATCGCCGTCTACCAGGTCGAAGCGAGGTTCGTTCTGATATGCTGCGATATTTGCCTCCTTTAAATTTCGACTGTAAAATGGATCAAAGTTGTCAACCCCTAGCACCTCATGCCCCTCAAGCAATAAACGCTCCAGCGTATGTGAACCGATAAAACCGGCACAGCCTGTTAATAAAATTCTCATAGTATTATATCTATTATTTCACCCTCTGACTCGACACGTCACTGACTTCGCCGGATTACGCGGCTTGTCCATATCGCAGCTGCGCTCAAGGGCGACGTGGCAGCTGAACCGCTGGCTCGACACAGGAAGGCGCGATTCACCAGCAGTCATTCACTTTTTCAACTAGCGCCTAAGCACGCTTCCGCCATTGGTCGCGGGGCTGCGCAGCGACGAAAAAGGGGCCAGCGGAACTGGAGAGAGTTGCATTGCATAAGGGAAAGCCTTAGCGGAAAGTTGCGAAGATGCAGACGATCGTCGCTTTGTTCAAGAAAAAATGAACAAAGTGAATAAGGAGGTGGGACCAGCGTTGCTGGTGTGGGAAAGTTGGAAGTATAAAAGTAGTAAGGGGCTGAGAGTTGGGAGACCTGACGAAGCACGACAGTGCAAAGATGCTTCTGAGCCCCGCCGTAAGGGTAGCGAATGCAATGAGTCGGGGGTAAACCGTCTGCGGTTTGCCCAGAACGAAGCGAAGGGTGACTTAACTGGTTGCCCTCTGGGCAAGTGAAGAAACAGACTTGCACCCAGGGGCGTAATAAAGGGCTGAGAGGGTAAACTGGAGCAGTCGACTCTGCGGCTGCGAGCTACTCTGCCGATATGGGGGAAATTCTGCGGGAATTTGGGTGGCGCGCCATTCAGTGCAGTGGTCGCGCAGAGGCGCGGTGGCGCTAAGCTGGATAGATGAAATACGGTACTCCCCGATCTGACGATCGAGGCACTTTGAGCTGGCTCTGCGCCTCTGGGACTGAACCCTGAGGGAGGAGAGAGCAGACCTGAAAGTTGCTGCGCGTGCCGGCAAGACGCGGACGACGCGGAGCTCGTCCCTCCCGCGGCGTGGAATGCGGGCATCGAGACGATGTCCCTCCAACGGTCTATCACGTTCAAGGCGTCTGTGCCGGGAGGGATTAAAGCGCCAAAAAGTGCCTTGGCTCGCGCAGAGGTGCGGCTGGCTTATGAGACGCTTAATCCACATTCAGAACGTCCCGTTTAGCCCTTGCCCCGTTTTTCCCGCCGCATCCGGACCCGCAGGATGCTTAAGGCAAAGCGAAGCTTCCCAAAAGCAGTTTCATACAAACTCGGCGGCTTAAAGCCCGGTCGAGACAGCTCGTCGGCAAAGGCGGTGGCTTTAAGCGTTCGAAACCAATCACCCCTGTTCGGGACATCGCACCATCGGCTCCAGGGTTTTCGAAATCCAGTGAAATGGATTAGCTTTGATTGCTTCCGAACCTTAAGCCAATCTTGAGAAAGTCCCATCCAGTAATCCTGACAAAGACGTGCCTCCACATTCCAAACAGGGTCTAGACTGAATATTTTTCCAAATAGTATATGGTTAATCCCGTCCTGATCTACGAACATATTGCCCTCGACGTTGTCGGCTAGCCAGTCAACCACCCGCTCCCCAACTTCACCTTGAATCCAACGTTGAGGATGGATCATCAACAACCCGGTATTGAACACAGGGGAGTCGTTGGGCCACCTCCGAGCGTTCCTAAAATCGGCGAGGAAGGGTGCGCTGCCGTTCGGCACCGCCGCCACCACCGCAGAGCCCCAATCGAGATCAAAGAGCTCCGCCAAATCACGTTGGACTAAGATATCTGAATCCAAATAAATGATACGATCCGCCTCAGGAAAAGCATGGGCGACGAAGAGTCGAGTATAGGCGTCAGAACTGAAGCCCCGCTTTAGGGGCAGTGCTTTAAAGCGACCATATTCGGCTAAATGGAAACTTGCTCGAGCTCCTTTCGCCTCGATCGTTTGACGCAGCCTTACCACCGTCGAAGCCTGCAGCTTATCGGTGAAGAGATGAACATCCCATTCGCTCGCTTCGGCGCTGTGCTCCAGCAGTGATTGAACGGTGACCGCGCAAGGCAGGGCGTAGTCCTCATTGATGCAGAGTGTGACTATTTTACTGTGGCGTTCAGGCATAAAAATTTAGTTGCAACTTGGTATTTTGCCGGATGCCTCAATGAGCCGCGGAACGCTCTTTCCGGATTTTTGCATCAATCCTGCGAAATGCGTGACCGAGAGGAGTCAACCGACAACTCTCTGCGTAGAAGGCTAATTCCTGAAGCCAACTGGGCGTGCGAGTCCGATTAGAACGCGGCCAGGGAGCTGCGAGAGATGAGCTACCAATAAATTGAAGTAGCCGTGAGGTATCGGGCTCTTCCGCGAGATTGAGGGTAAGAAGACTCTCTGGTCGATCCTCAAAATAGCGTTGGACTTCAGAATGAAAACGCTCCCATACCATGATGTAGCGATCTTTGTCGAATGACTTAGCGCCAAATAAAGCTAGGTCATAATCATCCAGCAATTGATTTCGCATCCAGAGGCGCTTCCGATAACGGCATAGCCACTGGATACTCTCTAACCATGACTCTCGATCCCGCGTCGTGAGGATGAAACGACTCCCAGGGAATTGAGCGTCCAGCTTAGGGTAGAGTGCAGGAATCGGAGTGTCGGCGAACGCTCTTGCCTCGCTTAGCATAGGGTGCGCGGAATCAGCCCACAATTCAATTGGGCAGTGCCGTGCAGTAATACCATGCTGTTTAAAGGCTTCAATCAATGAAGTTGTGCCCGTCCGTGGTAAACCAATACCGAAAATTTTGGCTGATGGTTTCGTGGATCTCATAGAGCTGTCTGGGGTTTCCCAAGCGTACCCCGCCATGATCGGATCTTGCGAGAAATTGAGGCGGGGAGCCTCTGGAGCAGCGGCTGTAATGTCCTCCAAATCAATTCAGAGCAATAGAGTGGCGCGAAAGCACGGAGCCGCCGCCATCGACTAGCTCCAGAACGGCTGACTTTCCAACGTTCATTGAGCCACGTGAAGGGTTTATAATTTTCCCCTCCTGACGTATCAAACTGCGAAATACAAATATCCGTCTGAATCGCATTCACGCGTCGTTGAAACAAAGAAAGCATCTGTGCCTGGTCTGCAGCAATGCGGAAACTTGTATCGAAAGGCTCTTCTATTAAAAGTTTGCGGCGGACAAATAAGGACTGATGGCAAGTCGGCATCTCGAACCATGCCCGAGAAAGGGCACGGGGGCGATTGGCAAAAACACGAAGGCCTTCGGAGCTCCGAACCAGAAATTCAGTCGCCCCAAGAATTAAATCAGCCTGCGGTTGTAGTAAAGATCGAATTTCGCAAAGAACCGTCGAATGATGAAAGCAATCGCCCGCGTTCATAAAAATGACCCATTCACCGCTCGCCTCAACTGCCGCTTGATTCATTGCATCGTAGATGCCTTGGTCGGGCTTAACAATAACACGATCCAACCGATCACTGTAATACTCCACCAGCCCGAGAGTGCCGTCTTCAGAGCCCCCGTCTTTTAAAATAATCTCAAGATTAGGGTCCTTTTGGTCAAAAATACTGATAAGCGTTTGTTCGATGACGTCTACAGCATTTAAGGTGACGACAATCACAGAAATTCGAGTTTCTTTTCTGCTCATGGTGAATAAGACTTCGAGTCAGCGGGCTGATTTTTTTGCAAATCGATCGAAAAATGTCATCTCTCGACTCAAGAGGATAATGCCATGCCGTAAATTCGCATCGCACAAGCTCCAGGCAAGAGAAATAATAGAGGCACAGCAGAAAACAATTACCGCTGCGGTAAAAGGACGGGACAAGTCAACGAATAGCCAACGGAAAAAGAGCACCAATAAGCTGAGAGTGAGCAAGCGGACGGCTGCGCCCTGCAATACGCAACGGTTATCGAGACCAAGGCCGCGGAGCATCCATAGCAGACTAGGCACTGCCATAATAAGCCGATAGAGTGCAAAGACTGCAGCAACTGCGGCAGCTCCAGAACTAGCAATAAAGAACGTCGACGACATTAAGAATGGAAGTCCCACAAGGTTAAGCCAGAAACAACGCGCAGGACGAGCACGCGCAGCATTGGCACGAGGGAGCAAGCCGGTCAGCAGACTGGGGATCGAAGCCATCGCTAGAAAGCTGGTAACAGCACCCGCTTCGCTCCACTCTGTTCCAAATAGGACAGCAACCAGATCACGACCACTGACAATAAAAACCGAACACAATGGGAAAAGCACTGCCCAATACCAATGGTTAGCTTCCTGTAGAAGCTGTTGGAATTTGATTTGATTTGCCTGCTCGGCACTCAATCGAGGGAAAAAATACTGCTCAAACAAAGAAGAAGCTTGCCCAAATGGCAAAAGGAACAGTGCTTGGCCACGGTTGAAAAACCCAGTCGCTGCAATCGATCCAAAGCGCCCCAACGCAAGCGGGTACACTTGGTAAGTCAGATAATTAACTAAATTACCTGACGTCGTTCGAAGGCCAAACCGAAACAATGCACCTGCCTTAAACCAACCTTGCCTGCGAAAAATAGGTCGCCACGCGAAAGCTCGCATAAAAAAGCAGAGCCTGACTACGGACGAAATAAAGATCTGAACCACTAGAGCCCATACACCCGCACCGCAGAGAGCCAAACCAATTGCAAAGGTCAGCGCAACTAGGCGGGAAAAAAAATCGCCAAGTAGGATCCAGTCATAGCGTAAATTCCGGTTTAGTAGGCTAGTGAAAAAAGCCGAAACACATTCCAGTGGCAAAGTCAGCGCGAGAACCACTGTGACAGGCAAGAAGGTCAGATTGCCATAGAACTTGACTAAAAGCGGCGCGGAGACGACTAACCCAAGCGCACACGCTAAAGAAACGAATAACCCGAGCGCAAAGAGTCCTTCTACTTCCTCTAATTCAAGTTTCAATTGCTGAACTAATCCTGAGAATAGGCCGAACACTCCGAATTGAAGAATAAATGAGTAAAAAAATAGCGGGATGGCCAGAAGGCCGAAGTCAGCCGGGACGAGGAGTCGCGTCAGGAGAATCACGCTGAGCAACTGCAAGCCAAGTCCAGCCAGTTGATTGGCTAAAATCCAGCGCCCCGCAATAGCTGCTTCAACCTTTCGATGACCACCAAGACTTTCCTCTTTAGTCAGCCGATTAAATGCGTCTGTTAACATTTTTTAATTGGAAGTAATGAAGTAAATAATTGAGGAAAATCTGCTTTAAACCGCTAACGCACAATTTCCCGTCGCAAAACAAATCCCACCACTATAAAAATAATAACGTAAAAGTGAGTAGTTTTTTCTGCTGCTGCCCGATGAAGTTAGTTAAAGTCAAAAAGTGAATTCGCTACGGATAAATAGCTGACTGCCCAGCTTCGAGCGTAACGACGAATCCCTTTCGACTGAGTAATACGTGCTGAAATAGGCTCCTCTGACATACTTTCGAGCGCATGCAACCATGGATCGCCAAGGTCCAAGGATAAATCCCAGCCGATCCCCTGCGCTTCCAGGTCGCGCCAGGGCGTCTGGTCACTGATCAACACCGGAATGCCTGCCTGCAGCGACTCCAACACGGTGTAGCTGAAGTTCTCCGTCAGGCTGGGCATCAGGAGGGCGTGGTAAGAGAGGCCTGAGACTTGAGGGATGAGACTGGAGACTTGAGAGGGGGGAGGGATGAGACTTGAGACCTGAGAGCTGAGACTTGAGACTTGAGAGCTGAGACTGGAGGGCTGAGAGCTAAGGCCTGAGGGCTGCAGGCGGGTTTGGAGTGCCTCGGGTGATAACTGACCAATGAAATTCACTTGAATCGTGCTTGGCAGTTTGGCGCTGAGGCTGTGCAGCTTTGCTTCGTAAGCAGCACTACCGGAACCAATTAAATCGTAGACCACGGCTTGATCGGGGTGCGCCTGCGCGAATTCTCTGAGTAGCTCAAAGGCAAACGGTAGATTCTTCTCCGGCGACAAGCGGCCGAAATAGACCAGGTGGAGAGAGGAGGCCTGAGACTTGAGGGAGGACGCCTGAGACTTGAGGGGGGGTCCAGCTTTGCTGGAGTGTGAAGGTGGAAAAGTATTAAGGTGTGAAGGGAGAGCTGAGGGCGGAGGCCTGAGACTTGAGGGAGGAGCACTGAGCGTTGGGGGTTGTTCGTTGGGGGTTGTTGGTTGTCCTGTGCTTTCCACATTTGCGCTTCGTCCACTTGTTCCGGTTCGCTTCGCGCCCGGTCTTGTCGTCACTCCGTTCCTCGGAACACTTTCACTCCGCGCGAAGCGCGGTGCCATCGGCACTTCGCGGATCTGTGCGGCTGCGCCAAAAACGGCGTGGATCTGCTCAGACTCGCGCTCCGAGGCTGCGTGCCAAATGACGTCGCGATAGAGGCTGCGTACTTTCGCATAAGCCAGCCAGGCTTGCTTGCGCACGCGATGATACGCCAAGGCGGCTGCAGAAAGATTGCCGTGCGGGGCGAGCAGCACCGGGATTGCCTGAAGCGCCCGCTCCTTTCGGCGCAATTTGAGATAGGTCCGTGTCAGCTCGGGCAGTACGCCGTTCAAATAAATCCAGTCGGGCTGAACGAGTTGAATTTGATCCAACAGTTGCGCAGCTAGATTCTTGCCATCCGTATAATAAACCGAGGCCTGTGCCTGCGGGTGCCAGGCATTCGGCTCTAGCTCGGTATACGCGCTGGACTCCAAGTAATCATGGTTGCGGGTGAAGATAAAAAACTGGTGCTCGGGATGCAGGTGATCGACCAAATTGATTAATGCCCGAACAGGGCCACCGCCGAGGGTGCCGGGTAAATAACTTTCGATGCAGACGAAGATTTTCAAAGTGTGCTACGCCTACGGCGTGATGATTAATGACTGATGATTAATAGGTGATGGCGAAGCAGTCTCACCGCGGTGGCCTGCGATTATGGAGTGAGAGAGTGGCTGGGGTTGTGCTGTTTTTTAACCGCTTATTTCCGCTTATTGGGTCTTCGCGATGCTTCGCCCGCACGAGCCGGGGCCAGTTCGGCAGACCTCGCAGACCATCTACGTGCTGCTCGCACTCCGTGGACGCTTATTACTGATACCATCGGTAATATTAGATCTGAAAGCTAAGAAAGTAGACCTGAATTTGAACCAACCGCTTCGCTAGAGAGCACAGAGCGGTCAGCTGCAGAGTTGAAATTTAAGTTGAGAGTTTTAGGGTCACTGAGGTGGCTTGGATTGGCCTGTTGGCGATCCTTTCATAAGCGTAAATAAGCGGTTCCCGGCGCAGCCGGTCTGGGTTACCTGACTTTGGTTCGTGGCTCTGGAAATAAGCGTTTATAATCGGGATAACAGAAATCACATCAGAAAAGCCCAATCATTCGTAATTCCGCTATCGCGGGCACCGCTCATTAACGCTTATTTAACGCTCATTATAAAGAATATGAATAAAGAGTATCTAAGTGATGAAGGTTATGAATTGATGGGCTCAGCCTTCGAGGTGCATCGAGAGATAAGTGGCGGCTTATCTGAAGAAATTTATCAAGAGAGCTTGGAATGGGAGTTGGGCTTGCGCAAGATCCCCTTCCTGCCGAAGTCAGAACTGAAAGTTTACTACAAAGGACATCTGCTCAACAAACGTTATATTCCGGATCTTCATGTCTACGGTGCGCTCATCGTAGAGCTCAAAGCTGTCAAAGCGCTGAACTCAGAGCACGAACAGCAACTACTGAACTATATGCACATCACAAAGAAAGCAGTGGGTTATTTGATTAATTTTGGTCCGCCTTCTGTGGAATGGAAACGTTTCATCCTTAAAGAATACATTCCAAAGCAATAATAAGCGTTCAATAAGCGTTAATAAGCGGTGCTCGGCGCAGCCGGTCTGGGCTTTGTAATGCTAAGATCAGTCATCACTCATACTACCAGTTAAAATTGATTTGAGCCGATCTACGCCGGCTTCAGCAGTATAGGCTTCGGCACGCTTGCGATTTTCGCGGCGTTGCAAGTCAGTCAAGGGACCAAGCCGTAACGCATCCGATAAAATTGTCGGCCACATTCTCTCAGCTTCAGTCGGTAACTTGAACGAGTCTAAGGCCAAATCAGCCGCACCGCATGCAGTGCTAACAATCGGTTGGCAGCCATGGCGTAAAGACTCTGGAATCGTCATCCCCCACCCATCCGCACGACTCGGCTGAATCAGATAATCTGCGACGGCATAATAGGCTCCGACTTCTCCTGCAGGGACAGTGGCATGCCACTCAATCTTTGCTGCAATACCCAAGCGTTCTGCTAATAATTGTAGCTTACGCCGAACCGAACCCTCGCCAAGTACAGTCAGATGCCAGTCATATTCTTGGTCACCAAGGGCTGCAAATGCACGCAGCATTCGGTCTAAGCCTTTAAGTGAGATCAATCGCCCAACGTACAAGAACTGAACTTTAGAATTCTGCTCAAGATGCATCAGCTCGGGAAACTCAGACAACGGCTGATCATAATAAGCAAACCGATATACCGGTACGCGGCGCCGTAGAATACTCGAATAAAAATCAACGCCGCGTTGCCCAAGCGCCAACACACCATCTAACTGCGCACTCAAAGAATACCCATTCCATCGATATTTCAACCATCTCAGATAGCCAGCGTATCCATACTGCGGTGGCGCCTCAGCATATGCATAGACACGGCTTTTTCGCTGACGCGAAAATCGCCCATACACTTCCCAGAGAGTCCCGTGCGTCTTGA
>Ga0255783_10001040_pt1 | contig 30526 bp, 29 predicted proteins | sample 011ome_22_FD_179981 | JGI IMG/M metagenome (GOLD analysis project Ga0255783, IMG submission 179981) | Coastal salt marsh microbial communities from the Groves Creek Marsh, Skidaway Island, Georgia - 011507BT metaG (version 2) | ecosystem: Environmental > Aquatic > Marine > Intertidal zone >... | reverse complement strand
TGGGATTGGTGAGGCGGGCGGGACGCCGCCCTCCCAATCGTTAATCACCGACTACTTTCCTCCCGAGCGTCGCGCGCTTGCGCAAGGCGTTTTTGCAATAGCCCCCAACATCGGAATTTTGGTCGGGTTATTCGGCGGCGCGCTTATTGCTGAAGCCTTGGGTTGGCGATCAGTCTTTTTGGTGTTTGGTGTGCCGGGGGTATTGCTCAGTCTGCTCTTATATCTGACAGTGAAAGAGCCGGCGCGGGTTGCCTCGGATCCCTCCGATCGATCACTGTGGTCTGCTATGGGGGGCATCGCTCGACTGCCGGGCTTTCTCTGGATCGCTGCAGGCGTGGGTTTTGCCGGCATCTCTGGTTATGGCCTGGGGGTTTGGTCCCCCAGCTTCCTGGTAAGGGTCCACGGTATGTCGCTGGTCGACGCCGGCTTGTGGTTGGGTTTAATTGGGGTTTTTGGTGGCGGATTGGGAACGATATTAAGCGGCGCTCTTGTCGATCGATTGGCCCAGCGGGATCCGCATTGGCAGCTGTGGGTCCCCGCCATTGGTTGCCTAATTGCCTTGCCTACCCAGCTTGCGTTTTTGCTGTGGCCGGAAACTGCGGTATTTGAGCTTGGCGGGTCGGTGCTGCCAGTGGCCCTGCTGTTTATGGGTTTGTCAGCCGTCTTCGCCAGCTCTTGGATTGCGCCAAGCTATGCCGCTGTCCAAAATTTGGTTCCACCCTATTGGCGAACTCAAGCTTCGGCGCTGTTGTTGCTGGCGATCAATTTGGTGGGCATGGGCTGTGGTCCCCTCGTTGTGGGTGTGTTGAGCGATGAACTCAGCGCTGCGGGAGTCAATTCACTTCGCTATGCGTTGGCGATTACTGTTTCCACCTGTGTTCTGGGAGCCTTTTGTTATTGGCGGGGCAGCGGTTTTTATGCCCGCGGGATGACTTCGGCTAACCCGGAGACTTTGCGTTAGGATTGATCAAGATTTCGCGGCCAGCGAATTTGTTAACTGCCCATCCCTGCTGAGTGATTCTCGGTATGACGGTGTAACACTAGCCCTTACAGTGAGAACAAGATGAAGCTTTATACGGTACCTTTGGCTCCCAATCCCATGCGAGTTACGTTGTATCTGGCTGAGCGGGAGGCCATGGGGTGTGAGATTGCAATCGATCGGGTAATCGTCAACACCTTGAAGGGCGCCCACAAGCAGCCTGAGCATCTACAGAGAAATCCCTGGGGAACCTTACCCGTGCTTGAGTTGCCTTCAGGCCGCTATATCACTGAATCCCTGAGTATTATTGATTACCTAGAAGCCGTGATCAGTGGTCCTAGATTAGTCCCGGATGAGCCTGAGGCCATGGCGCTCGCTCGAAATCTGGAGAGAGTGGTGGAAATGCGGATTACCTACGACCTTGGTTGGTACGTGCATTTTCAGAAATCGCCGCTCGGGCTGCCGGCGAATCCAGACCGCGCCGCCGAGTTAGCGGGCAGGATTCAGCCGGGGTTCGATTTTGTGGAGCGGCATCTGGCGCAGGGAGGTCCCTATTTGGGCGGGCCCAATCCAGGGGTGGCGGACTGCACCCTAGCGGCTTTTCTCCAATTTATGCGCTATACCGACACTGACCTCCTCGGTGACAGGCCTGCTTTGCGTGCCTGGGATAGCGCCTACCGGGCGCGGGATCACGTGCGATCCTTGTTTTTACTATGAGCACTCGGAGGGTTTGTCTTGTTCTAGGTGCCGGCAGTGGAATCGGAGGCCATGTGGGTTCTCGCTTTGCCGGGGCGGGTTATCACGTTGTGTTGTGCCGCCGAAGCGATGAGTCTGGATTACAACAGAGTGTGGTTGACATTGAAGCCAGCGGCGGCAGTGCTTCGGGATTTATATTGGACGCGACCCAGCCAGAGGCTATCGAGTCACTGGTTGAACAGATCGAGACAGACCTTGGTCCCATCACAGTGGCCATTTTTAATTTGGGCGCTCAGTTGGGCAATCGCGACCTCGCCGATACAAGCCTTAAGCAATTCGAGCTTGCATGGCGAATGACCAGCTTTGGATTGTTTCGACTCGCCAAAGTGCTGCTGCCCCGGATGGTAGAGCGGGGTTCTGGCGCGCTCTTGGTCACTTCAGCAACCGCGGCTGTGCGGGGTAACGCCGGTCAGCATGCTCATGCGGCGGCGATTGGCGGTAGACGAATGCTATGTCAGTCACTGAATGCTGAGTTCTCGTCTCAGGGCATACACATCGCCCATATTGTTATTGATGGCGCCGTCGACTCCCCTGATACCTTAGGAAAAATGTTGGGACCCGAAAACTTTGCCCGATATCGGGAAGCTCTGGGCCCCGACGGACTGATGGATCCGGGCGAAATTGCGGAAACCTATTTTCACATCGCGCATCAGCATCGGTCAGTTTGGACATTTGAGACTGACCTGCGATCCTTCAGCGACAAACCTTGGTGGAACGGGTAAGGGTGACGAGCGCATCACTGTTGCCACCGCGGGTAAAATTTGCCTACGGAATCGGCTCCATTGCCTATGGCGTAAAGGAGCAGGGCTTTGCTTATTTTTTGCTCATGTTTTACGGCACGGTGGTGGGTTTAGAGCCAGCGCTGGCCGGCACGGCGTTATTAATCGCGCTCCTCACCGACGCCATTAGCGATCCGATCGTGGGGTACTGGTCCGATAATATCCACACTCGCTGGGGTCGCCGTCATCCGTTTATGTACGCCAGCGCCATACCGGTGTCGCTGTGTTATTTCCTGATTTGGCAGCCCCCAGATTGGAGCGAACAAGCCCTGTTCTTTTATTTGCTCGCACTGGCCATCCTCATTCGGACCTTGATCACGTTTTTTGAAACCCCAAGCTCCGCGCTAATGCCTGAGCTGACTAGCGACTATGACGAACGTACAGCGATTCAGGCATGGCGACATTTTTTTGGCTGGTTTGGTGGCGCATCGCTGACGATTTTGATGTTTGCTGCCTTACTTGTGCCCACCGCAGAATACGAAGTGGGGACGCTCAATCGCCAGGGCTATGAGACCTACGGCGTGATTGCCGGCGTTGCCATTTTCATAGCGATTATCGTCTCGTCAATCGGGACCCAGCATGCTATCAAGCTAAAACAGCCTGCGAGGAGAGAGCCGTCTGCAGAACGTCGATCGAAGCGGCTGACTGACATATTTGCGGAGCTCAAAGAAACCCTTTTTGATCCCAGTTTCTTCGCGCTGTTTGTTTCGAGTATGGCGGGGGCGGTGGCAACGGGTCTCTCGGCGGGGCTGACATTTATCATGATGTCGTACTTCTGGCAGCTCTCAAGCCTTCAGATGTTTTTGTGGACGTGCATGGTTCTTGTGGCGGCCACAGTAGGTCTTTTAGTGGCTCCTCGGGTTGCGCGACGCCTAGGCAAGCGTCACGCAGTGCTCTGCTTTGGCGGAGCTGCGTTTGTAATCCAGCCGGCACCGGTTACCCTTCGGTTGCTCGGCATCTTCCCCGACAATGGCGACCCATTATTGTTCCCTCTGCTCCTTGCATTCAGCACAGTTGAACTAAGTTTGATGATATCGATGCAAGTCGTGTTGGCGTCAATGGTTGCAGATTTAGTCGAGCATTCAGAAATCAGGACGGGCCGACGAAGTGAGGGTGTGTTTTATGCGGCGGTCACCTTCATCAAGAAAACAAATCAGGGTGTTGGCGCATTTATCGCGGGTCTTTTATTGCAGTGGGTCGATTTCCCCAAGGGTGCTAATCCCGCCGATGTGCCAGCTGCCGTTACCGCCGATCTCGGCAGTATGCTGGTGCCGTGTCAGTACCTATTGTGGTCGATCATGCTGATCGCGATTTATCGGTATCGCATAGATAGAGAAACTCACGTACAGAACCTGAGTGCACTACAAAAAAGGGGCTAGCGCTCCGGCACGGGAGCCAGCGCATCGTCCAGCGTCGTGAATCGAAGGATTCGCAGTTCTTCATGACCCGCCACCACATCAGCAACTCCGGCGCACCAAGCTCCCACGTCGCTAAGCACGGGGGCATCGCTGGTCCACTGTAATTCTGCAAGTTGCTGGTTTATGGAGTAGGCCACCCAGCAGTGGACATAGGTCGTCGGATGCACGACGTCCCAAAAAATAGCGCGGTTGGAGTTGGGGCAGATTTCTTGTGGGTTGCGACTTCCCATGTAGCTGCCACTGAAGCAACGCTCCTGTGCCACCACCGAATGAATTTCCGATTCGATTGTCTTGGCATTTTTTCTTGTATCAAAATCGGCTTGTTCCTTTAGGGCTTGATGATATTGGGCATGTTCGCCAAGGACATCGTTAAAGAGCGCGTGGGCGTTGAATAATATGATCGACGCATCGGGCAGCTCGGTATCAAGACGACTTACCATGAGGGCGAGCTGTTCATTGTGGTGATCAGTCAGCTCTGCCAGACGCAGGCTAAGTAATGATCGACGTTGGTCTTCAGATAATTCAGCGCTAACGCCGTAGGTTTTGTTTTCGACAATAATGGGTGATAACCCTAGGTTGGGCAGATTTCCGACAAGGATCTTATCGATACCGTAGCCATGCAAGGTGCGGAGCTGCTGCTCCATGCGTTGGACCACCGTATCCACGATGCTAAGGTAACCTTCTGGCGTCTCAGGTCGATCAAGAAGTGTTTCAATCGCTCCCGTAAACGGCTCTTTGGAAATATAGTCGTTGGCGCCAGCCCACAGCACTGCGGCTGTCTTTTTTGGCGAACCCAACTGGTTATCAAGAAGAAAGCCTTGTTCGAAAACTGAGATCTGCTGCTGGGTTGTACCACTTACAAAAAATTGGCCTCCATCATGCATTCTTTGCATGAATGTTCCTTTGGGCATCGTGTCTTTGCCTGTAACGGAGGCGCCACCGACCGCGTGATTTTGCACGCTTAGCCTATTCATGGCATCGATATAGTCCGGCCACGCGGGCCCGTTTGAAAATCGCCCAATCCAATAGGGGGCAGCGGGAAACATTTTTAGTCGTGATTTCAGGTTGCCTGTATCGGAAAGACTATCGCCAAAAATAATCAGGCGTTGAATTTCACTATCCCGACGTGCAGTAGGGAATTCGATCGCTACATTGACGCCCTCGCTTTGGCGGAACGCCATGATACGTGCCACTTCATTGCCGTGCTCCCGCGTGCTTGCCTCCAGTGCGGCAATGCAGCCGAGCCGCAATGCTTCTTCTGATGGCTGTCCTTCATCGAGGCTCAAAAACCCGTCTTCCAGGCTCCCTAGGAGCTGATAGGGACTTCCAGTTTGATCAAGTGCGATTAACCAGTGAGGCTTTGAGACCCCTTTATTGATTTTCTCGTCACTGGGGCGATGTGATTCAGCGGTCTCGCAGTGAACTAGCCAGGGATGCTTCGAGGAAGCCATGTCGGGGGCTTTTTCTTTTAGCTGGACAGAGCAGCCGGCGATTAGAGCGGTTGCGGCCAGAACTGCAAGTAGCGGGGGTGTGAGCGACCATCTGTCAATCGATAACCGCTGAAGTGGCTTAGAAAAAACGCTTCTGATCATTAATGTATCCCTGTTATTCGTTGACCTGCCCATAGCGCCTTTTAATTGTCACTCGTACCTGCGATACGACTTCGGTCGAGCAGGCTGGTCTCTCGCTGGAAACCGGCCCATACTCGTTCAATTCTAGACAGTCTTCGCAGCGAGTGCGAATTCTGATTTTTTGGGACGAATTTGGCTGCCAGTTTGGCACCCCCAAGCGAAAGGAAGAATAAAACGTGACGAGTTTGGCAGGAAAGACGATGTGGGTGACGGGCGCTTCATCGGGTATTGGGCGAGCCATCGCTGAGGCGGCGAGCTCCCGGGGGGCGCGGATTATTTTGTCCGGCCGGCGGCGCGATGCCCTCGAGTCGGTAAAGGCTTCCCTGCCCGGCGAGGGACTGGTTATGCCCTTTGAGGCCACTGACTATGAGGCACTTGAAGGGGTCGTCGACGAGGCCTGGTCAATAGCTCCTGTCGATATTTTGGTCAACAACGCGGGCATCAGTCAGCGGAGCCTTGCCGAGGATACTAAACCTGAGGTGTATCGCGATTTAATCGACATTGACCTTATCGCCCCTATTTGGCTCACCCAACTGCAGTTGCCCAGAATGATAGCGGCGGGTGGCGCGCACATTGTCGCAATCAGTTCGATCGCGGGGCGCGTTGGCGCGCCAATGCGAACTGCCTATTGTGCGGCGAAGCATGGTTTGATTGGCTATATGGACGCGCTTCGCACTGAGACCGAGCTGCGCCACAATATTCGCGTAACCAATGTGCTTCCCGGATCAGTTGCGACCGACGTGTCCCGTAATGCCCTCACTGCAGACGGCTCGCGGCGCGGCCGCTCTGACGAGGTGATTGATGCTGGTGACGATCCAAAAGATTGCGCGGCAGCAATTCTCAAGGCAATAGAAGAAAATGTCCCCGAACTGATTTTTGCCAAGGATACTGAGCGAGATCTTGCTGTACTTAGGCACGCTGATCCAGAAGGATTTTTTAACATCATTGCTGAGTACGGCAAGCAGACAGCAGAAGCACTTAAGGCGGAAGAGATCTAGGAGCTGGCGTTGCCGGGAGTGTTGCGTAGATGAATGTGCTGATCGCAGGCGCCACAGGTTACGTCGGCAGTGCGCTCCTGCATCACACGCTGGATCGCGACTATGACGTTACAGCGCTGATTCGAAAAAATACCGAGCTTCCTCAATGGCAGGATCATCCTCGCGTAAGGCTTTATCGCGCAGATTTCACGGATCCTTTTTGGGCTAGCGGTCTGCCCCATCATGACGCCGTGATCAGTTGTATTGCGAGCAGGCAGGGTGGGGTTTCAGACGCTTGGGCGGTTGAGTACGAGGCAAACCATCAATTATTGCAATGGGCGCAGGATGTTGGGGTTGCTCGATTTATTCTTCTCTCCGCGATCTGCGTGCAGAAGCCGAGGCTCGAATTTCAGCGCGCAAAAATAGCCTTTGAGCAGGAGCTGCTGGCAAGCGAGGGTTTGCTGGAGCCGACGGTCATTCGGCCGACTGCATTTTTTAAATCTCTTTCGGGGCAGATTTCTCGCGTGTCCCGGGGCAAGCCGTTTCTAGTGTTCGATGGGGGTCGCAATACCGCTTGCAAGCCTATTTCAACCCGTGATCTCGCGCAGTTCATGCTCGATCGATTAGAGGACTCTGCATCCCATGGCAAGGTATTGCCCATCGGTGGCCCCGGGCCAGCTATTACGCCTTGGGAGCAGGCTGAACTCCTCGCGCGACTATGTGGTCGGAAACCTGCGGTTCGTTCAATAAGTTCGCGCTGGTTTGATGGCGCGGAAGCTATTTTTAATACGGTTGCCGGTATATCGTCATGGAGTCGAGACAAGGCGGAGTTCGCTCGAATAGCAAAATATTATGCAACGGAGTCGATGCTGGTATGGGATACAGATAAAAGCCGCTATGACGAGGCGGCAACGCCTGAAACGGGTAGTGACACGCTGCGGGATTTCTATCAGGACGTTATTACTCGAGCAACGTCACTCGATTCTTCTCATCACCGTTTATTCGGTGGCTAGTCGGTAAGCTCATGCTCGGGTTTCAGGGTGTAAAAAAAAGGTCCAAGCTGCCAACCGTTCTAATTATCGGCATGGGAGACACGGGCGTGCTGGTGGCGGCGCACTTAAGAAGAAATTGCCAGGTCGTTGCTGTGACGACGCGACCTGTTTTGCTGAGCGGGCAGGAGCTTGGCAAGCGGTTAACTGACCTTGCCTACTGGAAAAAATCCTATTTGACGCCACTCGATGCATTCCGAAAGCTTGACGATGTCGAGTGTATTCATGGCAAGGTGATTGCCGTCAATACCGAGGAGCAAGTTGCATCAGTCGAATGCAATGATAAATCCACTCGGTCGGTGTGCTGGGACTATCTGGTTATCGCATCGGGAATTAGCAACGGTTTTTGGCGAACAGCCCGGGTTGAAAGCCTTGAAGATGTCGAGTTTGATCTCGAGCGACAAACGAGCACCATTATGTCGGCCAAACGGGTCGCTGTCATCGGCGGGGGCCCATCGGGCACCAGCGTGGCATTTAACGTGGCTTCGCGGTTTCCCGATAAGGACGTCACCCTATTTTTCTCGGGTGAGGAAGTCCTGCCCGGTTACCATCCAAAAACCCGCGCCTATCACATGAACAGGCTTGGGGAGGCTGGGGTGATTGTGAAGCCGGGCCATCGAGCGGTAAATTCGACGGATGAGGTTCGTACCGCGCTAAAAGGTGGGACCGTCGCGTTTAGCTCGGGGCAGCCAGACTATAGTGGGGATTTGCTGATATGGGCTACGGGCGCTGTACATCCCAACACTGCCTTTCTGCCCCCAGACATGCTCGACGAGGCCGGATTCATTAAGACAGATACAACCATGACGGTTGTTGGTTATTCAAACGTATTTGCCATTGGCGATGCAGCGGCGACCGACCCCCTCAGAAGTTCAGCCAGAAATTGGGCATATCGTATCGTCTGCAGGAATATTAATGCCTTGATCCAGGGGAAGTTTCCAGCGCATCGATTCCAGCCGCCGGGCAGTCGTTGGGGGTCGGTATTGGGTCTGCAATCTAACGGCTTAACGCTGCATCAACAAAACGGAAGGCGTCATCGATTGCCGGTGTGGTTTGTCCAACTTATCCTTTGGCCTTGGATTGTCACTCGGGGGATTTATGGCGGTATCAGAAAGGATACCAGCCGCCACCAAGTCTCCAATGGACTGAACAACGATGGGTGATCGGCAGAAAAAAATGGCCTCACAGAAAAGAGGATGGCTTGGGGTAGTGATTTTACTCATCCTCTTGAGCTGTCCCTGGTACTGGCCGGGGTTCGGTGGCACGGAAGATCAGTGGGCACTGCCGGGCTGGCTTCTGTGGTCGCTGGCTATTGCCCTCGCTATCGCATCGATCACCGCTTGGGCGTCTCTGCATCGATGGCATGCCGGGGAAAATGATGACTGATCTTGCGCTTGGCGCAGAGTCCCTGGCCTTTGTTGGTCTCTATCTTCTATCACTCTTGGTGCTGGGCGTTTGGGGTAAGAAAAAACGCTTAAATAACAGCCTAGGTGATTACTATTTGGCGGGGCGTAACCTCGGCCTCCCGGTTATGTTGCTCACGTTATTCGCCACGCAATATAGCGGCAATGCGCTATTTGGCTTTACGGGGCAGGCCTATCGTGCTGGTTTCAGCTGGATCGTCATCGTTCACAGCATGATAGTCGTCGTGACGGGCTACCTGATTTTTGCGCCGAAGCTACAGCGGCTCGCGATGCGCCATCAGTTTGTCACGCCGACCGATTACATCAAATTTCGCTTCGAGCTTCCTCGGCTCCAGCACTTGATATCTATTTGCCTGTTGTTGGTGTTGATGAACTACACGCTCGCCCAGCTAAAGGTAATTGGCCATGTTGTGGAGGGACTCTCTGGGGGTCGCATCGATGCGCTGTGGGGCGTTGTTACGCTGGCGTTGATTATGGTGGTCTATTCCACTCTCGGTGGCTTGCGAAGTGTCGTTTGGACCGATGTCCTTCAGGGAATAATGATGTTGATCGGTTTTATCTTGATACTTGTCATCATCGGCGCGGAAACCGGAGGTTTTGTTGAAACCCTCAAAGAGCTGAAAGCAGTAGCCCCTGAAAAGACGCTTCCGCCTACAGGTCCGCAGGCGGTCACGTGGTTATCTACCATCGTACTCATAGGGATCGGCGCGTCGGTGTACCCTCAGGCCATTCAGCGTATTTATGCGGCCAAGTCTGCTTCTGTGCTGCAGCAGTCAATGGTAGGGATGTCATTGATGCCTCTGTTTGCGGTGGTTGTCGTGTTGACCTTGGGCTACCTTGCCATCGTTCGATATCCCGGTTTACAGGGCAGCGCCGCCGATCAAGTGATGGCGCTCATTCTTCGCGACACACTCGCCTTCGGCTGGCAGGGAGTCGCCATTGTGACGGTTATGCTGGCAGCGATTCTGGCCGCACTCATGAGCACAGCGGATTCTGCCTTGCTCTCTTTTTCGTCGATATTCGCAAAAGACATTTACGGCAGCCTTATTGACCCTTCATCTCCCGAAGAGCGTCTGACGCGCATTGGTCAACGCTGTGCGTGGCTGGTGCTTGCAGCTATGGTATTTATCAGCACTCGCGAGGATGTCACGTTGTACCGCCTATTTATGTTGAAGTTCGAATTGTTACTCCAAGTGGCGCCCTCTTTTTACCTGGGTGTCACCAACAGACGCATTGCCGGAGGGGCAATCTTTTGGGGCCTGATAACTGGCCTGCTAGTAGCGGTAATCGGCTGGACATTAGGCGTCATGCCTCTGGGGCTGCATCCCGGCACCCTCGGCCTCGCCGCTAACCTTCTCGTTATCGTTATCTTGCATCTCATCCGCAGGAGAAATTCACTAACCACTAGTTGATATACGTACTTCGCGAGGGTAAAACTGCAACACTTAACAAGCAAAATAATATTTCAAAGAGGGGCCCTTACCTTCGCAAAAAATGCCGTATCGACACGGGAGTTATTGGAGTAGAGGAATGCTTAAACAAGGATTTTCGATTATCTGCGCGCTCATTGCTCTTGCTATGTCTTCACAATCCCACGGTGATTGGGTCGGCGGGGTAACTACTGACGTGGACACGGATGGTGTTGGTCTGGTTGTCGAACATCATTGGCCGGTTTCATGGACACATGGCAGATTATCAGGTCGATGGGGTATTGCGGGCCGTATCGATGAGGACAGGGATGCTTTTTTTGGCGCTGGTGTGACCGGTGAGTATCGGTTTGCAGAGCGGTGGTATGTCGAGATGAGTTTCATGCCCGGTCTTTACCATCGAGGCGAGACAGATCTTGGCGGAACCGTTCATTTTCGGACGATGATTGGTCTCGGCGTCGACGTCAGTGACAAACTAGGCTTTGGGCTCACGATTGATCATATGTCAAACGGTGGTATTCAGAGCAAAAATCCCGGCTCCGATGCGCTAATGCTTCGGGTTAGGTTTAAACAATAACCGGGATTTTCAGAACTACTGCTCACACGCTTCTTTCTTTTTAAAAGAATAATCGCTACAGTCCTGTATATCTCTCCCCCTGTTTATCATCTAGCACCCGGCTAGACGCTATCTATGCCGGCCAGAGAGGAGTTTTTTGGTGTTGTTAACTATAGCTGAGCTCAAGGCTTTTACATCGGGCATAGTCTTAGCAGCGCTTCTTTATTCAAGTGCAACCGTTGCTCAAGAAGACGCAGAAGTGCTCGCTGTGTTGAGCGGAGGTCAAATTGGAGGGGTCTGGGATAAGCCTATCAGCGCGTGGGATGGGGCCTTGGACTATGGAGTTTGTGTAGGCAATAACGGCGCGGGTTGCCCGACGGTTTCTTGGGACTGGTCGTACGCGGAGGAACGCGGTCAGGTGCTCAGGGCAAGCTGGGTCGACAATGGCTTTTCTGCGGGCATTTTTTTTGAAAGCAGCGCACCGAGGGATCTCACCCGTTTCTCAGGCGGTACGATCGAGTTTGATATACGCACACTAGGCAGTCCTCGCGCTGTGGTCATGAAGATCGACTGCATTTACCCCTGCGCTTCTGCAGAGTGGGTATCGCCAGCGCCGATAGGCCAGAGCTGGGAGCGGGTAATTATTCCCATTAACTCGCTGGTAAGCACTGGGCTCGTATTATCGCAGGTGACAACGGGGCTGGTGTTTTGGCCGGCGGGCGGGCCTACCGAAGCGACCTTTGAGATAGATAATATTCTGTGGCGTGCAGATTCTGGCTATGAGCCGCCCCCTGGCACGGGCGGTGACACGGTCAACTTTGACAACCTTAATGGTGAGGGGAATACCTCTCCCACATCCTATCCCGGGATGACATTGGCGTGGTCTGACGAATTTGAAGGGACCTCACTTAATGGCCAGCTGTGGAACCATGACATAGGTGGCTGGGGCTGGGGTAACAATGAGTCCCAGTACTATCGACCGGAGAACACCTCGATACAGGAGGGGCATCTTGTTATCACGGCCAAAGAGGAAGCCTTTGGTGGCAAGAGCTATACCTCCTCGCGGATAAAGACAGAGGGGTCACGCACTTTCACCTATGGGCGGGTGGATATTCGGGCGGCGCTACCCCGTGGTCAGGGGATTTGGCCAGCGCTGTGGGCGCTTGGCGAAAATTTTGCTGATGTTGGTTGGCCGTATTCTGGCGAAATAGACATTATGGAAATGATAGGCGGCCAAGGTCGTGAAGCCGAGGTACATGGCACGGTGCATTGGAATCGAGGTGGGTTAGGCGCGCCTTATTCGCATACTTATATAGGCGGCAAGACTCGCAAAGCGGTTGGAGATTTTGCAGATGGTTTTAATGTGTTTAGCCTTGTGCGTACGGAAGACCAAATCGAGTGGTATGTGAATGACGAGCTGTATTATAGTTTTGCGATCAATGACAGCGCTGACCTGGCACCTTTCCGAAAGCCATTCTTTTTAATCTTCAATATTGCGGTAGGGGGTAACTGGCCAGGCTATCCTGATGCCTCCACGCAGTTTCCACAGCGCTTGGTTGTTGACTATGTGCGGGTTTTCGACGCAGTTACGGATAGCCCGGGGGAATGTAATCCTTGCTTTCCTAATTCGGGAGAGGGCCCTAGTTCAGGAGAAGCGGCGTCGCGCTTTTCGCAGCTAACAGGATCAGTCACTTCAATTCGCGATAAAAATGGATCGGCGTCTGGCACTACAATCCGCATGAGTGCGCAAGCGAAAGATGGTCAGCGGCTGATGAGTCGTGACGGTGTGGCGGTCGCTTCCCCCATGCCTCCGGGGACGCCAGCTGATGCGCCTCTCGCCGCGTCTCCGGTGTCTATTCCTGCAGTGACGCCTGTCTCATTAGCCTTTGGTGTCTTGACGCTTATTGCGCTGGTAATACGGTATCGCAGATTTTTTCCTTCAACTGCAGATAGTAGCCGCTAGCCAGCCGCAAATTTTTTGATTGTAGGAAGTTGCTTGGCTAGCGCATTCGAGACCAGTTGGGGCGCGACCTTATTCAACCAAACAAAAAAGCGTTCGGGCCAGCCGATGTGTGCGGCGGTTTTTCCGCTCTTTAAAAATGTGATGAATGCCTGAGCGACCACATCAGGTGAATCCATGGTGACCCCCAATTCGGCATTCATTGCGTTGATTTTCTGGCTGTTAAATCCGGTCTTTGTAGCCCGCGGTGCAAAGTAGCGAATGCTGATATCTGGCTCATCGGCGAGCTCGCGAGAGAGGGCCTCGCTAAAACCACGAATAGCAAATTTGCTCGCGCAGTAGCCACTAAATCCGGGATAACCAATGGCGCCAAAAGTCGAGCCAACATTTATGACTGAGAGGCGCAAGTTCCTCTTTGTCGCTTCACTTACGAATAGCCGTGTGAGGGCCATGGGTGCGAGGACATTAGTTGCGAAAAGCATCTCCAGGTTGGTGTCTTCGTTGGATGCCAGGGTGCCAAAATGACTGATCCCAGCGTTGTTTATAAGAAGGATGTCGTTTGCGTCGCTTGACGCAATGGCATTCAGCACCGCGGTCCGATCCTGAGGCTTGGTGAGATCAGCGGGTTCACAATGTATATGACATTGCGGTGTTTGACTGATGATCTCTCCCGCTGTCGCCGACAGCGCGTCGGCGTTTCGTCCGACGAGCACCAAATCGTATTGCTCCTTTGCCAGTGCTTTCGCCAGAGCCGCGCCAATACCTGAAGCAGCTCCTGTTATCACAGCAAGTGGTTTCACGCTTTACCTCCCAAGTCGGTGTGCATCGAGTCGTTAAATCCCATCGCGATGCACAATTCCCGCTCCGAAAGCGGCACGAGAATCTCTCGTCGGCCGTGCATGACTCGCTTGTTATCGATAATTGCGACCATCCCATCTGCCCAGCTAATTTCTTGCGTATGCAATTCACATAGCTGGCGCAGCTCCTCAAACACCTCGGACGCAATAATGTCACCATTACTAAAACGATAGACAGGCGCTTCATAGTTGTAGGAAGGCCCCAGCAACGCATTGGCGAAAGACGGCTTACCCAAGCGATTGTCTGACCGGATGGCCTGCAACTGAAGGGTGTAAAGAATCCCTTCATTGTCACACATGCTGTAGGACTGGCCGGGAATAGCAGCGATAAATTTTTCCAGTACCTGGGTATCCACGTCGCTCTCAGCTATCGCGAGGGCCTGCGCGATGTAGCGTCGCCAGATGGATGACGAAAGGTAACGGGTCATGCTGTACGGCTTTTCAAATCGACGTCTTAGTCCAGCGCTGAGAGCACTCAAAACCTTAACGCCGTCACAAACAGTTGTTTGTGCGCCGCGTGTTGCGCTCTTTTTACTGAAAAAGGCGACGGTATCTGGGGGTAGCGGCGTATTGCCGTTTTCAATATGAAGCCCTACCGCAACCGTACCGGCGTCGACACTTTGGGCAACAGCCGACACAAACTCTCTTGCGGGGTCGAAGGTAAGTTTTGTGGTAAATCGAGAGAAGAGATCACTGAACTCCTTGATCGAGGAAGCCCCATGAGCTATTAGCGACCAGCCTTGCTGATGCAGTTGATCATTTATAGTACAAACAATGTCGGTGGCACCGACGTTGGCATAAGCAGGTTGCATCAGGCGGCGTCTCCAATATTCTGGTACTTCATGTCGTATTTCGTAGCGATGGCCGCCCGGCGTAACTTTCCATTGTTGGTCACCAGTCCGTTATCTACATGAAACGGGTCGTCGGCTACCACCCATTGCATGATTCGAGCGTAGTCGGGAAGGGTAAGGTTAATGGCGGCAACGGCTTCAGCAATTCTGGCCGCTGCAGCATGCTTACTCGGCACTATCACTGCTGAGAGATGAGGTTGTGCTTCACCAAAGACGGCTATTTGATGGATAAAAGGGTTTGCGAGAAAAAAACTCTCAACCCACTCGGGCGATATATTTCGACCAAAGCTTGAAATGATGACATTTTTGATACGCCCGGTGACGAAGAGAAAGCCATCCTCGTCGACATGACCCACATCACCAGTCGCAATTTCGGTGTTCGCTGGCGCATCATCAAGATAGCCCTGCATGGCAGCTCCCGTAACCAGAATTTCGCCTCGCGGTGAGAAGCGAATCTGGGCGTGTGGTAGAGGCTTGCCGACGCTACCGGTCTTGTTCGCCTGGGGTGTATTCAAAGCAACACAGGAACCACATTCGGTAAGGCCATACCCTTCGTATACCGGCAGTCCAACTTCGCCCGCACGCTCGAGCAGCTCTGGCGCTACTTTACCGCCACCAACGGCAATGAATTTCAGGGATGACAGTGACTGGTAGCTATCAGATTCAAGCAGTTGCTTTAGCATTTGAGGCAACAAGATGACGCTGTCTGGCTGATAGGTGCTTACCGCACCCGCGAACCGTTGTGCATCAAAAACGTGATTGGAATCGAGGCCCAAATGGATCGGATCGTCGATCACGACCGATCTTCCCATGAACCAGGCCAAGTAAAGTCCCGCGACGTTTTCGAGTAACGTAGCGAAAGGAAGTAAACAGAGGTGGCGCCCTGAAACAGTCGACGCGAGAGCGGCAGACAGCGACCCGACGATTGTCATCATGGTGGATTCATCCAGACAGGCTCCCTTGGGCGTGCCTGTGCTACCTGATGTATAGGTTATTTTACTGAACGAGACTGCTGACTGATTTGGTGCCCGCAGTGAATAGAAGCGGCCATCCAGATTCCCCGCCGGCCTCTCTTCAAAATAGGGAAGTGGCCATGGGCTGTCGCTGAAAACAGTGTCCAATTGGCTATTTTCCGTCAGATGTTTCGTCTGTGCCTCACTGAAGAAAAGGGGAATGGGGACCACGGTAATGCCGTTTGCGCTAGCGGCAAGATCGACAATCGCCCAGCTCAATGTGTTTTGAGCGCGAAGACCCAATCGTGTTGTGCCCGACTGCAGAAGTGCTTCAGCCGTGACTTGAATACGTTCGTACAGTGATTGGTAGTCGCAGTTAGCGCTGGGGCTAAGAGAGGCTTCGCGAGACGGGTCGTGTTCTGCGACATATTTGATTTGATCGAGGACTGGACGCATTAGCAAAGCCTCTGGATGTCGTACTTCTTGCGCACCGCCTGCAGGCCCTCACGGATATTGACCAGAACGACCTGCGGATCCTGCTCGTAATAGGTTCCCCAGCTCCCATAATCGCCACTGACGCAGTCGAGAGTTGCGCTTAAAAGCGATTCATGGGGAATTCCTATTCTTTTGAGCGCTAATCTGACGGCAGAGGTAGCGGTAAAAAGCGCCCAGATTTTCTGTTGACGGTGCGCCTCATCAAACAGAAATGCGGTCAGCAGAACGGCGCCGGTGAGATTTGTGGCGGCGAGATTCCCCGCTTCCATAATTTGCTCCCGCGCTACTGGCATACCGAGGTGTTGGCTCAGGTAGACCTCTGCAGGCTGCTTCAAGTAACATTCAACGAGGCGCGGAGACCCGCCGAAGTCATCGAGGCCGACAGCGCCAAGAAGCGTACCGTCTTGTTCTTCAAGAGCGTACAGGTTCACCATTAGGTGACCAAGATTTGCACCGTGAGCGAGGAAGTACTGTTGCCTAATAAACCGGTTGACCTTGCACTTTAGTTCAAGGTGCTTGGCGCAATCAAAAACATGCCAGGCTTTTCTGCCTTGGTGGCAGGAGAGAGAGGTTCGAGGTAAACGCGCAATGTCCGCGGGCTGTATCGCGTTGACGAGCCCTAATGCCTCGACCGACGCTGAATAGGTTGGCTCGGTAGTCTGCAGGTTTGAAATGCTGCTGAGCATGCTGGTGTCCTTACTGAACTTAGGTTACCAGCATGGCAGGCGTAGCTTAAAACTTTCTTAAGCTATAAATCTTTGTTTCTATTAGAAAAATTCGTACTCAAATTCGAGTTTGGCGGTGTAGTCTGCGTAACCATCGACACCGAATAAAATGGCGGCGTTCCAACGAAGCTGTCTGGCTTGGGACATTTTATAAATGCCGGTTGCACCCGGACCAATCGCGCGGGTTTCGTCACCCATGAAAAGCTCCACCGTGGGCTCAAAAGCTGCACCTAGTCGGTAGCGGGTTTGAATGCCGAGACGAGTCTCAGATTCGTCCTGACGTTGCGCTCCCCATTCATAGCTCACCACAAAATTGCTGATGATGCTCCAGCGATCGATATCCTTTTGATTGAGCACACCCACAGAAACCTCATGAGCATCCTCACCTAGAACCGTCTCCAGCTCGAACAGCATCCCCCAGTCGCTACTGTATTCCCCCTGCTCGGTCAGCTGCCAGATAGTCTCTAACTCAATTTCATCCAGACTGCCGTCATCGGTATTCAAGTGGGTGACGCTTAGTTCGGTGTAGAGATTGGTAAAAAGGGACGTGCCGTAGCCGACTTTGGCGCTCGAAGATGTGAGGGTGTGACCGTCTCGGCGTTCATCGTGGATCCAAACAAATTCAATCTCTTTCTCCAAAGGCTGAACGTAAGGACTGTAAATTTGCGTGACTGCGCTGCCGTCGGCCCGACTATAAGTTGGCCCAATCGACACCATGATAAGGAGAAGCCAGCGATACTTCGGACGATCCATTACGGGTACCGACGTGGCAGCTGATAGGCCATCACTAAACTGGCAATAACAACAAAATAGGCACTTACATGCCATAAAGATGGCGTAGCCTCGTAACCCAGAAGTGCGTAGAGCAACTGACCGATGACCGAATTCTCAGGAAGTAACGCCGATGAGTCCCACAGCGGCGGAGCGCTGGGAATCCGATCCACTTGCTCGAGCAAGGAAACTGCTTGGGTAACAATACCGGCAGCGACGGCCGCCAACAACACGTAAGCGATTTTTATCATGTTGCGCTGTATGCCAGTCCATAAAACGAGCAGATAGATAAGAAGACCCACACTGACACCCGTGACTGCCCCAATTGCGCCGCTTCCCAGAATCGCACCCCATTGGCCGGCGGATGTGCCAAATGCGTACACATAAAGGAAAATCTCGGAACACTCGCGAATTAATGCCATAGCAACAATGGCAACCATCAAGCGCTTAATCGTGAGTTTATTGGCATCGGGCGCGGTGGAAATGGCAAATAAAAGTGCTATTCCAGTCCAAATTAGCAGTTGTAGCGAGGCGTTAAGCAATTCTTGTCCCGCGTAATCCATTTGCTCGCTGATCCAACCAATATTTTGGGCATAAAGAATGGCGCCAACGATACCAATCGTCGCGGCGGATAACAGCCATCTGGCCCCGAGTCCTAGCACATGTGATACAACCAGAAGCAGGCTGATAAGCAGCGAGGCTTCCAGCACTTCTCGCAGAATAATAACGACCGCTTCAAGAATCATTCCGCCACTACCTCGATGACCCCTTGGGCTGTCTTCGGATTGAATTCACCAAAGAAGGGGTAGGTGCCCGGTTCGAGAGGTCCGATAAACACGACGGCTTTTGAGTGGCCCGCGATGACCTTCTCACGATTCAATTCGTAGCTTTCAAATTCTTCGGGCGATGCGTCTTTGTTGACCACTAGCAGCCGAACCTTTTGCCCGGCAGGGATGCTCAGTTTTGCCGGCGAAAATACGTGATTCTCAATAATTATTTCTTCGGTCGGTGCGGACAAAGCGGCACTGCTTACCAGGAAAAGAAACACATAAAGCCAATGAGTCTTATTCATCACATGCCTCCGAGAGAGGTAAATAGACCTTGACGAGGGTGCCGGCTCTACCTGCTCCATCTTCTACATGCCATTCGCCGGCGTGAAGGGTTACGACATGGTCGACGATAGAGAGTCCAAGGCCACAGCCATGGATCGGCTTGTTTGTCTCGCTGTTGATGCGATAAAACCGCTCCTTGACGCGCATTTTAAGATCATCGGGAATTCCAGGACCAGAATCCATAACCGAAACCAAACAGCATTTTTTCTCTTCAGCGATTGTGACGACAATCTTACCGCCGTTCGGCGTATATTTGATGGCGTTGTCGATGAGATTTTTTATCATGGCCTGAAGAGCGAACTCATGGCCAGAAAGCCAAACGTCACTACCCTCGAGAGCCAGATCTTGGTGCTTTTTTGCGGCGTCAGCATAGATGTCAGTGATGGTTTCTCTGGTTAGCGCGGTGATGTTCACGGGCTCAAATTGTGCCTGTAGTTCGTCTGATCCCGTCCTGTAGAGCATGAGTAGTTGATCAATAATGTGACCCATACGATTGATGTTGCCGTCGATAATGCTGAGCTCGTCAAACCGTTCCGGCAACTGAAAGCCAAGATTGTGTACATCAACCTTGAGCGCGCTAACGGGGGTTCGCAGTTCGTGCGCTGCATCACCAGCAAATCGTTGCTCGCGCTCAAAGGCTGACCGAAGTCGATGAAGCAGAGAATTCGTTGATGCGATGACCGGCAAAAGCTCTTCGGGGGGCGATTCAAGTGTAAGCGCCGTCATATTTTGGGGGGACCGGTGTCGTAGCTCACGCTCCAACAGTTTTAAATGACGTAAGCCGAAGGACACGATTGACCAAATGAGCAGGGCGAGGACAGGCATCGAAAGAAGAATTGGCACCAAGGCCTTCGAAATAATATTGTCTGAAATAGCGTAACGATCAGCTAGACGCTCCGCCACGACAATTGTCTCGCCCGCGGGGGTTGTTTGACTCAGCGCCCGCCATAAGCCGCCGTTGTAACTGACGTCTACCAAAGTACCTTGGGCGGTAATGAGGGGCGTTTTCGGTGCCTGCGCGGAGGCTTTCTTCAATTCGCCACTGGATGAGAACACCTGGTAGATCTGGTGGGTTTGAGGTGCCCCATCCGTCACCACATTCTCACCTGCAAGAAGCCCAATTTTCTCTTCAAGCAGTCGGTCTAACAAAGAGGCGGTCTCATCGCTGCCAGACCGATAGCCTTGGAACGTTGCGGTAAAAATGACGATCACCAGCGCAGCGAGGATGACAAGAATCAGGAATGCACGGATCGATGTCACTCGAGGCCTACTCCATAGCCGACACCACGGACGGTCTTGATGAAGTCTTTACCTAATTTTTTACGCAAATTATGGATGTGCACTTCAACAGCGTTGCTGGAGAGCTCTTCTCCCCATGCATAAAGTTTCGCTTCCATTTTTTCTCTCGATAGCAGGCGACCCTTGTTTTCCATCAGCGTTAGCAGTACCGAGTACTCTTTGCCGCTGACGTCGATGCGGCGATCGCCGACGCTAATGGTATTAGCGGCTGGGTCGAGGGTTACTCCGTTCACTTGGATACGGCTGTCAGCGCGCGCCGAGAGGCGTCGGCTGACAACGCGCAATCGCGCCACGAGTTCGGGTAGCTCAAACGGTTTGGTCAAATAGTCGTCCGCACCGCGGTCGAGACCTTCGACCTTGTCTTCGATGCGATCCCGCGCCGTAAGCAACAGAACTGGCAGGGACTTATCGTGTTCCCGGATCTTTTTTAGTACCGACAGACCATCCATATCGGGAAGCCCAATATCTAAAATAACCACATCAACCGAGGTGCGTGACACCAAAAACAATGCCGCTTCACCGGTGGCAACCGAATCCACCGTAAATCCCTCATGGGACAACGCCGTGTCGAGGGATCTGGCGATACTCAGGTCATCTTCAACGAGCAGAACGCGCATTGATCAGTTATCAATCTCGATATCAATGTCGAGATCCTTAGCATCTAGTCTATGGGTAGCGGATTGAATGGCTTCGTCCAGCTCCTCGGGAGTTGGTGCTCGTCCCGCTTTTTCCGCGGTGTCGATAGCGCTGCGTATCGCCTGTTCGACGGCTTCAACCGGAAAGTCAGCGTCTTCACCATTGACCCGAATCACCAAGCGCTGTGCGTCTGGGCTTGTCGTCTTATGCTCTTTAATCTCAGGGGCCTCTTCTGCGTGTCCCTGAGCGGCCTTATGTGTAATGAGGTGAACTTGTTTCATGGCCGGGTGGTGTTCGCCATGCATGCTGACGATAATGAAGTCATCGAGGATAATGGCACTGCTAATCATCAGGCCAAGAATAATGGTGGGACCATAGTGGTTGAGCATGAGTGACTCCGGAGCAGGCAGGACCGTACAGGGCGATTTAAAGTGCAGCAATAGACCATTATCGCCCGATGAAGTTCCCGTGTACTAGCCTATGGATGTCACAGGGAATATCGGTTGTTGTTGCATCGGTTAAAGCTAAGCAGGTGGGTAGCCAGGCAGGTGTTTCCCCTGACCGGTTTAGATAGGGAGCCGCTCATGTGGCATGTTAGTGGGGCAGTAATGCGCCTCATTGCTATCGAGGAAAAGTGTGATGAGCAAAACCAAAGATCGACGGGGTAAATTTCTAGCATCAGTGATAACGGCGGGAGTAATAGGTATGGCGTCAACAGGTTGCGATAACCCCGCTGAGGACAGTGAAGCCACTATGGTGAACAAGGTCGCTCAACCGAAGGCTAAAACCGTGTCGGTATCTGAGACTCACTGGGGCGTCGAAATAGCCGATCCTTATCGTTACATGGAGAACCTTGGGGATCCTGAGGTAGAGCAGTGGTTTCGAGCGCAGGCGGCTTACACCGACGACTATCTCAGTCGGCTTGAATCCCGGGCTGCGCTGTTTGAGCGCCTTGAGGCGCTGGATCAAGGCGCCCCCTTCACTACTGGAGGGGTGGAGCGACTAGCCGATGGCACGGTGTTTTTTCTGCGGCGAAATAGCGGTGAAAACCTTTACAAACTTTATGTCCGGCCTGCGGGCGAGGTTGAGGCGCGTCTGTTGATTGATCCGGAAGCCATGGGGACTGACTCCGAGCAGCATTACAGCTTGGAGGGCTATACGCCATCTCCCTCAGGGCGTTTCGTGGTTTACGGCCTAGCTCAGGGAGGTTCGGAGGAAACCACTTACCACGTGCTCGATGTCAGGAGCGGTGAGCGGGTAGGCGGCCCAATTGATCATATCGAAACGGCCTACAACTGGCCCCAGTGGATGGCGGACGAGACCGGGTTTTTTTACAGTCGGCGGCGCGACCTGTCCGAGGATGCGCCGGCGACGGAAGTATATAAACAGACCCGCGTTATGTTCCATGGCCTGGATAGCGCTCCCGAAAACGATCAGCTAATCGCGGCCTTTGGCCACGGGGCATCGCTACCCATACTGGATACTGATTTCCCAAGCCTATGGCTGAGTTCGAGATCACCTCACGCCATTCTCAAGGTAAAGCACGGAGATAATAATGAAATCAGTTTGTTCACAGCCCCTAGGACCTCCTTGTTGGGTGGCGATATCCCATGGGTGAAACTGTGTGATGAGTCCGACGCGGTCACCGATTTCGCCGTGATCGATGACATGATCTACCTCGTGACAGCGAAACATGCGCCGCGTTTCAGGCTGGTTGCTATGACGCTCACCAACCCCGAGATCGCGGCGGCTCGTGACATTATCCCGGCCGGGGATCTGGTTATCGAGGGGGTCAGCGTCGCCGCGGACGCGCTCTATGTCTCTGCCAAGCGAGACGGCATAGCCATGGTATTGAGATGGGTACCTGGCGGTGATCTTAAGGAGCTGTCACCCCCGCGGGGCGGCGCAGCTTATGTGTCGTCAATCTCCCCAGAGGTGCCCGGTGCATTAATTTACGAGGCAACCTGGATTCAGGGTGGTATTCGTTATGCCTATGATCCCGACGCCAACACCTTTACCGATACCGGTATGGTGCCGGTCGGGGAGTTCGATAATCTCGAAGGATATGTGGCCAAAGAGTTGGTCGTCCCGTCCCATGACGGCGTGATGATACCGCTTACCATTATCCATAAAGAGGGCCTAGTCCTCGATGGCAAGAATCCGACGGTGGTTTACGGTTACGGTAGCTATGGTTCCTCGATGAACGTCGGCTTTAGTGCCACGCGACTGGCTTGGCTCGAGCGTGGTGGCGTCTGGGCGATTGCCCACGTCCGAGGAGGCGGGGAGTATGGTCAAGAGTGGCACTACGCGGGTCGTATGCAAACCAAACCCAACACTTGGCGGGATCTCATTGCATCTGCGGAGTATCTGGTGACCGAGGGCTATACAAGCCCAGCCCACATGGCGCCCTGGGGCGGCAGTGCGGGGGGCATTCTTGCTGGAAGAGCCATCACCGAACGCCCCGATCTTTTTGGCGCCGCTATTATTGACGTAGGGTCACTGGACACCATCAGGGCAGAAACCACGACCAATGGCGTGCCCAATATCAAAGAGTTTGGGACCGTGACGGAAGAAGCCGGATTTCACGCGCTCTTAGCGATGAGCGCCTATCACAGCGTGCGCGATGGTGTGGCATATCCCGCCGTCATGCTTTCCCACGGCTTCAATGATCCTCGGGTTGAGCCGTGGCAGTCGGGCAAAATGACGGCTCGCCTACAGGCCGCTACCGCAAGCGATAATCCCGTTCTGCTGCGGGTGGATTTTCAGGCGGGACACGGAATCGGGTCGACCCGGGACCAGTATTTACAGGAACGCGCTGATCAGTTTGCCTTTTTGTTTTCGGAGTTGGGCGGGGACTGACTAGGCGGACCTTCGCTCAAACCAGCCCAGGTGCCGGTGGATAGCTTCCAGCAAGCCTGCCGCGGTGCCATCGTGGCAAAGCGGCCACTGGCTAGGATCGGCCAAAGATTGGATGCAAGACAGATTGGGATAGTGATGATCTCTTAGCAGATGAATGATTTTGAGCGTTTTGAAGCCATCGAGCCACGTGATGGTATGGCTCTTGCGCTGAAGTGCACTCGCGCCGGCTTGGTGAATGTGGGCGAGGGCTTTTTGGTAACCCCATTGGTTCAAAAGCGCATGGAGATCTGTCGCGACCCCCGAGCTGAATTCGGCCACCAGTTGATCGAAGGTGTTGGCTTCCGGCGTTTCGGCCCAGGCATCGAATAAGACGGAAAGCCTCCCCATGACGTCAAAGCATCGCGCGTCGTAGAACAGGGGTTCGTGCCAGACATCTTCCGCTGCCAGCAGTTTTTCTACGGCGGGTCCGGTACCAAACGGCACTCGAGTCGATAGCCTGGGGGTGATCGTGACGCCATTACCCTGGGCACCGTGGACAGGGCCAACTTTGGCGAGTTTATTGAGAAGATAAAAGTCTTCCGCTGCACTGCGCAGCGGCATCCCGCGTACCGCCGCATAAGCACTGGCCTTAAACAGGCAGCTGCTACCCAGGGTATGAAAGCCGTAAGGGGAATTTATGGCTTGCAGATGCAAGGCATAGTGGTGGATTTTCAATTCATAGAGCTGGGTCGCTCGAGCGATCGCAAGCTCGCTCGGTGACTGATGCTTATCGGCGTTATCAAACCGGTGGCTGAAAGGAACGGCAACGGCGCTTGCCTCATCCGGCCATGGAGTGTTGAAAAGATCGGCGGGCCAAATGGCGTCCGCATCCCCCGAGTAAATCCAGTCGGTGTTGATCGCTCCTGTCCGTTGCAATTGGAGCGCTAGGTCGCAGCCAATACGGCGGGCTCTTCCAACCCCCTCTTTGGTCGGTGTCGGGCCTTCGAGGATTTCAAGATCAACGCACAATACAGAACAGGCGTTATTGAGCTGGCTGAGTGAGTAGCCCTGTTCAAAAGTTTTTGTAGTATTTCCAGCCAGTGCCTTCCTGACCGGCTCGTTGGCAGTATGCTCACCTCCCTCGGGCCTGTTGAGCACCAGCACAATGAGCAAAGACGTGTCACTGTAGATTGCCTGCCAGCGAGAAATGAAGTCCGGTGCTTCGTCATAGCAAGGGACGACCATAACGTGTCGCCAGCTCTGGGGCATTTCTGGTAGAGATCCGAGTCGCAGGCTGTACTGCGCGAGATATTTATCGATCGCGCGATTGGCTATCATGGTTAGTGCAGAGCGGCCCTGATCGGCAGGTTCTGCATGCAGCGGGATTCGGCGGAGAGCAGTTGCTGCCAACGCTGATCAATTTCACACGCAGAAAAATACTCTTCAGCCAAGTCGAGAAACAGCTCAAAGTGCCTTGCTTCTGAGCGGGCTAGCGAACGATAAAACGTCTTGAGGTCTCCTTCGGGCAAGCCTTCCGCCACCAAACCGAATCGCTCTGCTCCCCGCGCTTCTATGACCGCACCCGTGAGCAGTCGATCCAGTAAATAAACGTCAGTTCCCTGGCGAATCCAGCCGCGAATTTCGTTGACATAGGGATCCTTCTGGTCTGCGGTAAGCTGCAGATTCCGACCTTGAATCAGTTTAACCACTTCCCTGAAGTGCACCATTTCCTCGACCGCCAATTCTGACATTGCCGTAACGAGCCGGCTTTTATCGGGGTAGTGGGACAACATGGACATGGCCATGCCAGCGGCTTTTTTTTCTGCCGCGGCGTGGTCCAACAGGAACGCGTCAAAGTTGGCGAGTACACAATCGAGCCAGCTGTCTGGCGTTGGATGATGAAGCGGTGACGAGGACATGAATTTCTACATTAAAGGGCAGTGCTTATTGTAGCCAAGTTGGCACCAAGCTTCATGTATCCCTAATCACGCCAGCCGGTCCAACCGGGGCCTCTGACAAACTGACCGGGTAGCGCGCCGGTATGTTCGCCGTCTTCAAAGACCAGCTCTCCGTTGACGAAAACCTTTTCCATGCCTGTGGAATATTGATGCGGTTGCTCGAAAGTGGCGTGGTCCTGAATCGTCGCCGGGTCAAAGACCAGTACGTCGGCAAAATAGCCCTCGCGCAAAAAACCTCGATTCCGCAGCGACAGGTTGGTGGCAGGTAGCCCACTGGCGCGGTGTACTGCTTGTTCGAGGCTGAGTAGCTGAAGGTCCCGTACATAGTGACCCAATACCCGAGGGAATGTGCCATAAGTCCTCGGATGACGGTGGTTCAGGAGCTGATCTCCCTCTGCTGCGATGGAGACAGCGTCGGTGCAAAAGCTAACCCAGGGCTGTTGAATGGCCTTTCTGACTACGTCTTCAGACTGATTAAAATACATAGCACCAACGCGGGTTCGGTCCTCAATGACCAGATCCATCGCCGTTTCCTCGGGTGACATGCCGCGTTGCTGCGCGACTTCAGCCAAGGTCATCCCTGCAAGATGCTTCAGATCTGGGTTGCGAAATTCGACCAAGAGTACCGACTCTGCACCGCCGCTGGCGAGCCGGTTATCCCAGTCGTCCGGATTCTCCTGCATCGCCTTTACCAGCCTTGCTCGTGTGTCAGGGTCCTGCATCCGCGCTATCCATTGATCGATGCCACCCTCCTTAACCCAAGGCGGCATGATCGCGTCCAGTCCCGTCGAGCCTGCGGGGTAGGGGTACATGTCGGCGGTGATGTTTAGACCGGAACGTCGCGCCGCTTCGATGACTTCAAGCACATCATCGAATCGGTCCCAAAAGGGAGGATAGGAAATTTTGAGGTGGTAAATTTCTGCGGGGATATCCGCCTCACGGGCAATGGTAATCAGCTCATCAAGAGCCTCAAAAATGCCTTTTCCCTCATTGCGCATATGCGACGCATAAATTCCACCAAACTCCGAGGCCGCGCTTGCGAGGGCAATTAATTCTTCGGTGCTGGCAAAACTCGCCGGCGTGTAAATGAGAGAGGAGGCCACGCCAACCGCACCTTCTTGCATAGCGCTTCGCACCAGACTTTGCATCTCTAAAAGCTGAGCTGGCGATGCTTCAACATCATCGCGACCCAGAACGTGAATTCTCGCTGTGGTTGCCCCGATAAAAGAGGCGACGTTGGAGGACACCCCCTTCTCTTCAAGAAATTCGAGGTACTCCCCTAGCGTAGTCCAGGATGGCGTCACTTGATCCCAGTATTTGGGAAACTCGGCCTTCATGGTGGGGGACAGGGGCCCCATGGAATTTCCTTCACCGAAGACTTCAAGCGTAATGCCTTGGGAAATATCACTGATACCGCGACCGTCTCTAATAAGAGAGGTAACGCCCCAGGCAATCATATTGATGAATCCGGGACTTACCGCTTTGCCTGTCGCGTCTACTTCCACGTGGCCAACAGCATCGCTCAAATCGCCTATCGCGGTTATTTTTCCCCCGCTTATTCCTAGATCGGAGGCATAAGCCGAACCCCCTGATCCATCGTAAAGGGTTCCGCCCCTAATAATGGTATCGAAGGTTTGCGCGGCCTCTGGGGAATCGCCGGCACACCCCAGCAGTAAATGACAGCTCAGTATGAGCGCTGCGGTGCGGATAAAGTGTGAAGATTGGCTATTCGTTATCATCCTATTTCCGCCCATCGGCAAACCGTTGTTACCGGCTTGTTATCTTTTTATAACAAGTTTAATTAATCTTTGAGTTAACAGCTAAATTAGTCTACCTTCAATGACGGAGGCTAAGACTCTCTGGCTAGTTCATGGCGAGCTGGCCCAATCACAAACTGGGGGAAGCAACATGTATCAATCATTGGTGAAAAACACAGCTGGCGTCATAGCTGTCTTGGCGCTCACTGCATGCGGTGCCAGTCAGGCGCCGACGCCTGCCGAGAATCCCAATATTGCAACAGCCAAGCAATGGGTAACCGCGGGCGCAACCGGTAAAGCGGAGGCCATGGCCAACGTGCAAGAGAATATGGCCGACGACGGGATGCTCTATCGCAGCCGCTATGTGGGTTTTGGTTTCACTTGGGATCCTCAAGATGAAGAGGGGCGTATGATCGTTGGTACCGTCACCCCCGAGAGTCCTGTGGACGGTCTCCTGCAACCCGGTGATCAGTTCCTCTCTGTACGAGGCGTGGAAGTTAACGAGGCCAATATGGGTAAGCTCGATTTTCGGGGCAAACCGGGAGAAGTCGTTGATGCCGTAATCCTGCGGGACGGGGAGACCATGGATATTTCGGTTGCTCGAGGCATCATCGATACGCCGATTGGCAAGGCGCAAATGCTCCGGTGGATGGATACCGGGGACGCCGAAACTTGGGGACCTGAAAAGTGGGAGCTTCATGAGGCGATAGGGGAAGGCAATGTGGTTTATGTGTGGACCCAGAGCTGGGATACCGATGACGAGAGCGGTTTACCTGTTGACACTCACACCGTGACCCGATTCGAGTTTAATGATGCTGGGCAGGTAGTGGCGCTAGGTAATCTGAGCGAAGATCGCTTTGCTCTAGAGCAGACCGGCTGGACCATTAGTCGCTAAGAGGTGTTGCAAGACGCTCGCAGAACCCCACTTTGAGTGGGGTTTTTTGTGAGCGATGTTTCAGACGATCTGTTGGCACCCTCACTGTAAAATCTGGCGCCTCAGCGTGTTATGCAGTCCGAGACTTAGGATGAAACTGTTGGTCTTGATAATAAATAACAGGAGAAAAGATATGACATCCAAGAATTTGAAGACAGTACTGGCCTTGATTGTTTCCTGCTTGCTCTGTATCGAAGTCGTCCGAGCTCAGGACCTTGGGGCACCTCTGGAGCTTGAGCGACGTCAGGCGCGGGCCGAGATGACGGTCACCTCAGCGCGGTTGCTCGATGATGGCGTTGTCATTACGGCGGAGGGCATCATGGGCGTGTACGGTCGCGTTTACGTGACTTACGAACTGAAAGCATCGGACAACTCCAAAACTCATGGGTCCGTTCATGGCAATGGCCGGGGTTTTATGAGCGATGGCGCTTTTGCTACGGGGATCTTCTCGGGGTATTTCCATCGAGAGGGGTCGGTGTTCACCATGCACAATATCGTACTGCTTGGAGACGGCACGCAAAATTTTGACGTTATATCGTTCGATGCGGCCGCGAAGACTCTTACTGTGGATGCTTATATCCTGAAATGAAGGCAGTGGGTTTATCGGGCAAATAAAGGCCACTGAAGTGGTCTTTATTTTTTACAGCGGGTTAACTAGGATTGGTCCGCTTTCGAAGCCACAGAAACTGCACGCCAAGCCCAATAACAAAAGCCAGCAGGAAGGCGGCATAAAAACCTCGTAGCAGGGGAGAATCGAAAGAGTCAATAAACGGATCACCCACCGGTAGCCTGCGAAGAAAATCGGTGATTGCCGGTATCATGTGGAACAGAAGCGTGGCGGTGTAAGCCGCGGTCTGCACATACTTTGACAGCCAACCTATAACCGGCTTGCGTTCAAAAAAATATCCGGTGGTGAGTGCTAGCAGCGTGAGGACTGCGAGTATGTGCCCGGGCCCCAACCCGCCTTGGTTATAAATCATAAGCGCCGATCCTGCGACGAATAGCGTCATGAGCAGGTAGGCTCTACCAGAGGCCGTAGCGGCGCTGAGGACTTTGTGATGGTAAAGGGAGTGGGTGGCCATCAGGATTGCGGCTGCACCTACCACTGTGTGAAACCAGCCAAGAACGGTCATCGGTGGCATCAAAAAAACTCCTTGTGGGTCATTAATGCGGGACGGTATTTGCTCGAGAGCTAATCACTATTTGATCGCCGACTCAAGCGCGAACAGCCGATATCTTAAGTGGTCTTTTTAATGCCATTATATTGGCTGGCTAATTGATTCAATAGGATTATTCATGGGCTGGCAGGTACTCGGTGACAATTTGCCCAAAACCAGCAACCGTCTCACCCGTTGGATTGGGCGGATTACTCTACGGCTGTGGGGCTGGCGTATTGATGGCCAGTTTCCAAACAGGCCAAAACTGGTGGTTGCTCTGTTACCCCACAGTTCTAACGTTGACTTTATTCTGACTATCGCCGTCTTGTGGGCGCTGGGGTTGCGTTCGACGTTTATGATGAAACACACACTTTTTTGGTTTCCCCTAGCGCCGGTACTTCGCAGGCTTGGGGGTATACCGGTAGACAGGAACAGTGCACAGGGCTTGGTAGAGCAAATGCGCCTAGCGTTCCGGGCCAAATCAAAGCTTGTTCTGGGCATCACCCCGGAGGGGACTCGTCATGGCGTAGTGAAGCTAAAGGAAGGTTTTGCTCGAATCGCACTCGCTTCAAATGTTCCGGTATTGCCTGCGGTTATTGATTATCAACGCCGCACGGTGCGATTCGCTGAGCTGATCGAAAACCTTTCCAACGTTGAAGCCATCATGCAGCGGGTTCAGATAGAGGCGCTGACAGGGGTCCCGCGGGCAACCTAAACAGCATGCCCACGCGCCAATAATGCGTTGAAAGACGCCATCCACTGGGCAACACTAAACTCCTGCTGGCGGATATCCTAAAAGCCAGTAATGTTAGTTGATGCGTGGCCCGGGTTTCCCGAGACCTCGTTTCTATCAACGAAAAAGGAGAACATCATGATAGTTCGCAAATTTTTAGTTATAGCGTTCGTCTTTCTGTTTGCACCAGTGAGCCTCGGCCAGGACCTCAACTACGGGGAAGGCGAATTTACCGCGAGTTTCACCATTGACGCAGCTCATACAACGGATGGGATCAACTACAGTGTCGCCGCTACCGGTGAGGCGGGAGATTATGGTCGTGTGTATCTTTCCTATGAGTTCACCGACAAACTCGGTATGGGCACCATGGGGGAATTTACAGGTTATGCCTGGACGCAAAATGGAGAAGTGATTGAACGTGCCACCTTGCAGGGCGTTTATCGTAAGAACGGCGCGGTCTTCGATATGTACTCACTCGATGTTGTAACAAATGG
>Ga0255783_10001035_pt1 | contig 30610 bp, 32 predicted proteins | sample 011ome_22_FD_179981 | JGI IMG/M metagenome (GOLD analysis project Ga0255783, IMG submission 179981) | Coastal salt marsh microbial communities from the Groves Creek Marsh, Skidaway Island, Georgia - 011507BT metaG (version 2) | ecosystem: Environmental > Aquatic > Marine > Intertidal zone >... | reverse complement strand
ACAAACTGCTGAGGGAGCTCTAGAAGAAGTAACAAATATGCTCCAGCGTATTCGTGAACTTGCCGTTCAGTCTGCTAACGGAACTATGAATGATAGTGACCGTGCATCTTTGGACGCTGAAGTTCAGGCACTTAAAACAGAGATTGACCGTGTTGCTGAGACAACTTCATTCAACAACCGCGCGCTTCTCGATGGCACTTTTGCCGCAAAATTCCAGATTGGCCATGAGGCTGGTCAGACTGTCAGCCTGGGTATTGGTTCAGTGAAGACAGACTCTTTGGGTCTTGGCGGTGGAAGCGCTGGTGCTAATTCAATCGTTGGTGGACGGATGAGCCTGGCATCATTTGCTGAAGGTGACATCAAGATCAACGGCCAGGATGTCGGGGCATTTACAGCGGCTACAGACGGCACAGATGTTGAAAATGTTTTGAAGGCGATTAACAATAATGTTGATAACGTTGAAGCGTCAGCATTTAACACTGTCGTTGCTAAGAACAAAGGCAATGGTGTTACTACAGTTGGTCAATTCCAGATTGAGGTTGAAGAACTTGGAGTAACTACAGCTACTACTTTTGCTATTTCAGCTTCTAATTCCATGGATGAGTTGGTTGCAAACATTAACGCTGAGACTGGTGGGGTGGTTGAAGCATCTCTTACTGATGACGGTAAATTGGTACTTTCTAATGAAACAGGTGCTACTATCAAAGTAACAGATAACTCTGCTACTTCGACAGCTTCATATGATGGCGGTTCTGGTTTTGGGGGATCAACCCAAGAGAGCTTTGCGGGCTTTATTCGCTTATCTTCATTGGATGGGTCTTCTGTCCAGGTTGAACGTGGTAACCTTGGTCTGTCATCTCCAGGTACCGAGACAGATTTGGCAGCCCTTGGCTTCCGCGAGACAAATCGTCAATCTTTAACAGATGCATATACAATAACAGGCATTGAAATTACCTCAGCTGGTGCAACTGGCACTTGGACCCAGAGTGATTTGGTGATTAATGGTGTTGAGATGTATGACGAGAATATCTCAACAGCCACCATTGAAGGTAAAGTCAATACGATAAACGCCTTTTCTGGTGATACTGGTGTATCTGCTACTGCAGTGTTCGATCATGTTTTTGACATGAGTGACGCTTGGACCGGAACTGATGGTACTGAGTATGATTCTACCGATTTGATTTATGTTAATGGCACATCAGTTGCTTATGGAGCATCTCTGTCAGCTCTGGTCACAGCGCTGAACGCCTCCGGTGTGAAGGATGTGACTGGCCTGACGGCAAGTTCAAATGGTACTAATCTTATCTTAAAGGGTAATGGAATTACCACGGTTCAGTTTGAAATGGCTGACTCAGCTGGTGCACTTGGTTCGGAGACTAATACCTCAACCTCAGGTGCTCTTTTCGATGATGATGTTTATTACGGTCGCATCCGTATGGACTCATTGAATAACACGCCAATCTCAATCTCATTGGGTGACAGTGCGGCGGTTGCTGAGCATGGTTTCCTCGAGACAGGTGTTGGCGCAGCTGACTTTGAGGTGAATGATCCTATGTTGTCAGCAGGTGGTGGCTCATCAATTTCTGGTCTTAGTGTTGCTACATCAGCAGGAGCAGAAAATGCTCTAGCTACTCTAGATAATGCCATTAATTCTGTTAATGAAATTCGTGGCGATCTAGGTGCTATTCAGAACCGTCTTGAATATACTATCAACAACCTCTCCTCAATTTCTAACGCAACTGAAGGAGCAAGAGGTCGGATTGTTGATGCTGATTATGCTAAAGAGACAAGTGCACTGACGAAGCAGCAAATTCTATCACAGGCTGCAACTAGCATGCTTGCTCAAGCTAACCAGTCTAAGCAGTCAGTTCTAGCTCTTCTTCAGAGTTAATGACTAAATAAGAAAGCGCCTGAAATTAAATAGGCGCTTTCTTTTAAAATAATTTAAAAGACCTCTTCTAGAGGTCTTTTTTATTATCTAAGAAAATCAAAAAGGTTTTGTTTGCTAATCATCATAAAGCTTTGTTGAGCAGCTTCTTTTGATAAAAGAAGACTTTGCATTTCAGTAATTAAGGCTGTTATATCAGCATCTTCAATGCCTGATAAAGATTTGGTTATTAGTAATTCACGCTGGCCTAGCCCATTTTTTTGCGTCTCAGCTTTATTTAAACTAGCACCGATTTTTGTAGTGTTGATACTCAAATGATTTAAGGTGTTATTCAAGTTTTCTAGACTTTCATCACTGGCGCCAACAAGTTCTACTTCCTCTATCAAGTTATCCAAAATTGAAAACAATGATGTATAACCGTCATCAGTCTCTATTCTCATAAACGCACTTACCCCATTAATACTTGTAGGCATTGTGACAGTTTCTGATACTTTTAAAGAATGATTTCCTTGATCGCCTTTATATTCAATTTCACCATCACTATTCTCTTCGAATGGCAAAACTTTAGTACGATATCCTGAAAAGATACTATTTCCGCTAGTATCTTTGCTATTAGCTAAATCAACCGTAAGATCTCTTAGGGCTGATATTTCAGCCTTGATACTCTTTCTATCATCTTCGTTATAGGTATCGTTTTTAGCCTGAATACTTAATTCATAAATCCGTGTAACTACTGATTGAATTTCAGAAAGAGCGACTTCAGCTAAACTCAGTCGAGATGATGCTCTGTCAATATTTACAGAGTATCTCTGGATCTGAGTAAGCTTTTCCTTGGCTGCTGAAATATTGATCATGGCAACTGCATCATCAGATGCTTTTAGAACATTCTTACCACTTGCAATGCGTGATTGAATGCTCTGAATATCACCGGTTAATTCTGAAAATCTGCTTATGGACTGCTGATTAAATAGTTTTGTGCTTACCTGCATCTCTCAGCCTCTCTAAATGGTCTGTAGCAAAGTATCAAATATCTCTCTAGCAGTTTGCAGGATTCGTGCCGATGCCTGGTAGGCTTGCTGATATTCTATTAATTTTGATGCCTCGGTATCTAAGTTGACACCGGTATACATGGCTTCAGCTTCAAGACTTGCATCTTTGAGGGTATTAGCAGCCTCAGCATTTAGCTGGCTTGCCTGAATATCGGCACCAATTTCCGCAATTAGTCCTGAAAAGACTTTCTGAAACCCACCCTTGCCGGATGTACTGTTCTGGAGATCAATGAGATCAAGCAGATTACGATTATCATGGATGCCGTCATTAGTGTTGGTAACATGAAAAACATCATCATCAGCAAGAACTCCAGTGACTTTTAAATCATAGCCAAGTCCAGTAGCCATCCCTTCATCATCCAGATAACGTGTGGCCATACTTGTGCCAGTTAAGCTGTCAATAAACTCGATCTTACCACTTTCTAAATTTGTTATCTCTATGCTGATATCACGTTTTGGTAGTATCATATCAGCAGGGTGCTGATCATATACAGCACTAATATTGCGTGCCCGTGCACCATTGCCGTCACTGCTGCCAGTTAGAAATATGATGAACTCTTCATCGGGTAAGTCAGTAATCTGAACTCTTGATCCAACCTTGCTTTCAACGGATGAACTTATAATAATCTCATCATCAAGTGAATCATCATTTTTAGTTAGAATTAGAGTATTTTCATCAACAGAAAGATCAAAATTAGGTGCAGTGTATACACCACTAATAGTTGTGGGATTATATGAAGAGTCTTGATAATAAAAACTTGTTGTTGGAGAAGAAGAGCTACTTATTAATCCAAAATTTAGCGCCATAGTTGAATTATCGCTGACAACGCTATCATCAACAATTGTAATTTCACTAGCTGAAATACTACCATTATTAGCAGAAATATTAAGCGTATATGTGCTATCATAACTAATATTTAAGCGCCCGTTTTCTCCACCAGTGACATCAATGTTGCCATTATTCATTGTTAGTATGTATTCCTGATTCTCAAAACTGAGTACCAGACTGCTACCATCATCTGGTAGCTCAGGATAGGTATAGCTAATCGTTTGAGTTCCATCGTCGAAACTTAATGATAGTTGATTGTTAGGTCCTCCAGCGATTGAATATGTGCTATCTTCATATGTTAGATAATAGTCTACACCTGCGTAAGTAACAGTTAATTGCCCATCTGCATCAAGAGTGGATTTTTGAGCATTTGTGAGTACAAAAGTTTCGCTGGTAATTAGACTGCTAACACCCGTGAGGCTAGGAATAGGGCCTGTAAGTCTTATTTGATTCAGCGCAGCCTGGGCTATTGCTTCAGGCATATCACCATCAACATTGCTCTCATCCAAAGTAATATCAATTCCGTCAATGGATAGATCATAGCTAAAGATACCAGCAGAAGACCTTAAGCCATCAGGAGTTTTATCTTTGGCATCGATATCACTAATTCTATCAAATGTGATAATGTGGCCTGTGTCGGTGTTTGTGACACTAATGAGATCAGAGGCAAAATCATTTTGAGTGCTAACATTAACACCCATATATCCGCTATCACCGGATAAATTTAGATAATCATTACGATACTCAGCATCAGCAAAGAAACCATTATCTTCGGTGATGAGATCACTTATATCATCAAAAGCTGATCCAGCTATATGTCGCCCCTCACGAGTAAAAATCTGAATATCTGATGCGCTATCAATTCTAGGCTTAATTATCCCACTTGCATCAGGGTAATTATCAATAACGATTGATCCAGATGTAATTTCATTAGTATTCAAAGATATATTAAGGTTTCCATTGTTCCCAGAAACATAACCTCCAAGCTCATCTAAAGTAAATTTTGCGGGGTTACCATCGCTATCAACATCAACTGTATTTGTTGCCTTAAGTGCTCCAATATTTATAAGTTGAGCAATCTGGCTTGCATCTGTCCAATAAAACTTATCGCTATCACTTAACGAACTATTATTAATTGTGTCAGCATAATCACTCAAATCAAAGGTATAGGTTTTGGATACATTGATCCCATCATCAATTGTTATTGATAGATCAGAAATGCTCATTACGGCTGCATCAGCTATTGAGAACTGAATGCTTGATTGTTGTATCATGCTTATTAAATCAATATGGTCAGTATTTGCTGGGATAATGGCTATAGAACCATCACGGATGAACTGGCTTGAATTGGCACTGCTATGGGTATTAGAAATAACATCCTGGATGTTGGGCAGGCCACTTATTTCATCATTATCTTGTGAAACAGAAATATCAATTTTTGCATCACTTTTATTATTAATATCAGGTGATACCAAAAAACCAGACGCAGCGGCAACCTGTTCTGGACGGATTAACGCAAAGGTAATGTTTTTGGCTGCGCCCTCGGCTGGTTTTAGCACCATCTCATCACCACCAACCGGATCACCTGAAAACTCTATACTCATTCCAGGCAAGCTAATTTGATGTTTGCCGCTAACAATATTAACCCCATATTGGTCTGTAGCTCGCCATATGGATTGCTCGCCATCATATGTAAATTTTATGGGGTCATTGCCAATTAGATTCACATCTAGAACTTCAACTATTGCTGATCCATTGCCAAGGTTAGACACGCTAGAAACAGCATCATAGGCTATGCCGTGGAACATCTTTATGCCGGCTTGACCCTCCAGATCTAATCCCTGTATATGTATGCTGTTAATATCATTGATAAATTGATATGCTAATTGATTAATGCTCCTCATTGCATCCGATGCTGACTTGTAGGCATCTGCTAATCCTCGCAGTTTACCATTAGACACTTGCGATGTACGCCTAACATCTGCACCCTCTGCCAGAAAAAACTGCATATCATCAATATTAGTGGCAGCTGAGAGGGTATAAGCTTTTTCACCTGCTACTAAATTTGGACCATTACCACTGCCGCCAAGTCTTAGTGTCGAAGATCCGGTATTTTCAAGTGTAACGGTAACTTCGGCATATTCACTAATTTTATCAATAATGGCATCGCGATTATCAAGAAGTGCATTTTGGGCTTTGCCTGCTGAAGAGGCAATATTTCGGTTTACATTTGCTAGGCTTTTACTAAGGAGATTAATTTCAGTCATAGCCTGACTTGATTGTGTAAATATGCCAGCCTGCAATTCCTCTATAAGATTAGCGGTCTGGTGAAACATATCACTAAGTGTTTCACCACTTTTCATGGCCACAATTCGGGGTGCTAAATCGCTAGGATTAACAGCGACTTCCTGTAATGTTTCCATAAAACGGCCAATTGCTGAGCCAATATTAGCGTCGCCTGGAAGAATGATATCTTCAAGTTGTGAAATAGCCTCAACATAACTGTTTGCGCTTGCGGCATAGCTAGTGGAATTCCTTGCCTTATTCAGCAAAAACTCATCAAAGCTGCGCCGGATTTCCTCAACACGGACCCCCAAGCCAACCTGTGACGGCAAAGAATTAATGCCACCGGCAGAACCCGTGACTTCTGATAAGGATGCTTCACGCCGCTTATATCCATCCGTATTGATATTAGCAATATTCTGACCCGTTACCGAGAGCGCCTCCCGGTAGGATTGCAGGCCAGATTTACCAATATCCATTAAGCCTGCCATAATTTATTCCACATGCTTTCCAAACTGGCGCATCAATCCCTCAGCGATGCCTAGATCAACATCACTGGACAGGCTGGATGCATATTGCTGATCCAGCATATCGCGGTAGGTGTCTGAGGCAGAATTGGCAAGCGGATCATCCGCTAATTTTGCCTGCCTAGCCGTTTTCAGGAAGAAATTAAGAAAAATAGCCTCAAATTGGTCTGCCACATCTTTAAGGTCTTGCTTTTTATCACTCAGTGCAGCCATCGCCTTATCATCACTGATTTGGCTGAAGGAGGGTATATTTTGAATTGGATCAATCATCGCGGTGCCCCCTTAAATAATTATTAGCTCAGCACGCAAGGCGCCAGCCTCACGAAGGGCCTCAAGAATAGTAACAAGATCAGCTGCCCCAGCACCAACAGCATTAATGGCATCAACAATATCCGAAAGCTGAGTTCCAGTATCAAAGATAAACGCCTTGGCAGGTTCTTCTTCAATGGTGATGTTTGTATCTTGGGTCGTTACCGCATCCCCCGGCGTGGTTGTTGTTACGCCATCGGTGGTGGTGGTTGTGCCAGTTGAGGTGACATTGGTGTCTTCTTCTACCCTTACGGTAAGTGATCCATGGGTAACCACCGCAGGCGTAACCCGAACATCGCCGCCAATGACAATGGTGCCTGTGCGAGAATTAACAATCACCTTCGCGGCAGGGCGCGCAGGTTCAACATCAATATTTTCAAGCAAGCTTACAAAGCTAACCCTTTGTGATGGATCAACAGGGGCTCTCACCTTAATGGATGAGCTATCAAGGGAAACCGCAACACCTTCACCAAAAATCTCATTAATGGTTTCTGCGATATTGGTGGATGTGCTGAAATCCCCACGGTGCAAATTTAGAATGATATTCTCAGAGCTTAAAAATGGTGTGTCCACCATGCGTTCCACCACCGCCCCATTGGGAATACGGCCTACTGTGGGAATATTTACAATCACGGATGACCCATCATTGCCTGTGACCCCTAATCCACCAACCACTAGATTACCTTGGGCAATGGCATAAGTTTCCCCATCTGCACCCAAAAGTGGTGCCATTAAAAGTGTGCCACCCCGAAGCGATTTTGCCGCCCCAAGGGTGGAAATGGTAATATCAATATTCTGTCCTGGCTTTGTAAAAGGGGGTAAATCAGCGGTAATCATAACTGCCGCCGCATTTTTCGCGCTTAGGTTTGCCGAATCAATATTGATCCGAAATTGTGATATCAGCGATTCCAATGATTGCTGGGTCAGGGTAGATGACCCATCACCAGTCCCAGCAAGACCAACAACCACACCGTAACCGATCAATTGGTTACTGCGTACGCCAGCAATTGAGGTCATGTCCTTAAGCCGGTCAGCGTTAGCGTTAAAGACGCTAATGACCATAATCATCAGTGCTAACGCAAATCTTTTGCCTTGTTTTATCATTATGACCGTCCTTACCCTTTTAGAAAGGTGAAATGGCCCGAAGTCCACGTGATAACCAACCTTGGCTCACACTATCGTGGACTTGACCAGCGCCAATATAAGTGATTTGTGCGTCAGCAATACGGCTCGACAGGATAATATTATCTTCAGACACATCTTCGGGGCGGATAATACCGCGCACACGAACATATTCATCACCATTGGTCAGGGTCAGTTTTTTCTGTCCGCCAATTTCCAAATTTCCATTGGCATAAACTCGCATTACTGTCACCGACATCGAACCTGATAAGGTGTTGGATTGTGATGCTGTTCCGCTTCCGGAAAAGGTCTGTGCAGTTCCACTGGTCAGTTGCCCTGCCTCAAACCCCCCTGTTAAGATATTGGGAAGGCCGGTGGGCATTGTCACATCAAAAGCATCGGATTTGCTGCTGGCAGCGGAGTTCGACTTAGTCGCGCTAAAGGTTTCTAGCATGGTGACATTAATAATATCACCGACTTGTTTGTTGCGCCGAGTTGAAGGGAAAAATCCTTGACCATTGCTGGAGTAAATAGCGCCAGTTGGTGCTTCTTCTACCGCCTCAGCAGTCTCTTGAAAAATAGGCTCAAACTCTTCTGAGACAACATTTTCTACATAAGTCGTGCATCCTGATAGAACCACACTCATGGTAAGCAAAACAAGGGAAAGAAATCTCAAATTACGCATAATGGTTATCTTTTGCTGCCTTAAGTGATTAATGATCCTAGAGGTTCTGAGAGATAAAGCGCAGCATCTCATCAACAGATGTGATGGATTTTGAGCTCACCTCATAAGCACGTTGTGTTTCAATCATGCTAACGAGTTCTTGCACCACATTAACATTTGATGACTCTAGCGCCCCTTGGATCAATTTCGCAAACCCTTGTTCAGTAGGATTGGCAACCACGGGTGCGCCGCTGGCAGCGGTCTCCACATAGAAACTCTCACCAATAGGCTGGAGCCCAGTACGGTTGGTGAAATCAGCAATTGTGATTTGCCCCAATTCCTGTGAGCCAATTTCACCAGCAATAATGGCGCTGACAATACCATCGCCTGAGATATTGATCTGGGTTGCATTATCTGGAATCTGTATCTCTGGCTGTAAGACATAACCGCTTGAGGTTGTCATTGTGCCTTCGGAGTTTTGTGAAAAGGCACCGTTTCTGGTATAGCCAAGGCGACCATCAGGAAGCAAAACCTGAAAAAAGCCTGACCCTTCGAGAGCAACATCCAAAGAATTGTCCGTAGTGATCAAGCTGCCTTGTGAGAAAAGTTTCTGTGTGTTGAGGGTACGAACACCTGTACCAACAGCAAATGATGATGAAAGTTCAGTGTCTGCCGAAGTCTGGTCACCAGCTGACCGCTTCACTTGATAAAGTAAGGTTTCGAAATTTACCCGATCGCGCTTGAAGCCAGTGGTATTGACGTTAGCCAAGTTGTTGGCGATTACCTGCATACGGGTTTGCTGGGCATTAAGACCGGTCTTAGCGACGTGCATTGAACTGGTGGACATGGGTGAAACTCCTAAAAAGAAATTAGCTTTCTAAAGGAGTTGCAAAAGCCATGCCAAGGCATGGCTTTTTAAAATGTTTAGCTTGGCATTCTCATAAGGCTTGAGCCGCCACGATCAATTTCTTCTGCAGCTTTAACAAGCTTAAGATTGATCTCAAACACGCGCTGATCTTCGATGGAACCTACCAGCTCTTCCATCAGATTGACATTGCTCATCTCTAGGAATTTATTCACTACCCTCGGCCCTTGATCTGCAACGATGGTAGATCCATCTGTATATCTAATTTCACCATCAGGGAATTTTTTTAGTGGCCCTTGTGGGGTAACTAATCCCAATGTTGCAACAGTTTGATAACTACCAGGTTCACTATTAATAGGCTGAATAATAATGTCGCCATTTTCAGTGACATCTATAGTCCGGTAAGCGGGAATAGTGATAGGCTGAAGATTGTTATCAAGAATGACGGCGCTGGCCCCATTTGTTAAAAACCCATCACTACCAATACTAAAATCTCCGCGACGAGTTAGAGCATTTCCTTGGTCTGAAGCCGTGATGAAATATCCATTATCACGTATACTAACATCTAAGGGATCCCCTGTTTCACTCATGGGCCCTGAAGATGCGTCAAACATATTATTATCATCCTTGACTGAAAGCCCACGGGTAACATGAGCTTCCATAGTTTCAAGGAAAGCGGTGCCAGATGTTTTTAAGTGATAATCCGACCGGAACCCTGGAACACTGCTATTGGCCAGATTGTTTGACCGGATAAAGGAGTTATCCTTTACAATGTTAAGGGAATTGAGGGCGGTATGTATCAGTCTGTCCATCTGGCTCTCCTAGCTTTGCTCACTTCACCCAACTTACATGCGGATGTTAATGATGGTCTGGGTAAGACCCGTTGTGGTTTCAATCGCTTTTGCTGAGGCCTGGAAGTTCCGCTGTGCAGTAATCAGGTTCACCAGCTCTTCGGTAATATCCACATTTGAACGTTCAAGCGAACCCGAGAGGATATTACCAAAGCCTTCTGATCCTGCCTCACCAACCTGCGGCGTCCCAGAAACAGCGGTTTCCGTATAGGTCGCGTTACCAATCTGTTTCAAACCGTTCTGGTTGTTAAAGTTGGCAACAACAATTTTACCAAGTGGATTGTTTTGCCCGTTTGTGTAGTTGGCACGAATTGTCCCCGAGGAGTCAATTTCAATACCGTCCAAACGGCCAGAGGTGAAACCATCCTGTTCCACAGTCAGAACCGAGAATGGCTGTGCAAGCTGTGTTGAGGTAGAGAAGTCAACATCAAGTGCAATTGAGAAGCCTTCTTCCTGCTTTTCATAATGAACAAGATTTTTCGGGCTTACCAATTTACCTGTTTTATCAAAGGTTAATTCTCCCTCATCAATATATAGAGGGTAGTAACCTTCAACAAGATTTGCTGGCGGGTTAGTAACAACTTCTCCATTGGCATCAACATAAAGTGCCACACCATCCGCATCGGTGGCCTGAACCAGATTATAAATCTCTGGTACTGAACCCACACCAAGGGGAACATCATCTAGCCCAAGTCTGGCAGCACCTTTAACTTTAATTGTTGATGTAGATCCAGTCGTCCCTGTAGCAAAGGTAAAGCTATTTGAGTCGCTGCTGTACGATACGGTAACCCCACCAATTGTATCACCAGTATTTGGATCAACAATTTGGTTAATTCGAGTTTGGAGTGCATCAGCAAGAGTGGTTCCAACATAAGATGTAGCAGGCACTTCAATGATACCGCTAATACCATTTACAGAGACGTTAAAAATATTATCACCGTTCTGCGAAGATAATTTGAAGACATTTGTCAAAGGCTCATTAGCACTAGAGCCAATAGCCCTTGCGGGAGTTGCCTTTAGTCCTGTGCCGGCAGTAAACAAAAAGTCATTTTTTGTAAGTCCAACACCGAAGAGGGAGTTATCACCATTACCAATGATAGTTGCATCCACATTATAAGGCTGAGCAATCCGTTGGCCTGTGACTTCACTTATAGAATATCGTCCTACTTGAATATTAGAAGCCTTCTGCTCAGATGTAACGCCAATTGCACCATTAGCAGCAATATCTTCACCAGTCGTTCCGCTAGAGATGCTAAAGTTCTGAAATTCAGAGTTATATTCGACTTTAATTCCATATCTTTTATCGTTTGGCTGTATCTCTTCACCTGTAGCAACAAATGGCTCACCATGCAAAATTTCCCCACCTCTAATCTGAACACGAGGTGCGTTATCAGCATTTGTTAAACCTAGGTTATTAACTCCTGTTTGTGATGCTGATCCATAAACCGAGAACGAGTTGAAATTACTGTCTGTTCCTGATCCTAAGACGGTTCTATCAACCTCAAATTTCAGTCGTTGGTTAATATCATCATATCCTACCTTTACGGGTGGATCTTTCTCATCTACCCAATCGATAGAGGATGATGAAAGTGCTGTAGTTGTAAGATCTGTCTCAGAAGCTGCAGCATTAATAGCACTTGGACTTGAATTATTTTCGCCGGTAATGCTTGCTGCAAATTGAGCTGTAGCATCTGTAGTTGCGACAGAAAAATTTGTCATATCATCTCTGCCAACAAGCATGCTAGCAATTGTGGTAGCCCCAGATACATTTGCTGTATTATCAAATAATTCAGTCCCTGAAGAATTCCAGGCTACACTTTCAGCACCTTGATCATCAAATGCTGTAGTTTTATATAATACTTCACCATCACTATTAAGGAATGTGAATGAGAACCCCTTAAGATCTGTTACTGTTAATATTTCATCTTTAATCGCTTCAAGCCCTTCACCATTGGTTGAGGTGCCATCACTATCACCAGTTCCATCACTATCAATTGTAAGAGTATTAGTTCCATCTGAAAAAACTAGGTTAATGTCAGCGACCGCCAATGTACCTTCAGTAATAACCATTGGATGTATTAAATTTTCCAACCCAAGGCTTTCTAAATTTGTTGATAGATTAGCCGCTGATGCTACTTCTGAACCATTTGCAATTAGCCAATCTCGTGCAATGAAAGCACCGGATGCTGTGTTTGCGGTAGAGCCTTGAATTTCTCTAATTACGATTCTTTGGCTGCTATATTGTTCTGCGGCACCATCATAAACAGGATAGGAACCCTCGAAGAAGGCCTCTATAGTAGGTTCATTATCTGAAGGGCTAGTTAAAACATAAACCTGGGATGCATCTGTAGTACTAATGTTAAAGTCAGTATCTGATAGAGCTAGGCCAGATGTGCTAACATCAATGTATTTATATCCTCCAGAAGTGCCTGTAGAAGATATAACAAAATTACGACCATTAAGATCACCAGAAAAACTATCATCACCGGCTAAGGTTATTGATTTCCCAGTTTCATAGTTAGTTAAATCAGCATCACTACTACCACTTGCCTCAACAAAAATTCTTAATCTGTTTTCAGTTGCTGAATATTCTATAAAGTTGTCTGCATTACCATCCACTGTGTCCATAACAGAGTGAACAAGCAAAGTCGGTCTGCTTCCGTTAAAAGAGTGAACCATATATTGCTGATCTGTTGGATCATCAGCACGCTCAAATTGAACGATTTGGGTGTATTCATAAACTGTATCTATAGCCTCACCTTTGGATTTAGTGAACTGAAGGCCTCCAATTCCAAGAGGGTCATCATTATAATCCCTTCCATACTGGTTAAGAGTTTCATTCATCCGAACTTGAGTGTGAGCTAAGAATTGTTCTTTCGTAAAATCTGGTGATGTGCCTTCAATTGCAAAATCATCACCCATCAATTCTGTTACATAGCTATCTGTACCAAGCAATTCTACAGCAATTTTATTAGTCAAAGAGGTGACTGATCCATCAGAACCAATTCTTTGAAAATCAATGGTAATAGTATCATCAACATTTTGCTCAACCTGAAACTTTCGGTCATCACCATAGGCAGCATTAATTGCACGCTCAACTTCGGCTGCTAATTGATCAGCGTTGTAAAGCCCGGGATTAATGTCAATGCTAACAGGCTGGTCAGAGTCATCAACATTAACAAGTAAGAAATCTTTGCCCCAATACACATCCCCATCTGATCCAGCTTCTCTTGTTGCTTTGAACTGCAGTGGGTCCGTAACAATCTCAACAAGTTTGTCACCTTCTTCACCAAAGTCAAAGCTGGTTGCTTCACCACTAATTGTAGCAGGCTGTGATGGAACAAGGGTTTGCAGATCATCTAGTTTATAAAGTGGCGCCCCTTTACCTTCAATGAAGTAGTTGTCATCTGGAATGCTTGTGGTTTGCTGACCGAAACGATCAACAAAGATTTGTTTGCCTGCATCATCCACCGCACTAACCAAATCTGGATTAATAATCGTATCGTTAATTACCAATCGGGTATCATATTTGTTGGTTGGATCATCGGCTGATGCGGCTTGTGTCTTAATAAAATAGACCGTAGCAATCGTTGGGTTACCCAAATCATCAAAGATGGTGATGGATGTTGAGTTGGTAAAGGTTTCAGGATCATTAGGATCAAAGGAGTAGCCATCTTGAAACTGAGGACGATCTGTAACGACTTCTGAGGCCGCGTTGACGTTCACGCCAAGCTTAATATTAGATGTCGCTTGCGGATCACCAGATGTCACTGGCAATTGAAGGGGCACAGCGCTGTCGAGATCTTTCGCGGTCACAGAACCGTCAGTGTTGACTGGATATGTCAAAAGATACTGGCCAGCGGAGTCAACAACATAACGGTCGTTATTCACATTCAAAGAGCCGTTTCGGGTATAAACAGTCTGAGCAGAAGTCAGTGATGGTTTCAACGCAAAGAAACCCTGCCCGGAAATCGCAAGGTCAAGCGCGTTTAGTGATGCGGCAATGTTACCCTGTGTAAACTGCTGTTTAATACCTTTAAGAATGGTACCTGAACCAATTGATGAGGACGCATTCTGCAATGGTGAGGTAGCAAAAATATCACCAAACTCAACACGACTTCGCTTAAATCCGGTGGTGCCAACGTTGGCGATATTGTTGGATGTTGCCGAAATGTCTGCTGATGAGCCATTAAGTCCAGTAAGGGCGGTATAGAACGACATCGAATTACTCCTTCAAATTTTAGTCTGTTAATTTAACCAGATTAAAGCGCGTTAGTTGTTGTTGGTGCAGATTTGCGAAAGCGAAGCACATCAGCGGCACGAATTTGTCCGTAATCACGAACATCCAACATGACACCGGTGGTCTCATCCCCTACAGAGGTAGAAAATACTTCTGCAAAAACAGATGGGGTCAGACTTTCCATGCCATTACCAAGATCAGCATAGACATCCACTCTAAGCGGCTCTTCAGATGCTAGAATATCACTTGGAATATCTTCCCATGAGAACCCTGTCAGACCTGATGATTTTGGCCCAAGATCAATGCTATGAATGGGTGTGCCATTAGCATCAGAGAAAGTCAGCTGCGTCATACGCGACGTTGACGGCAGATCAATCATGCCATGGATTTCACCATTGCTGTCAGGGCGTGCAATGTTGCCGGGGATCATCACCGAAGACCCCATGAGGCTAGATGCGGTTGCAATACGGAACTCATTGATCTGAGCAGATAGCCCCTTTAGGCTTTCGCCCATCTCAGTAATGCCAGTAACGGTTGAGAACTGCGCCATTTGCGCAATAAACTCAGCATTTTCCATAGGCGCAAACGGGTCCTGATTCTGAAGCTGAGTCGTCATTAGCTTCAAAAAGTCTTCTTGGCCAAGCTGATCTTTATTTGCTTTTTTTTCATCTTCGCTTTTGTTAACGCCCAGTTTTTGAAGAATGGTGTTCAACTGGTTCTGGCTGGCGGGATCAATCATGTTTTGCTCCGTTGGGGTTATTTGCCCATATTGATGGTTCGCATATCCAAGGCCCTCATGGTGGTGATGACCTCGACATTATTTTGGTATTGGCGGCTGGTTTCCAGCATCTCGACATATTCTTCTTCGAGATTAACGGCAGCCCCATAGACATAACCCTCAGCATCCGCTTCAGGATGAAAGGGCATGAAAATTCGTGATGGCTTCATATCCATTTCGACAATTTCGGACACATTGACCGAAGCAATGCCGTTTTCCCGAAATTGATCAGCATAAGTGCTTTCAAAAACAGGCTTAATGGAACGATAGGCTTTGCTCGGATCACCAGAAAGTGTGCCGGCATTGGCAATATTACTGGCAATGGTGTTCAGCCGAATAATCTGGCTAGCCATGGATTGACCGGCGATATCATAAACATTTTTTAATTCTGCCATGATTATTCCCCTTTGATCGCTGACATCAGCCCAGAAATTTTATTATTGATGAAAGTCAGGCTGGTTTGATAACGCATGGCGTTTTCAGAAAACTCCAGCTGTTCTATGGCGAGTTCAACCGTATTGCCGTCCATAGAAAGGTTAATCGGTTGGCGATAAACAACATCCTGGCCGGGCGCTGACATAGCAATGGGAATATGCTTCTGGTGTGTTGTGGACAAACTGCCAATATTCTCAGCTTTGGCCAATTCCTCTTGGAAATTAATATCGCGAGCCTTAAAATTAGGCGTCGCAGCATTTGAAATGTTAGAGGCAAGGATATGATTGCGCTTCTGACGCAACATCAATGCGTTGCTATGCACCCCTAATGTATCCGCAATTCCATTCATCACATTTCTCATCTATAATAAAGCAGGATCCAATTTGCTCAGACCCGATAATCTGGTGTGATTTTTGCAAGAACGATGCCAACTAGCGAAAAGGGGATGAAAATGGAATTAACTGCTGAAATGAAATCCATTGCCTCAGGCAATCTATCCGCCACCACTATTAAAGTGCGCGACGCGGTTATTCAGAAGTGCGAAGGCAAAAACCTTGATGAGATGACACAATTTATCAAGCAATTGCTCGAACATGAAACCAATGAACAAAAGCGGCTTGGTGTCTTGGCGGCACGAGTCTATCTGTTGCGTGAAAAAATTCTTTTGCTGAAAGATGATGATTTTGATGACGACAGCGCAGAAAATATCAAATCACGGCACAAAGGCGCTATTAGCAACGATAGTGAGGAAAGTGAAAGTGAAGAAACAGCATCTGAACAGGCACCAGAAGAAAGTAAGAAGAAAAACGTCGATTGGATGCGTGTAAAAATCACAGAAAATAGTGAGGTTAATGGCATCCGCTTTCCTTCTGGCGTTACCATTGATGTGATAAAAAAAGATGCTGAAAAATTGATCGCTGCTGGAAAAGCAGAAAAGGTGCAATCGGGAGACGATGAGGCACAAGAGGCAGAAGCCTCTAACCAGGATGATGAGAAATCATCTGGCTCTGATGCTGAGGATACGGCTGAGGCAAGCGCTGATAGTGATAGTCAAGCTTCAGAGGAAAGCCGTGAGACAGAGGCTAGCGATGCTGGTTCTGATGATGATCCGGATGAGGATAAAACAGATGATCCAAAAAGCTAACCCTGTCAAAAGCCCTGTGCCTCGGCGTCATTCCGTTTTTAGGTTGGACCTTAAGCATAGAGCTTCTCGATCTTTTCCCCTGATCGTCTTGCTACCAATATTGATGTTTGCCTTAATAAGCTGTGAGCGCTTTCGTCATGAAAAATATACCTGTCAACCAAACAGCCTTGGGCTTGTTGAGCTGATTATAAATGATGACCGGGCTGGAACAGAAATGTCCGTTGTTGAGGTTGACCGAGAATATACGATGACCATCGGCAGCATTACCAAAACGGAATTGATCACGGCAAATGATCAGATGATCCTGTTGCTAAGCCGTGAGACAGGCAAGGTAAAGGTGACCATTGGTTCTGTTGCCATGACGGTATCTTGTGAGAAATCGGTCTTCACTATGTAAAAGCCATCATTGGCAAGCAATCGTTATCTTTAAAAGAAAATTACTTTTCGCTTTTATCCCGCAACGCTAGCGCTAAATCCTGAAACCAACTTAATTTAGCGTGAATGCGATTTTCCAGTTTCGCAAAACGGCTCATAATATCAGCTAGGCGAGGGCGATCAGTTTCAGTCACTTCAATATGCCCTGCTTCAATATCTGAAATAATATTTTCTAGGGCTTTTTGAAGGTTATCATCAGGCACAATAGTAGCCTGACCAGAATCCGCTCCAGTTAAACGACTTTCGGCATCATTGAGCCAATGCTCGATGATGCGACAATGTTTTTCTAATAGGGTCTCTGTCACCAGAATCTAATCCTGATGGCAATCAGCTTTTCAGATCGCGATACGCATCCATCAGCGCGTCAGTAATCTGATCAACATCAATTGGATATTTGCCTTTAGCGATAGCATCTTTGATCCGATTAACAGCCTCGGTATTCACCGGCGGTTTTTCAGCCATCTGGCTTACTACCTTAGGTGTAACCACACTGTTATTAACAGAAACTGATGGTGAGCTTGGTGTTTGGACCTTTGCTGCTCCACCAGATGCCTGATGCGCATCGCCACTACGGCTCCGCTGGACATCAACCCTGTTCATCATGTTTTTAATAGACTCAACCATTGGTCTAGCCTCCTCGTATGGTTAAACGACATGAGCTGATGTTATTTTAGTGCAAAGGAGAAATTTTTCTTTGTCCGGTTACTTTTCCGGTAATTGTCTTACCACTGGAAAGATTTTCGGCCTTCACAACCTCACCAATTTGCCCATCTTGCAACGCTTTGCCAGTCATTTCAACATATAACCCATTGACCGAAACAGCAATAGTGACCAGTTTATTTTTTTCAACTAAATATCGCGGTTCGAGCTGGCGAGCCCGAACAGGGTCAGTCGCGTTAACAGGGGTGCGAATACGCCGCCCTATCAAATCCTCTGGGTTAATAAAAAGACCATAGTTCTGTTGGGCGCTGATGGGGATCATCATCAGATCACCTCTGGTGATAATCTCTCCCTTGGTCATGCTGCGGCGAAGGGCAACGGCACGAAGAACTCCTCCTTGCGGCGGCAAAGGCACAGCCTTGCCTGATGAGGGCGCAGAAACAGCAGGCGTAGTTGCGGCAACAGAAGTGGAAGTCATCGCCGGGGGGGCAGGGCTATGAATGTGATCCTCTTCGAGGGTCATCCGCACCATAAGCCGCCATTGGTCATTACCTGGGCAGGTCAGTTTTAAGGTTTTCCAATTGCTAAAAAGAGGTTCAACATCAAGATCTTCACCACAGGCAAGGAACTTTTGTTCCATTTTGATTACCGGTTTGCCCTTAATGTTCTCGCCTTCTAGGAATTGATTGATCTGGTCGTTGATGTCTGATCCCGTCATCAATTCTGAAGGGTGTCCAGATAAAGGAAACACCAGACAAAAGAAAAGGAAATATCCAGCCCTAGCCGCCAAAGAAGTAAATGTCATTACTAATACTATTTTGGTTTGCAGGTTGATCACTGGTGCTCCCCATGATCATGGCCCGAACTTCGTTGAGTGACGGCAGATGAAGGGTTTTGTCAGCATAGAGATAATGGGGATTATTACGCACAAATGCGTGTTTATTTTTAAGCACAATTGCCATTTCGATGAACCGCATATTTAATCCGCTTCCGGCATAATGCTTATCCATCACATGGCTTAAGGTTTCCCCTGGTTGCACTTTATGGGTGGTAGAATAATTGTCATCTTGAACAAAAAGATTGTCAGATGCGATGCCTGAACTGGAATAACCTTGATATTCCAAGACCACAAAAGGCTGTGACTGGGCATAGGCAGATAATGGCAGCACGGTTGTCAGCGAAGACATAGCCACAATACCGGCCAGAAAAAAGGGTTTGGCATTAATCATTGTGACAACTCCATAAACTCAACGGATTTTCCAATCAAAGCCTTAGTATCGCGACTTTTATCCAGCGGGACAAGGCTTGCGCTTTGGTTGGTTAGGTTTGCAATGCGAAAAACAGTCCATCCTGTTTCTGAGCCATTTGTCACTGCTAGCGAATTCTCATGAAGCCCTTGATCGCGGCCAAAAGGCACCGAAAGTGCGCCATTCACAAAGGTCAGACGTGCGGATAGAGGCTCACAAAGCATAGCTGATATGGTCTGATCAACAACAACAGGAACGGATTGCGACATCGCTGCGGCTAATTCTGTGCGCGAGGCACGCGATAACTGATCCAGCGTTTTGAATGGCGTGGAAATTTTAAGAGGAATGTCTGTGCTAACGCTTTTGGTAAAAGCGGGGTCATAAGTGCTGCCATGAAACGCGTGAACCATCACTGTCAAGATAAGCCGATCTTGTCTTATCACACCATTAGCAGTTTTTTTATGTTCCATCAGAATTTCGGGGTAAATGGCAAAATCACCATGGGCAACACGCGTTTTCCCATTGGTCAACGTCATATAGTCAAACTCATCATTGCTTTTGGCTAGGTTAGCTGGGGAAAAAGGTTTGTTGATGGCATTAACTAAGGCAAGTCTGGGATCATCTGATAATCTGGTCATCAGCTCTTTTGATAAGACACGGCTATATGCCGCGGTCCAAGCAGGCACTTTTGGACTGGTCTTGAAACGGGGTTGATAGATGGTTGCGTTGGCCATCGCACGCTGACAGGTGCTTTCTGGCTTTTGCCCAATTACAGCACGGATGGTCACTGAATAATGGGTTTCGTCCTGAACCTCATTAACAATAGTATAGTCCATAATTGTGCTGGCAGGTCTGATAACAAAATGGTCACTCAGACTGGTATCTGTGCTAACCGAAGAAAACCCGTCAATCCGTGCGCCGCCCTGAAGTGCCGCCAAATATAAAGCGTCTTCAAGGGCCAGCATTCGCGCTTCTTCAGCGGTAGAAACGTGCTGTATCACCGCGCGGCCAGTAGCCTCAGTAAAGCTTAAATCAGCTTTAACAGGCTTTGGCATCAATGCCATCACCACAAAAATCATCAAACCCGCAGATAAAGTGCCCGCTAATAAACGGAACAAGCTAGCGCGTTCGTGATCCCTTTGAAGATGGTATGTAAAGCAACCGGCAAAAGACATAAGACAATATCCTCTTGGGATTAGCCAATCCGTCTCGCGCTATCCATGAGATAGGCAATCATATCACGGTCAATTTCCAGAACGATTTCATAAGTATCGCTGCCGGTTGGATTGATACGGACGGTTCGTGCCCCGCGAATAGTGCCGGTGACAATGCCGCGAAAAGTATCGTTTTGAACCATCAGATCAATGACGGTGGTTGAACTGTCTACTTGTAGACCATGAATTTGTTCTGCCAGATCACGCATCGCTGCCATTCTGGCGGCTCTAATAGCCATTAAACGCTTCTGGGCATCTGTTCGGCCAGGCTGTGAAGATATCACCGCATAACCAACAGCAGACAAGGTTGGGATTTGGTCAGCCTTGGCATCCAGAACCTCTTTGACTGCTGCAAGCGATTCCGTTTGACTCATATCAAGGTCGGTTAGGCTAGTGGAATTGAGCTGTGCCGAGGTAGCACCATCTGACTGAAGGATCACTGGCACCTGACAGGCGCCAAGCAGAGCCACCAAAGGGAACATTGCAAGCGGCTTTACTTTTAGTTTCATCATGGTTTTCTCCATCCGTGAGAACAGGTTTCGCCAGAAGTTATGCATAATCTGTGCCAGCCTCCTTATCCTAAGAAATTGGCGTCAAATGTCATCATGGCACGGCTTTTGCCTTTACCTCTATATAAGGCGTGTATCGCCAGATGGAACATAACGATGATGATGACAATAAAACGATATAAATACAATGCGATAAGGTTATCGCTCATGGTCGAAGCCCCTAAAGTTTGTCAGTTTTCTGACGGCGATGTCTTGACGGAATTTGTAGGTTGTGCGCCGCGCCTGTTTGGTTTGAATGAGGTGATGTGATGGATATGGTCATGCAGCGATTAAATATCGCCAATCTCAAAAACATTCTTGGCGGCAGTATTCTTCCCATTGGTATCCTTATTCTTGTCGCTATGATGGTCGTGCCTTTGCCGCCCATATTATTAGATGTGTTTTTTATCAGCAATATTTTGGTCTCGTTGCTGATTTTGATGGTTGCTATGCATACCTATCGGCCGCTTGAGTTTTCTAGTTTTCCTAGCTTGTTGTTGATCGCAACCGTATTGCGATTGGGGCTTAATGTGGCGTCAACCCGAATTGTTTTGACCGAAGGGCATACCGGTAGCAATGCTGCAGGTGAGGTCATTGAGGCCTTTGGTGCCTTTGTGATCGCTGGCAATTATGCGGTTGGTATTTTTGTCTTTGTCATTCTTATTATTATTAACTTGCTGGTGATTACGCGTGGTGCAGGGCGGGTATCAGAGGTATCCGCCCGCTTCACCCTTGATGCCATGCCAGGTAAGCAAATGGCGATTGACGCAGACCTTAACGCCGGCGTGTTATCCAACGAAGAAGCCAAGCTAAGGCGAGAAGAAATTGCCAGCGAAGCTGATTTCTATGGATCTATGGATGGTGCGTCCAAGTTCGTCAAAGGCGATGCTGTTGCATCTATTCTGATCTTGATCATTAATATTGTTGGCGGACTGATTATTGGTATTGGCCAGCATGACCTGCCCATTTCTATCGCTGCAGAAAATTACATTCTGTTGTCAATCGGTGATGGCCTGGTTGCACAAATCCCATCCTTACTGTTGGCCATTTCAACCGCGATCATTGTTACCCGTGTGTCTTCTACCCAAAATATGGCTGAACATATTGGTCGTCAGATCAATTTGTCGCGCGCATGGATACCGGTTGCAGTGGTGTTGGCTATCATCGGGATTATCCCTGCTATGCCTAATCTGCTGTTTCTTGGGGCGGCTGGAATTGCGGCTATGTTGGCGGTGATGTCCTATTACCGCGAATTGAACAAATCCCCGGAAGATGTCCAAGATCAGTTTGATGAAAGCGATGAAGAGTCCAGCAATGAAGAGATCAATCTTTCTGAAATTGCCGATAATTCAGCTATTTCCATCATGTTGGGATATGGGCTGGTTGAGATGGTCAATGACAATGATGGTGGCCTGTTAAGCGCAAGAGTGACAGGCATTCGTCGCCGTGTTTCAAAGGCCCTAGGCTTTATCATTCCATCTGTTCGCATCAGAGATGATCTGACGCTTGAGCCAAACACCTATCAGATTAAGTTAGGGCAAACGATTGTTGGTGAAGATCAGGTCTATCCTGATCGTAAGCTGGCCATTCCCGGTGAAGACACCAATCTTAAATTAGATGGTATCAGTGTCAAAGATCCGACCTTTGGCATGGATGCGATCTGGATTAATGCTAGCCAAGCGCGTGAAGCGGAAAGCAAGGGCTATGTGATTGTTGCCCCTGAATCCGTGCTTGCCACACATCTTAGCCATCTGATCTATAAATATGCCGGTCAGTTAATCGGTCAGGATGATATTCAGGAGTTGCTTGATAATTTGGCAAAGACAGCACCAAGCCTGGTGCAATCTGTGGTGCCAAAGCTAATTCCACTTCATAACCTAACCGGCGTGTTGCGGGCATTGCTGGAAGAACGTGTTCCCATTAGTGATATGCGCCGGATACTTGAAAATCTATCGCATTTGGCTGCCCGGAATATGAGCATTTCGGACATGGCAGAGGCCTTGCGGCCTGTTTTGGCAGGCATGTTAATTCAGCAGGTGGCGCCACTCAACAACCCTTTACCCGTCGTAACCCTTGCGTCTGATCTGGAAAATATGCTGATTACCATGCAAAAGCAAAGTGGTGAAGAAGGCTTAATTCTTGACAATGATCTGTCGCAAAAACTGCTGACGCATTTGAACCAGATCAATGATGACATGTCATCAAAGGGCAAACAGGCCATCCTTGTGGTTTCGCCTGTTATCCGCCGGTCTTTGTCCAGTCTGATCCGCCAGCATATCGACGATATGATTGTGATCGGATTTACCGAAATCCCTGATAACCGCAAGATTGATCTTGTGGCAACGATAACCGGCGAAGCGGATAGCTAAGCCTAGATAATAACGCCTTATGTATGAGGAGAGGTCAACATGACAACCATTAAAGTATCGGCGATAGACACGGCCACCGCCATGGATCAGATTCTTTCACAATTGGGTGCAGACGCAATGATCCTTGAAACCACTACCCGTGATGGCAAGGTGGAAATCAGCGCAACCAATGATCCAGATATTACGCTGAAAAAGCCAAACCAGATCAGTGATGTGTTTACCCAAATCATGAAAGAAGAGATGAACTCGCCTCATGCAAATCAGCGGCCCTATGCACATCCAATGGAACCCAAACCTACGCTTGGCCCTATCCTGGATAAAGAAGCTGCGGCAAAATTTATGGAAACATTGGATAAACCTACCCCACAGCATGATAAGGCAGAGACTGAAATCAGCATCCATATGCAGCGACTCAAATGGGAAAACGAACGCCTTGCCAAAGAGGTGCAAAGCCACAAAACCGAAAGCCGAGATAATATTGAAAGCGCCAAAGTGTTTTATGAAAAAGCGTTAGAACAAGGCAAAGAAAACAAAGAAGCGCTTCAATCCTTTCGCTATGAAATGGACGGGCTGAAGCATCTGGTCAACGATACACGGCAACATATGGTAACGCGATCTGGACACCGCTTGGCGATGCTGATGCTGATTGCTGTTATGGGACTATCGGTTGGGGCATATGGGATGCGTGATCATCTTCAGGCTATGGTGCCTTGGGCGACCTCATGGTTTGACGGAACGGCGACGGCTGCTGGGGCTGGCATGGAACAGATTAAAATTAGCGATCTGGACGCTGTGCGCATGGGGGATACGGTGCGCATCAAAGGCGTGGTTACAAACCATAATGCTGAGGCTATTGAGGCACCAATGATCCGCTTTATGGTGAAAGATGTGAACGGTGCGGTATTGGTAGAACGTGATGTGATGTTGGATCAGGATAGTTTGATGCCGGGCTCACCCGTGGAAATTAACACCCAATTGGTGATGGGAACCCAGATGGAAGACGATGCATTGACTGATATTGTCGCTATTCCGATGCAGACCCCTTCTCAAAAAACTGTCATTACAACAACGACACTAGGTTCATCCCAGACAGGGTAATCATATCAAGTTTAGCAAGATAAGGATTTGCTGGATCAAAAATTGCATATAGTAATAGACTTGTGCATATATTAGGAAATGGTAATGGCAACGTCTATCGCAGTATGCAGTGGCAAAGGGGGAGTCGGGAAAACTAGTGTTTCCGTCAATCTTGCCCTGACTTATCGAAAACTTGGCAAACGCGTTGCCATTTTCGACGCTGATTTTGGTATGGCCAATTCCCATATTCTGATGGGCATTAACCCCCAATACTATATCAGCGATGTGCTAAATGGCAGTAAGTCTATATCCGAGATTATGTGCAAAGGTCCCAATGGGGTAATGGTGCTGTCCGGTGGCACAGGCTTGCTAGAGGTGCTGAATATCGATCGCAAACATCGGTATGAGGTCATCCGGCTTTTAGATGAATTAGAAGATAATCTTGATATTTTGATTATTGACGTTCCTGCTGGGGCTTCGGATAATTCTGTGTCTTTTGTTTCTGCGGCAGATCGTGCGATAGTTGTTCTTGTTGGTGAGCCAACCAGTTTCCTAGATGCGTATTCGTTTATTAAAGCGGCAAATCTGGAAATGGGAACAAAGGATTTTACGATTGCTGTGAACATGGCAAATAGCGAAGCAGAGGCCAAAAAGCATTTTGAGCGTTTCAATGCGATTGCCATGAAATTTCTTGATGTCCGCCTGCGTTATGGGGGTCATATTCCCCATTCACAACGTATCAGAGCGTCGATTGTGAACCGCAAGCCCATTGTTACTCAAGGTAGTGACACGCCTGAAATATTAGCGTTTCAGAAATTAGCAAAACAAGTATTAGATGCACCGATAAACACCTCAACAGGCATCCGATTTTTCCATCACGGGGAATGGGAGGGGTCATAGCATGAAAGCGCATTACCCTGAACAAAAACAAGATGTCGAACAGTTGATCAAAGATCATCTGTCGCTAGTGAAGAAAATCGCCTGGCATATGCATGGGCGAGTGCATCTGTCCGTGGAAATCGAAGACCTGATTCAGATTGGTTATTATGGTTTGGTGATTGCAGCACAGAATTACACAGTCAAAGAAGGGGCAAGTTTTGCCAGTTATGCCGGCTTGCGAATTCGTGGGGAAATCATTGATTATTTGCGGAAAAACTCTAACCTTTGCCGCACCACAATTAAGATGCATCAGCGTAGCCGCGAAGCTGAACAAGAATTGCGTGTCCGTTTAGGAAGAGATCCGAAAAGTTATGAAATTGCCGAATATCTAGGCATTGATGAGCATGAAATGATGGAATGGGAAAAAGCATTCCAAGCTAATAATCATCAGTCTTTGGATACGGTTTATGATGAGTTTTCCATCTGGTTTGTGTCTGAAGGCAACAGCCCTGAAGAGGCAATGAATGATATCGAATTAAAAGGCTTGCTAAAAAATGCTCTTAAAACCCTGCCTGAACGCGAGGCTTTGGTGATACAGCTTTATTATGTCGAAGAGCTTAATGTCTATGAAATTGCTGAGGTACTTGAAGTGACCACAGGCCGCGTATCCCAGATCAAGGCAGCGGCAATTAAGCATTTGCGCCAACATATCAGTGATGCTGATAATGGGTCGATGGCAGGATGAGTGAGTGGCAACAAACCCATGATATCAGCATGACCATTCATACAATGGAATTGCAACTTAATGGGCTTAAGCAAGAACAAAAATTAGTCGCTTCATGCAAATTGGTTAATATTGCCCGTGGTCAGAGTATGGTGACCATAGTCCCTGACAGCAAGCTGACCCAGATCAAAGGCACGGTTATCATCCGCATGGATAAACGGGTTATGCAAGTAGATATGGCAATGCCTTATCAGCGTTTTGCCGATATACTGTCGCATCTAAAACATGCTCCAATAAGGCCATTGGGGATGGTGCTAAGCGTTGACGAAGCGCTAGCCGTAAGTCTTGAAGGCGATTTGCAGATAAATGAGGAAATGACGCTAAACCTGACAGATGCCAACCTAACCATTCCTGTCCGTTAGGATCAATCCAACTTACATAAAGCGGCTAATAATATCTGCCTCAGTCTGCATCATTCGGGATGAGGCAGAAAACGCCTGCTGGGCGCGCATCATCATTACCATTTCATCTGAAATTTCCGTGTTAGAAGCCTCAATGCTGCCCTGAACGATGCGTCCATAAGGACTGTTGCCAGGGGTGCCAATGATGGCTGCACCGGATAAGGCGGTTTCGCTAAACTCATTTAATCCAAGCTGTTGCAAGCCATTCATATTTCTAAACCGCGCTAATCCAATTTGTCCGGCATTAACCCGGGTTGAGGTGCCATATTGGGCAACCACTTCGCCTTTTTGATTGATAGAGATAGAATCAATCAATTGGCGCTGACCTGCGCCGTCAATAACGGCAAACGGAGTGGTCAAAGGTTGTCCATTTGCTGACATCAGCAATCGGCCATTATTAGTGATGATCTGCCCACTGGTGTTTAGGCTCATGCTACCATCACGCGTATAATACATACCGCCATCATTGGGGTCTTGGGCAACAAACATCCCATTTCCGGACACCCCAAGATCAAGGGACATATTAGTGGTTTTAAGCGACCCTTGGTTATGATCCACGCGGATGATCTGGCTACGGCTACCCATACCAGTCGTGGAGCGTTTGATCTGATTAACCGTGTTCGCATAAACATCGGTATATTCGTTTGAACTGCGCTTAAATCCCGTGCTTCCAGCGTTGGAAATATTATTAGAGATGGTTGAAATCTCGCGGCTTGCCGCCATTAGCCCTGATTTAATAATAGGTAGCATGAACGCATCCTCAATTTAAAATAACAAAATACCTGTCTCTTTATTCAATTTTCATGCCAGAACAATAAACACTAAGCGGCAAGAAAGACCGGCCGTCTGCTTTCGGCTATGTGTGGATTGGCATGTTCCCAGATTGGGACCAAACGATGGTGGGTATGGATTGCCCCCATAAACCAAAAGATTTGTAAAGAGTTGTAATTTTAACGGTTTCTGGCATTATATTTGAATAAACTAAATTAGATTAATATTTAAATTGGAAAGTTTTGCATGAGCAATCCCCCGAATGCTCTCGTCCCTGTGCCATCCCAACCACCTGCCACCATTACCCGGTCGCGTGATGACCACCCGTTGCAGTTGGTTCACGGCACGGTTAAGCTGACGAACAAAGAGGATGTCCGCAATCGCTTGCCAGATATTCTGGGACGGGCTTTGGCGCGGACATGGATTGATTCCCCTTTCCACGATAGTTTTTCGCGTGACCCCCAAGGCACATTGGCGATCCATGGCGTTGAGATGCCAGAAAATATGACTCTGGAGTTTCATAAGCCAGACAGCAACAGGCCGCGCATTGTGGTCTATGAAACCAAGCCGAATTCGCGTTTCAAATCACGGGTCTTTTATTTGCAACTGGTGATGATGGCGGGGCGGTAGTGATGTGGCTTAGCAGTTTGAAAATAGTCTTGGCATTTTCTTTGGCGCTTGGTCTGCCGTTGATGGCAAAGGCCAATGATGAGGATATTGCCACCAGCGACAAGACTTTCATGGAGGCGGTTGAGGCGGCAAAGGCAGGCCATTACGATCAGGCTTTTAAGCTGTTTGAATTACAAGCTGAAGCGGCACAGCATGACGCCCAGTTTAATCTAGCGCTGATGTTAAAAACTGGACGCGGCACACCGCAACATTATGCTGATGCGCTGATGTGGGCGTGGTTATCGCATCTGGGCGGCATCGAAAAGGGAAAACCGCTGGCAGATGAGATACTGGATGTACTGCCAGAGGCAACCATAGAAGAGGTGCGCCAAAACATTGCCGCCAACCTCAAAGCCAGAATTGACAAAGGGGATAAGGCGGCCGTGATGCAATATGCCCGTCATTTTATGGAAATCCTAGCCGAGGAAGATTATGAACAGGCCTATCTGTGGTATTCCATCGCTGCGGCTATCGGCAGTGAAGGCGGACAAGAGGCCAGAGATCTGGTTGCTGAAAATCTGGATGCTGAGGTTATGATCACGCTTCAGGATGAGGCCAGAACAACATATTACGGGTTGTCTTTTGGAAAATAGACGCCTTTTGAAAGGAGCAGGTCATGCAGGTAAAAATCCACTGGATCATTGACGGTGTCGCCGAAATGGAAGCGGACACCATGGAAGCGGCAGAGGCCAAAGTCGAAGAGATGCTGAAAAAGGTACTGGCAGATCATCCTGACCTTATCAACATTCTGGGGGCACGCGCCATTCAGGGCAAAGCCTATTTGCCCGGCTCTGCTGAGGACACCGATGCCGAAGCAGAAGACAATTAAAGCTTTATCTTTATTGCTGGTGGTGGCTGGCCTCATTGCTGTGATGATGCCGGTTGCGGTGACGTTCACCCCCCATACGGCGGCGGCGGCGGCGCGCACCTATCAATCCAAAGGGTCACAGGAAAATGACCGCAACCTTTATGAAACCTGCCGGCTGAAAAAGGTTGAACGCACAGAGGAATCGGTGATGTGCATCTATCGCCGACAGTCAGGTGATAAAGATGAGGTGCTAAGCAACGAAGACCCTAGCGCGGCCTGCCAGAGACAGTTTCAATGCAAGCGCATCAATTAATGGGCAGCTTGGTTTAGCCCCCCCCGAAACTGAAAGCTAAACCCAAATTAAAACCGACACCAAAACCCTAGGATGGGGTGTTTTGGCTACGTATCAGTTCACGCATGATGTCGATGTGCGCGGCGTCAGATTGATCCGATGATTTTTTATCAAGTCGTAATAAGGTTTCGGATGGGTTGTTATGCATCCAGTATGAGATATATTTTTCGGCAAAATTGCGGCGGTCATGTTCTGCACTGAAAAACCGCTCTAAATACAATTCAACAATATATCGGCCCTCAAAATCCTCTTCTAATATCAATTCTCTTTTTGCGTCCTGAATATTCAGCCGAAGCATCACAAAAAAGGGCATTAGGCAAATAAACATTAACATAAAATAGGGCCAGAGCGTAAAGAAATTCAATTCACCTATGGCTTGGCGAAGGGGGAATCACTCCCGCCATAAACATACAAGAGAAATAATATAGCAAACAAAACGATAAAGGCGAAAATGATTGTTATAATACAAATAAAAAGTAACCACCTTAGCATAATGAGGAAATAGAATATCAGTTTATGGTTTCTTGCCCTTTTCCTTAAGTGTTCGTGATATTCCTCCTTTTCTTGTTGGGGTTTCTTTGCGTTTTCATGACTTGCGAAGGCAATCTCTGTCGCTTCCAGATTTTGACGTGTAGCATCATTTTCGGGGTTGTGTTCAAGGGCCTTTCTAATATCTGAAATTGCGCCTTCAAATTCCCCTTTACGATATTTTGCCAATCCCCGATTGCTCCACGCGACATCATTTTCGGGGTTGATTTCAAGGGCCTTGGTAAAATATTCAATCCCGCCCTCATGATCCCCTAATTGGCTTTTTGCCACTCCACAAAGGTTCCATGCGGCGTCATTATCAGGGTTGAGGGAAATGGCCTGTTCCAGCAAGGGCAGGTAGGTTTTTGCCCATTGCCGGTACTCTTGTTGTGATTTAGCCTTAACAAACTGCTTATCAGCCTTATCCACTAACCGTTTTGCTCGTTTTTTATCTGCCTCATTCGCCATATCAAACCCATCCCCAGCTTATGTTTTTATTGGGGATTAGTATGGGGGATAAAGGTTAAAAAACCGTTAATGCAGTAAGATCACGTTGGGGGATAGAACAGGAAGGGCAAATAGGGGGGATTATTCGCCAGCCTCAACCCCGGCGCCAGACTTATCCCCCAGTTTATGTTCAGATTCAACCGCATCTTTGGCGGCGAGGAAATAATACGCCAGTGAGCCAATAACAATCGCAGACCCAAACACCATAAGCCAGCTTGGGCGTTCACCTGTGCCAACCCAAACCCAAAACGGCCCCATGATGCTTTCTGTCAGCATAATCAACCCAACCGTGGTGGCAGAGGTATAGCGCGGCGCCACCATAAGCGCGAAAAACGCCAAGGGCAAAACCAAAACCCCCATGACCATTAGTGAACCCA
>Ga0255783_10001015_pt1 | contig 30893 bp, 50 predicted proteins | sample 011ome_22_FD_179981 | JGI IMG/M metagenome (GOLD analysis project Ga0255783, IMG submission 179981) | Coastal salt marsh microbial communities from the Groves Creek Marsh, Skidaway Island, Georgia - 011507BT metaG (version 2) | ecosystem: Environmental > Aquatic > Marine > Intertidal zone >... | reverse complement strand
CAGCAAGAACAAGAACATTGACACAGACGCAACCGACAACATACAACGCGGTCAATTCTTTAATCAACGGATTATCCAGACTGTTAGCTTATATGTGTTTTTCCCAACTGCTGATGAAATAGCGGGCCGTGATTCACGGGATAGAGCAGAGGAACTATTGCAGCCTATTTGTCAGTCTATATTGCTTGAAAAGTTTGATAGCCTGATGAACACGGGCAAACTAAACCCGCTGCAATTTTTAGAGCATGGATTTGATGCGTACAACACGGCGTTTTATGTTCACCGGTTTACGTTTGAGATGACGATTCAAATGAGCGGTGGCGATGTGTTTATTCCTAATGAATCGGTAGCCTTTAGAGACATCGGTTTAATTACCGGGCTTGATCTTGGCACAGAGACATTCACCACTGAAATTGACTTGGATGATGAACCGTTATGAAATTATTAATTAATAGCGCCAGTGGATATACTTCTGGGCAGGTTGTCACTGTACAAGTAGACAGTAACGGCATACCATTAGAACAGTTTTGGCGGAAGCGTTTAAAAGATGCTTTGGTCGATAATTGCGTTGAGGTCGTCAAGGCTTCTAAACCAAAAAAGGGGAAGTCTAAATGACCACTATCCTACAACCAAAAACTACAGTTAATATCGTCAACGCTTCACAGGCTGTTACCAATACCGGGCAAAAAATCTTATTTGTTGGTCAGATGACTACTTCCGGTAGTGCTACTAATGGGGCGTTGGTTCAATCAATCGCAAATGGTGGCGCTGAAGATGCGCTATTTGGCCGTGATTCGATGCTTGCGACCCTGATCAGAGCTAATAAGGTGCGAAATCAATCAATTCAGATTGACGTTATTGCTCTTGATGATAATGGCGCTGGTGTTGCTGCCACTGGCACAATTACTGTTGTCGGCACTGCTAGTGAAGCTGGCACCCTAACAGTCATTGTCGGTTCTGAGAAAAACCATAAGTTTAGCGTTGCGGTAGCCAATACCAATAACGAAACAACTGTTGCGGCTGCTATTGTTGCTGCGGTTAACGCTGATCTTGATGTTCCCGTGACCGCAAGCAATGTGTCGGGGGTTGTAACATTCACAGCTATCAATGCTGGCACATACGGAAACAGTATCGGAATTGAAGTACGAGGTAGTGTTGCCGGTATTACTAGCACCGATGTAGTCGGCATGGCTTCTGGTGCTACTGATCCAACCCTTACCGGTGTGTTTGATGTTATTGGTGAGAATCGCTATCAAGCCATTGTGTGGCCTTATCCTGATGCTCTGACTGAGCTTACTGGTTTACTTGACCCTCGGTTTAATGCAGATGGCAAAGTGTTAGATGGTGTTGGGTTTACAGCAAAAGCTGACTCGGTTGCCAATCTAAAAACTCTTGGCGCGGCTCCAAATAGTCAAAGTCTAGTTATTTTCGGTGACAAACTTGAATCAGAAACAAATTACAAAGGCCCGTCTATCGTAGAAATTCCAATGGTAAAAGCGGCTCAGTTTGCAGGCTTTCGGGCATTGCGATTGGACACAAGCGCTGTGAGTGTTGCTGATTTGGTTATCACCACTAATGGCCCTCTTGATTCATTTGGTGGCCCAGCGTTGGCATCTAAGCCGTTTTTCAATATGCCGTTTGCTGATTTGCTGCCTATCAAAGTAGGTCGGGGGTTTGATGATTCTGAGATTGAGGATTTAAAAAATAACGGTATTTCTGTAATTGGTAACAACCCTCCGGCTAACCTTGTTATTGCTGGTGAAGTTGTAACCACTTACCTCAACGATTCCGCTGGAAATCCTGATGTCACGTTTGGTTTCTTGAGCTATGTTGATACAACAACCCAAGCCAGAGAATACCGTTATAATAATTACCGCGCACGTTTTGCTCAGTCTCGATTGACTGAGGGTGATGTGATTAAAGGTCGTGATATGGCTAATGAATTAGTTATCCGGTCTTTTTCAAAACGCCTCTATCAAGATTTAAGCGGATCAAACTTTGTACTGTTTGAATCTGGCGAAGATGCTTTAAATTTCTTTAATGACAACCTTGTTATCTCCATTGATAAGGCGCTCGGCAAAGTAACCATTCAAAGCACCGATCCTATCGTTACCCAACTACGCGAGCTTGCTATTACCAGCAAAGTCGCCTTTAGCATCAACTAAGGAGTATGACTTATGGCTAACCAATTAAATGATTTTACGATTTTGGTTAATAACCAACAAATAGCCTATACCGCAGACTCTTTGAGTTGGAAAGATGGTTTTGGTGAATTCAAGGTTCGCAACGCGGTAGTGGGTGGCGGTCAGACTGAGCAGGTATTTTCTAAAGACTTAGCGACAAAGTTTGGCATGGTTAAGTTTTCTATGCCATCCACTGCTGAAAACGAATCGTACAAACGCGCATGGAAGGTTAGCGAAAATGACAATGTTGTTGAATTGATTGGCCCTAATGGTTCTGGGGTCACCAAGATTTTCACAAAGGCATGTATTCTTGAAGACCCAGAAACAAACGCATCACAAGACGGTAATATTGATATTGAATTTAATAGTAACCCAGCACAGTAAAAGGTAAAACGCAATGAGTGAGATCACTGTGGAATTAAAAACACCGTTTGAATACGCTATTAAAGGGGAAAATCAGAAGGCTGCATTTATCACTCTTTCTGCACCAACCTTTAAGCAGATCGACAAGATAGCACCGATCAAGCAGGCTTTTGTGTCGGCTATATCTGATCTGGGAGGTGGTTCTGATGATGCAGTCAAGCCAGAACCCGGAGAAGCTGAAGATATAACCGGCCCTCAAGTCATGGCTATTTTGTACCAATCGAAAGGCAATATGAGTCAGGTTTTCTTGTATGCCCAAGCGTTGTTCAAAGACGTTGCCCTGGTTGACGGTGAGGTTAAATTGACAACACCCCTTATGGAAAAAATGGATATTGCCGATTTTGAAAGGATGCTTGGGGAATATCTGGCAAATTTTACCGCACCATCCCTGATGGATGGTCTGTAGAACAACACCGGCTAGAAATTTGCAAGGTTGCCGCTTTCTATGAAGGCGGTATAAGCTACACAGAGTTAGCAAGGATGCCTCTCTGTGAGTTTTTCGAGATTTCAAAGTGCGCTATTGAAATAGCAGAGTTGAGGCGGTTGGAAATGGAGAAATCACGAAATGGCAAATAAAGTCAGCTTCATAATCGCCTTGCAGGATAAGTATTCTGCCGCCGCGAAAAAAATCAACGTCGCCAACCAGAGCATGAAGCGTTCGCTGTCCTCGGTGAATGATAAAATAAAAAAACTTGAAATGAACATGACCAGCTTGGGCAAGAAGACCGCCAAAGCTGGTGCTGTTATGACTGCCGCCGTGAGCGCTCCGCTTGCGCTTATGGCTGGATCAATGGTAGACGCGGCCTCAAATGCAGAGGAAACCGCCAACAAGTTCAACCAAGTATTTGATGAAATTGGCCCCGCTGCAAGTAAAGGCGCTGCGGAATTTGCTACATCCTTTGGGCTGGCTGATTCCACAGCACAACGAATGTTGAGTTCAACCGGTGATTTGCTGGTGGGCTTTGGTTTTGCTGGCGATTCTGCATTTGATCTATCCAAACAAGTAAACTCGCTCGGCGCTGATCTTGCATCCTTCCAAAATTTTGAAGGCGGGGCAGAAGCTGCCGGGCTTGCGTTAACCAAAGCCATCTTGGGTGAAACTGAAAGCGCCAAATCTCTTGGTATTGTCATTAAGCAAGATACCAAACAATTTAAAGATCGCTTGAAAGTCATCCAGCGATCACAGGGAGTTGATTTAAATCAAGCCAAAGCTATTGCCATTCTTGAAATTGCTGTGAAGCAAAGCACCAAATCAGTTGGCGATGTATCGAGAACTTGGAATGATTACGCCAGCGTAGCAAGGCGCGCAGAGCAATCTAATATCAAGCTGAAAGAAAGTTTTGGCAAAGATTTGCTTCCAATTGCCACAGAGTTAAATCTGAAATTAACTTCAGTGGCTGAATCGCTTTCTGCGTTAGAGCCGGGAAGCAGAAAAGCTATTCTATTATTTGCCGGTATTGCTATCGCTCTTGGCCCAATATTGTTATTGATGGGCGGTTTGGTTGCTGCTATCGGCGTGATAGGTGCCGTACCTGCCCTTGTTGCTACTGCTGTGGTCGCATCAATTGGGTTTATCATCGCCTATTTTGATAAATTAAAGGCAAGAATCTTAAACATCAAAGATGTATTGTTAATGTTTGCTGTTGGGCCTCTTGGTTCATTGATAGTCGGCGCAATTGATCTATTCAGTAAGCCTGCACCAGTTGCACCGGTCAACAATGGCTCTGCTTCTCTGAATGGAGAAATTAGCGTTTCTGCTGCGCCAGGTTCAAAAGTCAACAGTACATCGATGACGGGTAAATCTTCTAACCTTAATATGGGCGTTAATATGGTGGCTGCATAATGACTGATGAAGCAAAGGTTATTGATGGTCGCTATAAAGGGGTAAAAATTCGCATTGATTCTGCCTCTCTTTCTGGCGGTAGGAAGCACGCTGTCCACAGCTTCCCTAATCGAGATACCAATTTTATTGAAGATTTGGGCGCTTTGCCTCGATCATATCAGCTTGAAATAATTGTATCTGATACTCAGGGACAGGATTATTTCTCTTATAGAGATTCATTACTATCCGCTCTTGGCAGTATTGGTACGGGTATTTTAGAGCATCCTATCTATGGCCGTATAGATGATGTGTTTTGCACCACGTTTTCTTTGAGTGAGAATTTTACCGAGTTTGGCCGTTCTGTTATATCTGCATCATTTGAGGTTAGCCTAAACAGAGGAATTCCCCAGCAAACCAATACCTCTCTATCTCAATTAGTTGCTGGTAATGCGGCTGTTATCTCTGCCGTGAATGCTGACATTGTTGGCAGATTTATTATTTCAAACAAGTACAAAGATAATTTTCAGGCTGGTATTGATAAAATCACTGATATGGTGACAGCGTTTACTGATTCAACTTCTTTTATTGGCGATGCTGCTTCTGATATTGATTTGATCAATGAGGCTATTGGTGATTTATCAGCAAATATAAACTCATTGATTGTTGCTCCTCAAAATCTAGCTGATGAAATTGGTTCTTTGTTTGATGTTATTGATGGAGCGACCGGATCAACTGAAAGCACAGCAAAAACAATGGAAAAGCTGTTTGGTTTTGGTGATGATGATAATTCAATCACACAAAACACAGCCGGAAAAATAGAACGGGCTGATAATAATGCTGTGTTGAATAGCGCTATAAATTCTCAGGCTTTAGGATATGCGTATACAAATTCAGCACAGACTGAATTTGATACAGTGGACGAAATTGATACAGTTGCAAATGATCTGGATGATCAATATCAGTCTGTTATGAATTCTGATGCTGGGCAAGATGTAAAAGATGCTCTCACAGATTTGAGAACAGTCGTGCAGGGCTTCTTTGATAAACAGCGACTAACAGCCAGCCAAGTAATAACCATATTCACCCCAACCACTAGCACTAGGCTATTGAGCTTTCAGTATTACGGCGATTCCAGTAGGGGTGAAACGCTAGGCATTTTGAATAATGAAGCTGATGTTTCGTTTATTTCTGGTGATGTGGAGATTTTGACCGCATGAGATTGGAAGTTAAAGGTATTGAATATGACAACTTTATCTCTGCATCTTGTGAGATAAGGCTTGACGCGCTTTCTAATACCTTTAGTTTTAACGCAGCACTTCCAGAAGGCTCAGAAATGCCGTTTAAGGGCGGTGACTCATGCAGAGTGCTAGTTGATGGTGTCGTTGTCTTAACCGGCCATATCGAAGTAATAGAGGTCAGCTACAGCGGTGACAGCCATAGCATCTTGGTTTCTGGTAGAGATAACACCGCGGACTTACTAGATAGCACTATTTCAAATATAGATGATCTTCGCGCTGATAATTTAACGCTTAAATCAATCATTGATGCAGTAATTAAGAATATTGGTTCTAATTTAAAGGTGATTGATCGGGTTAATCCTGCCGCTTTTGATCCTGCTGAAGATTTGGCAAGCCCGGAGCCGGGGGATAACGCTTTTTCTTTCATAGAGAAGTATTCCAGAAAGCGCCAAGTTCTACTCACTTCCGATGCTGATGGTAATGTGGTAATCGATACCAATACCGCAACGAAAGCTCTCGGTGCAGTCCAGCATATTATAGGCGCTGATGACAACAACGTGATTGAGTCAAATTTCAGATTCGATACAACAGGCAGGTTTAATGTTTATAAACTTACTTCTCAGTTAAGCCCTCTCCCTCTGATTTTTGCCGGTGATATTGATCTCGCGTCATTGGTAAATCAGGTGGGAGGGGCACTTGATTCAAGTATTCGTGAAGGTCGCCAGATGATATTGGTGTCTGAAACCTCATCATCATCAACACTTGATGAGAAGCGGGCCAGATGGGAAGCTGATATACGCCGGGCGCGGGGTTTGGTTTACTCTGCCACTGTTCCAGGCTTCAAGGTTGGATTCGATACCGGCGATTTGTGGGAAGTGAATAATTTATATCAGATTGTTGATGATTATTTGGGTAAATCTGAACCAATGCTGTGCAATTCAATAGCTTTTTTATTTAATGCTGAAGAAGGAAAAAAGACAAAATTAGGGTTTGTTGATGAATCAGCTTATAAAATATCTTTGCCAGATGAAGAAAAGCCAGAAACAAGCCAAGTTGCGACAAAATTTATTAGGCCGATAAGTTTGGCCAAGACATTAGAGAATTTGTAATGTTAAGAAAGTTGATCAGATGGGCAAGAATTACCAAAGCTGGCACTGATGCAGAGCAATTTCCTGTTCAGCAAGTTGAATATATGGGCAAAGTTGCAGATTCACTAATGGTTTTTCCGTATGGGATGCATGGTAATGTTCCCGCTGATTCTTTGGGCCTGATGTTTGCGGTTGGTGGCAATCCTGAAAACAGGGCCACTATTGGGTTTGCTCCACAACATAGGCCAACGCTTGAAGAAGGCGAGGTTGCTTTTTATCACCCATTGCTACCAAACTTAATTATTAAACTTCAAGCCAGTGGTGAGATGTTGATACAGTCTGACTTAAAAATTAACATTGTTGCACCGGAAACGGAATTCACTGGCATTGTAAAGGCTAACGGAAAGGTCATTGATGATACGCACCAGCATTCACAAGCTAATGATTCTGATGGTGACTCACAAGTTAATATAAACGGGGTGTTATGATGGCGGGCAATACAGACGCAGTTTTAACGGTTAACGTTACCACCGGCCTCTTTGATATTGGCATTTCTGCTAATGGTGATATTGATACTGATGATTTCTTTGATACCGCCATTCTTTATAGTTTATTTGGTGAGCGTAGAGCCTCAAGTTTTGAAGTTTCAGATGCCAGATATAGACGCGGCTGGATAGGTAATGAAGGGGTTGATTTCGAGAATGGATCAAAGCTGTGGCAATATAGCCAAGCCAGAGTGACTCGGACTATCCTTTCTCGTATTGAAGATGAGGCTTTAAAGTCTTTAGAATGGATGGTAGAGGATAAGATAGCGGTTGCCATAGTTGATGTATCTGCTGTTCTTAATTCTGGCAAAGTGCTTCTTAATCTGACTATTGAGCGAAGCGGTGACAAAGTAGAGCGGCGATTCTTTGAGTTGTGGAATAATACAGGAATTAGATAATGTCTATTCAGCTACCAGAAACAGCAATTGAAATAGATGCTAGATCAAAGGCAGACGTTCAGCGTGAGCTTGCCACATCAAATCCTTTTTTAAAAAACAGTTGGCTTGGTGCTATTGTCACCTCAACATCAAACCGGGTATTTGATTTCTATTTGCAATTAAAAGAGGCTATTAAGCAGAGTTTCCCTGATACCGCCACTGGATCAGAGTTGGCTCGATGGGCTGCGATTTGGGGCAAGCAGAAAAATGCGGCAACTAAAGCAAGCGGAAATATTGTGGCAACGGGAACAGCGACAACTGTTATCCCCATTTCAACGATTCTCGCTGGCAGCTTGGGAAATTATACCACTATCGCAGCAACCACTATTTCAGCGCAGTCGTTGAGCGTTTCAGGGATTATTAGAAGCGGGCAAACGGCTACGGTTACAACGGCCTCTGATCATGGTTTAGCAAACAATGTTTCTGTGACCATATCTGGCGCGGATCAGGCAGAATACAATATAACCGCAAATATTACAGTGAGCGGGCTTGATACATTTGAATATCAGGTTGCAGGCTCTCCTGCAACGCCAGCTACAGGAACTATTCTGGCCGCAGTTACTTTTGTAAGCGTGCCTGTCCAAGCCGATAATTTTGGTGATGATTTCAATCTTAATGCTGGCGTAAGCCTTACATTACAAAGCCCCATTGTTGGTGTTGATAACATAATGGTTGTTGATTTTGGGCAGGTTTCCGGTGGCTTAGATCAAGAGACTGATGCTAGTTTGCGCACAAGAATGTTAAATCGGATTCAAAACCCTGTTTCCCAATTCAATACTGAAGCCATTACGGAGGCGGCTAAAGAAATTACCGGTGTTACTAGGGTTTTTGTTGAGGCTATAACACCCGCTGTTGGACAGGTAACGGTTTATTTTATGAGGGATGGAGATACTAATCCTATTCCAACCGGCGCTGAAGTTGCGAAGGTTCGCGGAGAAATTGAAGCGATCCTTCCGGCTAATACTGACACATTAGATTTATTTGTTAATGCTCCAACTGCTGTTATGGTCCCTTTCACCTTCACGGCTTTAACACCAAACACCAACACAATGCGATCTGCGATTGATGCAAATTTGCGGCAGTTCTTTAATGAAAGCACAACAGTTGGCGTTAATATTGATAAGGATGCTTATCGATCAGCGATATTTAATACAGTTGATACTATAACGGGAGATGTTGTGCTTACCTTTACCCTATCAACGCCAACAACAGATATTACAATAGCGTCAGGGGAAATTGGCACACTGGGAACTATTACTTATGCTATTTAAGCGCAGGGATTTAGAGCAGTACACCGATAGTCTCGCTGACTATATGCCAGGTGGAATATTGTTTGCTTCTAAATCCATACATGATAGCAATTTCCGCAAGCTATTAACTGGCATGGCTGGGGAGTTATTTCGCGCTAATGGTTATTTAAAATCTTATAATGACGAGATTATTCCCGATCAGACAGTTAAATTTATCGAAGAATGGGAGTCTGCTTTGGGCATTCCTGATAGCTGCTTCAAAGCTACAGGAACAATCATCGAAAGACGTAGAGATATACTAGTGAAACTTGCAGCTCTTGGTGTGCAGACAAGTGATGATTTTGTGGCTCTTGCGTTAACGTTTGGCATCACGGTAACGATCAATTCAGGCATTCGAGAAATAGCGTACCCGCTGGTGTTCCCTGTTATCATGTTTTCTACATTGAAAGAAGCTAGATTTACGATAATTGTTAGATTTACAAATCAATCGGCAAACAGATTTCCGCTAGTTTATCCAATTACTTTTGGGTCTGGTGAGATAGCTATTCTTGAATGCCTGTTTACTAAATTAAAACCGGCAAATTGTGATATTATTTTCCAACAGGTTTGAGGAATTGAAATGCAAGATTTAAATGACAAGATAACGGGCAGCACATTAACCGCTACAGAATGGAATGAAGTACCAAGCGAGCTTCAAAATGTCATTGAGAATTTGGGGCTTACTTTGTCCTCTGGTGATTTGAATCAGCTTGGAAAAGCTATAGCTGGATATGTGGCAAACGGCACCTTTTACACAGATAGCGGTGCTGCTGATGCTTATGTATTAACCACTATTGGCCTAAAGCAATCGCCCACTGCTTATACTGACGGGCTTGAAATTAATTTTTTAGCAGCCAATCCTTGCACAGGCGGCGCAGTGACAGTCAATGTTGCTGGGCTTGGTGTCAAAAATATCAAGCTGTCTGGTGGCGCCAACCCTGGTGCCGGAGATATTACAGGCCGCAGTAACTGCGTTTTTGACCTTGCCAACGATTGGTTTGAGTTAACCACTGCTGCGGTTGTTGCTGCGGCCCCAGACCTTGCCGTTTTCACCACATCTGGGTCATATAGTAAGCCCGCAGGGTTGTTGGCTGTTGAGGTTACGGTTGTTGGTGGCGGCGGTGGCGGCGGTGGAGCTGCTACTAGCGCTGTAGCTGGTGGCGGCGGCGGTGGTGGCGCTGCTATCGAAATTCTTCTAGCTTCGGCGCTGTCTGCTTCTGAAACCGTGACTATTGGCGCTGGTGGTGCTGGTGGTTCGAGCGGGGTCGGTGGCACTGGTGGCACCACTTCTTTTGGGGCTTTCCTTTCTGCCACAGGCGGTGTCGGTGGTGGTGCTGGCAATGCTCAAGTCGAGGAAGGTGGAGCGGGGGGCATTGGTTCTGGTGGGGATTTAAACCTTAAAGGCAATGGTGGCGGTGGTGGCGCAGAAGGGTCTGGGTCTGGTGAGCAGATGGTAGGCGCTGGCGGCGGTTCGCTGTTTGGTGGCGGTGGTGCTGGACAGACCCATACAACCACCAAGGAGAATGGCCTTAACGGTGGTGGTGGATCAGGCCGAGAAGGTGGCACAGGTGGTACTGGTGGTAACGGGATTGTGTTTATTCGGGAGTATTTCTAATGATTGGGTTGCAAGTTAAAGATGGCGTTGTGGTTAATGCGGCGGTATTTAAAGAATTACCTGAAGGCTGGGTTGATGTCCAACCCGGTGTTGGTATCGGATGGATTGACAATGGTGACGGCACATTCTCACCACCTGCTACAGAAGCAATACCAGAATCAGAAATCATCAAACAAGCAGAACGCAGAGCCAAGCTAACAGGTATCGAGTTTGAAAATGTTATGTGTTCAGCTACCCGCGATGATATGACAGGATTGAGCGCTGTTGAAAATTATATTTTGGCTGGAAATGATGTCAATTTTGAGTTTAGCAACGGGAATAAATTACTTCTTACTTTGACTAATCTTGATGGATTTCGCGCGGTATGGATTCCATTTCGGGCAAGTTTTTTCTAGTGGGCTTTGTTAAACTATAAGAAATAATTAGCTAAGAACTAAGGAATAACAGTGGAACAGGAAATTATAAACTGGTTGCTTGGGGCTTTTGGAGCAGTTATTGGCTTCCTTCTCAATTGTATTTGGCAAGCCATCAAGGATTTACAAAGAACTGATACAGAGATCGTGACGCGGGTGAATCACATCGAAGTTTTAGTAGCGGGCAATTACATAAACCGCACAGAGTTTGATAAAACTATTACTAGGCTCTTTTTAAAACTGGATGAGATAGGCCACAACCTAAGTAAAAAAGCTGATAAATGATTAAGGTTATTATTCCTCCCAGACGTGCCAATGATAGAAAGTGTAAAACTGTTGTTCTTGAACCTCGCGGCATTGATTCATATGGGTCTGGGGCGTTTGGCGCAAAACGAGGGAGTAGAATGCACAACGGGATTGATTTTAAAGCCCCTGCTGGTGCTTCTGTATTGTCACCAGTTGCCGGTGAAGTTTCAAAACTTGGTTATCCGTATGCAGACGATCTATCTTATCGCTATGTCGAAATAACCACTAGATGTGGTCGCCAGCACAGATTGTTCTATGTTGAGCCCACAGTTCTAATTGGTGAAAAAATCGCGGTTGGTGACTCTATTGGATTGGTGCAACACATTGCTGCTAGATACAATGAATACTTAATGACCAATCATGTCCACTATGAGATAAAAACCGGTCGGGGCGAATTCATCAACCCTGCTGATCTTGTTTAAAAAGGTTTAAAGGTTCATAGATTGCAATAGGCTGTTTTCATAATTTCGCTTGACCTTTGGCACGAAAACATTTGCTTCCTGCCAAATAAAACCAATAAGGAATTATTCTTCACAGTTCTCGCAAAAAGTCGGATGTAGCAAAAGCAACTGCTCCTCGGTAAGTGGCTCTTTGAGCTTTTCCAAATCAGCCTCCATTCTCACGAAAAGCCCAGCGATATAATCTCGCGTTATATTCGGCATGGTGTCATTTGCAGCCTGTAGAGCTTCATAGAGATAATGGTCTAGGTCGCTATGAGATAAAGCGGTATCAACTAATTTAGTCAGTAGACAGTCTTTCATTGTCATCACCTTCTAGGTCTATTAGCAGATCAATGTAATGTTTGATTTTCTCTAAATCTTCAACGCCGTTTTTATTGCGCCAGCGAGTAATATATTTGATAACACATCCCTCGATATAACTAAGGTTGTTAGCGTGGATAAACTCGATAGGTTGAATCTTTAGATCTTTGTAGTGACCACCCCCAACCTGCTTGTCTAGTGCGCTCATTCATCTTTCCCCTAGTCGCTAAGTTGAACCGATTCAATGTATCTGTCAGGTGGCTGATAGCCTCGATCATCCATGATGATTAATTGGGTGCCTCGTTTAGATCCAAATGCACCGCCGTGAGAATAAGCATCCTTTGGAGGAATAATCCCCACACTTTCAACCGTACAGCCGGGATGCTCTTTAAATTGAATCCACTGATTATGATGAACGTGTCCTGTGAACCAGTGGCGATACTTCACCCTACCCCACATTTCATGCTGATCATCGGCCATCTTTCCCGGTAGAGAAGCCAGCTTGCACTTATGGCCATGACAAAATCCCAGCCCAACCTGGCCACGCTCAAAATATTGATAACTGTTGTCGCCCGCCTGACAGGAAAAACGCTTTTCTTTCTCGTACAGTTTGGGCAAGAATGCGCCCAAAGCCCTCCCCAAAATATCGTCGTGATTACCGGGAGTATTAACAAAGTGAACCTCTTTATATTTCATTAAACAAAGGTCAATGAGCTGTGTTATCACCCTAACGCCAGCATCCAGCCAATACCCAGGGCGACCATCTAGTTCTAACTTATGACCGCTTTTCGATGTCTCCCCAGCAATATTGTCAGCATGGAAAAAATCGCCTGAATTAAATAGCACGCAAACATCAGTGTCAGGCGTTCTCTTTAGTAGTCGGCTAAACACTTTTTCATACACCCTTAAAGCAATGGGCACGTCCCAATCAATGCCAACTTCTTTGCTCCATGTTCTTAGCCCTATATGTGGATCACCGACCGGAATGACCGAAAAGTGGTGCTTTTTCTTTGGGTTGCCCTTGTATACCGATGGCTTTAATCGAGGGATTTCTGCCGACATTGCCTCGACAACAATTTCAGCATCTTTTAGCTGATCAACAATCTTTCTGTTTGATTTCACCCACCCTATTATCCGGCCTAATGGGTCATCGTCTGGATATTTCACTAAATCACTATATCCACTCACTACTTGGCTTGGCGGCATTACATGATTGCGATTGTTTTCGGGGTCAAAGCCTCGATCCTCTGCAATCCTTTTTATTCTGCGTACAATTTTCCTGAAATTGGCAGGATCAATGCCTAGCTCTGCCCCACCTTTGTGGCTAGACTTCCCCTTAAGGTGCTTTTCTATAACAGCCCTTTGCTGTTCTGTCCTACAGAAGTCTAATAGAGTCATATAACCCTCTTTTCATGGTGTTTGATTTGGGCAGAAAAGTCAGCGTCAATACTTTCAACCTCTGACCTACTGTATTTCTTCACTTCGCTTTTTGTTCTTAACATTTCATCCACGAAATTCCGTCCGTACATATCAATCATGTAAGCAGTATAAACAGCCTCTGCGTTTCCATACTTCATGCCAAAGCCATTACAACCTGGGCATTGTGGGTGGACGTTTTCTTCTATTAACTTCCACTTTTTCGACCCTCTAGCGATAAAGTGGCCGCCTTGCATATCCTTCCAATGCGCCCACTTGTCACAAGTAACACATTGAACAAGGCCGTTTTCATTAGCAGCCTTCAGTCTTACCAATTTTTGTAGTTTAATGGCTGCTGAATCAATGAGTTTTGGCAGGGTTTTCTTTTTCATCGAAGATTCATTTCCGCTTTACGCATAGAAGTTTTAGTTCGCCACACCTCGATCTCCCATTCCTTCATTTTGAACTGAAGCCGATACAGTGTTGATTTCTCCTGAACCTTCCTCAGTCGTTCAATTAGACTTATATATTTTGGGTGAGCATAGGCTTCTCTTTCTTGAGCATTAGCCGCTGTAACTCCGTTAGATTCGGCCTCTTTCATCAATTCAGCCTTGAGGCATTTTTTATATTCTTCGAGATAGGTTTTTTCAGCATCAGCAACAGAATATTCTTCAGCCTTTTTTTCCATATCCAGCCTTGTTTGCTCTAATTCCATAACTAATCTCAACTATCCGTTTAACCCAATCGCGCAAGTGTTCTGGCACGTTTTCTAGCGCCTGCTTACGCTCTGCCCTGCTTTTTAACTTAACAATCTCTGCGGCATATTGGCGGGGGCGCTTATCCGTCACCCTTAGCCGCTTTCATTATTAGCTTGATTCTTTCGTCTACCGCCACTCCTAGGTAGTGAGGCATCCCCAGAATCAGTGGCTTGTAATCCGTCTGTGAAACAAAAGGCTTCCAAGCCTTCAGCCCATCTTGCGAATGCGTCGAATTTTTCTTGCTCGGTATAGAAATCTGTATTGATTTTAGTTTTCTCGGCCCTTGCTTTTCCATACATCATTCACTTCCGTAGATTCGATTAAATATCTCCTTACTTGGTATTCTTGGTATGACCGCCAAATCTTTAGCCTTGGCGTAATGCTTCCAAGTATACGCTCTATAAGCCTCACAAGCCGCCTGTTTTGCAGCACACCAAGCCCGCTTATCACAATCATTACATGGCATTATTTTGGAATCATCTGCCATGCCGCAGCCTCTAACGGTGCCCTCAAACTCTCGAGCCATTTCCCATCTGCGGATTGGTCGGTGCATCGATAAATTCATGCGCTTTCCATCTTGCGAATTAACGCCTGCTCCAATAAAGCCCTAATTATTTTAACTCTATCCTTTTGTTTCGCCACTTCTTTTTTGTTTAAGCCGAGATATTGATTTTTATCGTTCGCAGCTCTATAGGCTTCTTTAGTGTTTTTATGGTTGGCATCATTTTTATAACTCCATTGACTGAAGTGCTGTTCTATTTGCCCGGAATACTGCTTCTGCAAATCCAAGTGGTGTGGCAGAGCGGATATTGTGACGATCTGGCCCCGGCGGACATTTATGGATTCTGTCATCTGGTTCGCCCGTAGTTTCATCTACAAACTTATCTGGCATCACAAAATCTCCTCCCGCCCAAAGACAGGTTAATTTGGTGTAGTTGTCATCCACATTGTAGCCCGTGAAATAGTGCGGGTGAAAGCGGTAGTCGCTCTTGCGCCAATGGCTTGCAATGTTGCTTACCGGGTTTTCAATCATGTAGGGCGCACCACTCCACTCGCAGAATTCCGCAGCCGTGGCGAACATAGCCACACTTGTTTCCAGGCGGCGCAGCCCTTTACCTTTAAACCATCGGGCACCGCTTACTGCTAGGTGGTCGCATGGCGGGAATGCCGCAACAAAAGCTATACGGTCACGGTCAACAGGGCATAGCCAAGGGCGTGTTAAATCAGCATGCACCTTGTATAGCATTCCTTCGCTAGTCACCCCGCAACTGTCGTATGCTGCTGGGTGCTGAATATCAACAATCCAACATTCATAACCAGCGGCAAGCCACGGCTCAACCATTTTCCCGGTCACGTCAAATAAGCTAATTACCACGTTTCTCATAGGTATTTTCCTAACAAAAAATTCGTATCCGACCGACTATAATTCTTTTTCTCTTTGTTAATTAAAAGGTATATGTTTGAAGTTCCTTTTAGAAGGGCACATCGTCAGAAAATTGATCAAAGCCGCTATCTTGTGGCGCTGATAGTGTCTGTGGTGTGGCCTGTTGTTGCGAATTTTGTGGCCCGTTCTCATGCCAGAACACTTTGCAGTTTCCTAGGATAGCCCCCTGACCGCCTTGCTCTTTTTCTTCTTTTGTAACGTTTTGAGTTATCATTCCGCTGTTGCCGTATTGGTCAAAATTGTTTAATTCTACAAATACAATGGCATCCAAGTATGTGCCTTTTTGACCCTTAAATAGTCTGGCCTTGTCAATTTTGGTTACGTCAATTTTTAGTGATACGCCGATCTTGTTCATATTTATTTAATCCTTAAGCTAGATTTTGATTTTTCAATTCTTGCGCCTGGTATATCTTCTCCACCTTTCATTCGCTTTAAAATTTCGCGCTTGTTTGGTTTGCTGATAACAGATATTTCTACAAGGTCATCAGGGATCAAGTTTTCATTATCGACCAAAACCATATCTCTGCCTTTGGCTATGGTGATGGCAAACAAGGGGCACTCTATTTTAGCAATCCCAGTGGCCTCCATATTCGATCTGAGGTATTCGCGTATTGAGTCGCGCCTATTAGATAGGGCGGCTTTTCTCGCGCTTAAACGCTTAATCTCGCGGTCAACGGCTTCAACGTCTGAATCCATATTCTCGATAACGTGGACAACAGACATGGCTTTATCGTTAAACTCGCCCTCTAGCGCATCGAAAGTGTCTGCTATTGCTTCTGCTGGCAGTTCGTCGGCATCGGCTAACGCCTGTAGATCTCTATGCTGTTCGGTTATCTGATACAGTTTCGTCATTACTTGCACCCTCCAGCTCTGTTTTTCTCGCGTCTTTTGCTTTAGTAAACGCCTTGATTGCGGTTTCATCTTTGGTCAGGTTCGCTTTTCTTACCAGTGATTGATATGCGCCTCTTAGTTCTGGCATAGAGCCACACCTACTGATTGTTGCTAGGGAGGCATCAAACCATTCTTTATATTGCTGCTCTTGTCTCGCCTTTTCCTCTAGTTTGTTCTCTGCTTTTTCTAGCGCATATTCTTTCTGTACAACCTCCAGGTAGTCAGGGTTGTCGAACTCACCTAGAAAAACATCTGCACCAAAACCAAGTTTTGATAGTGCTTTACTCATGGTGTTGGTTTCAGCTTTCTTCGCAAAATCTGGGTCAACCCTAGCCTTATCTCCAGAGCCTACTTTTACGGGCCATGAATTATTAATGGGAAAAGTGTGCCGACCATTTAGCTCATAGAAAAATACAGCCTTAACGATAACCAAACTGGTAGCTTCTAGCTGACTAAAATCAAGATCGCACGACTCAAAACCCCAGCCTTGACCATACGGCCCCAAATGCTCGGTGGCCTCTTTAATTTGATATTGGGGGGATATAGACGTATACCCTCCACGCTGGGCAACGTGCTTTGTATATTGTGGGTCGGTTTTACAAACCTTTTCCCAAAGCTCTAAATTTTCCATCTTTCTCTCTCTTGTAGGTGGTAGTGACAAAGCGCTAGGCCGCACTTCCATAAACTAATCGGCCTTTGCCGGGAAAACATCGTCAACAGTAACGCCAGCGCCAAGTGTGTTGAACGCCCACACAATTAAACGGCATTCTTTTAACCCCGGCTCTCTAATGTCAAGCTCGTAACGGCTTACCCTCTGCTGATTCCAGCCAATCATACTGGCAAGATCATTACAGGATAAACCGAGGTCATTTCTGTACTTCTTAATTGAATTTTTCATACGGTCATCTTACACCATTGTGGATAATTAACACCGGATAGGTGTGACTATTTCGGGGCATTTAGTCATTCTTTTTTGTTCATATCTAATTCATTCCCCCCTATAGTAGTCCCTATCAACTTAACAACAACACAGCGAGACAATGACATGAGCGACAACGACAAAAGAACATTAACCGAAGAAATAGCGGTTCGATATGTGCTGACAAACAGCGATCTTGTTTGGGAAGCTATGGGGCCGGACGGTATTACTTATGACTTCAACACCAACATTTTACGCATGGATGAAAAAGAGCGTGAACTTTGTAGTTCGAAAATGGTGGCTAAAGATAATGCCATTGCTGCAAGGTATGCCTATTTTGTTTCGGTCAAGGATTATGAAGCTATTGGTCGGATGGTCGTTGATCAATTTGACGGCTATCTAAGCCACCAATTCAAAGAAGCCGAAGAAAACTTGTCTTTGGCAATGGAGGGGGAGGAATGAAATATTCAAAAAGCTACAAAGACTATCATCCAATGATTGAGCCAACCATTAAACCTAATGATTACCCTTCTTCTTGGAAAAATACCGCTTGCGCTGTTGTTGTTGGAATTTTTGTTAGCTGGATTATGGCCGCTATGATCTATGGGTGGCTAATGTGAGTACATTAAATCAGCATGGGTTGGTTAAACGCTTTATGGATTCCACCGGCTACACTAACGACACATATAACAGCGGCATTCTGAAGAATGGCAAACAAGATCATATTTTTGATTATTATGAGCCAGAGAAAATGCTGAAAGATTTTCTGAAGTGGATGAAAAGTGGAGCGGGAAGGCCAAAAGAGCGTGATTTTGATTATAGGCAAATTGGGTCATGGATTGCCGGTTATCGCTTGCGGTCATTTCCTACTGATAATTTTGTGCGGCATTACAATTCCAAGCTCGCCCCTAGTCATGCGCTGATTATCTGGCAACTGATGGGAAGCGTAAGTTCTACGGTACTGGCTAAAGCCTTCCAAGTTGACGTTAGAACCGTCCGTGATATATGGAACGGTAAGTCATGGGTTGAGTTAATCGAAAGTTATGAGGCTTCGTTGTGAATAATTTTGATGGCTATCCAAAGAAAGCAACCAAGACTGTTGTTTGTTGGGTTTGCGGGGTTTGCCCAAGAGCGCATCAAACGAGAGACACTGCCAGCAAATGTATAGAAAACACATTGAGGGAAAAAGCCCCACGAAATGAATGGACACGCGCAAAACTTGTGGGTCTATTGGCTATTCGTGCTGACGGCGCAACCTACAAAGAGTGCGGAAAAGCCTTTTAAAAGGGATCAGCTTATAGCTATGTATTGCACCACGGTTATTGATGAGAGCGATGAGCAGAGCGAAAATGGCTGACCTAATACCCGGCTGCATATCAGTAGCCTGTATATTTTTAATCATTTGGCTTGGAACGAGAGGGCGAGGAATATGACACTTAAAGGCAAGTGGACAAAAGCAAACTTTGAGATTCATTGTCGTGAGAATCCTGAGATTTATGTGCTGTTTGTGAAATATGCGCTAATAGCAACACTTTGTAGAAAGTATTATTCAGCGAAAAGTATTTTTCACCGGATTCGATGGCAAACAATGGTTGAGGAAAAGGAGAGCCAATTCAAAATTGATGATGGCTGGATTTCTCATTATGCCCGTAAATTCATGCAAGACTACCCGGAACATGAAGGATTCTTTTCAGTTCGACAAAGAGCCAATAGCTACCATGATGACGAGGCAGAAATTGCCGAGCGATCAAAGGTTAGTTGAACATAATCACAGTTTAAGTATACTTGTTAAGCGGCTTACATTGGCTTGATCACCAATGGACAGCCTTCCCCCAGTAGGGTTGCCGCGTTCTTTTAAACTGGGAAAAATCAAACTGGGGGTTCAAATGAAGTGGTTCAAGCACGACTCTAACGCACACACTGACGACAAAATTCAGAAAATTCTAATGCGCTACGGCTCTGATGGCTATGCCCTTTACTGGTATTGCATTGAGCTAATAGCGGCTAGGGTTGCACCCGACAATATCACCTTTGAGTTAAAGCATGACGCAGAGGTTCTAGGCTTTCACTTGCAGATAGATACACTGCGGGTTGAAAAGATAATGATCGACATGGTAAACCTTGGCCTCTTCGAGCATTCAGGCGACACAATCACCTGTTTAAAACTTGCCAAGCGCCTTGATAATACGATGACTCAGAACAAGGAACTTAAAGAAACTTTAAGTAACTTTAATTCTCTTGCACCAGAAGAGAAGAGAATAGAAGAGAAGAGAAAAGATAAAAAGAAACCTATATCGCCGACAGCGGCTCCCGTATTCAATTTTAAAAAAGCGCTTCTTGATTTAGGTGTCAGTGAGGAAGTCGTCACCACTTGGCTTGCTGTTCGCAGAAATAAAAAAGCGACGAATTCAGAACTGGCACTGAAAGGCATATTGGCAGAAGTTCAAAAAGCTGGAATCTCTGTAGCGCAAGCCATCGAGATAAGCGCCACTAATAGTTGGTCTGGATTCAAGGCTGAGTGGGTTGCAAGATATGACGGCAATGGCGGGCCAGCAAGCACCAAGCAAACCTCGATCAATGATGATCTAACCAACAAAGATTGGGCAACTGGTGGTGAGGAAACTCCGGCTGAAAATGATAATTGGTCAGGTCATACACTGGAAAATATAAAATAATTTAAATAAACGCTTGATTCCTTAATATTCAAATACGTTTGGAGCAACGAAAATCACAAGGGATGGAAAGATTGATGGATGACAATATGACATTAAACGAGGAAGCATTCTATCGCTGGGCTGAAGGCCTTGAAGATTCCAGCGAAGATGACCGCGAGCGTTATGAGATTCAACTTGAAATGGAAGTTTAACCGGAGTGAAAATGATGGAAAAAGTTACGGGCATTCATGCCATCAAAGTTGATCAGCAAACGATTGATACCCTGAAATACCTTTTAAACAAAGCTGAATCTGGCGAACTGCGTTCCATCTTTTTTGTAGATAAATACAGAAATGGTGAGGTTGGTTCTGGATGGGCGGGGCAACCAGATAAGCACATGATTGGTGAGTTGGAGGATTTGAAATTTAATTTCTTCTCACAGGCATATTTCCCTGTCGAAGATAAATAATTTCTTACCTAATACAGAGAGATAAATAAATGACACCAAGCGAGATGCTGAGAAGATCAGCGCAGCATATCGAGGACAGGGCAGAGCAGCGCGATTGTCCCGGCGGCGAACGATCAATGGCAAAGACGATCACAGCGTTTAATGCGCTAGAAGGAACAGAGCTTACGGAGGAACAAGGATGGCGTTTTATGGTTATGCTGAAGTATGCCCGATCAACTGCCGGGACATTTGTAGTCGATGACTATGAGGATATGGCGGCTTATGCTGCGTTAGCGGCTGAAAGCGCAGAAGATTAACAAAGATTCGTTTACAAATAGACAAGGGGCATAGATATGAGTGAGGTTAATGAAGATGGACTTTTGGCTTGTCCCTTTTGTGGAGACAGCAATATTTCTCACCACGAAGTAATGGGCAAGAGGGAGAACGGCGCTTTCTTTTTTCAAACGGCCTGCCTCAATTGTGGGGCTTGCGGGCCAGAGAGCGACAAAACACCCAACTTTGATGCCGATATGGGCTGGAATGAGCGAATACAACCCCGATAGAGCTAATGGATGGAGCGTTAGACTTGGGGCGGGCAAGGGTTTATCATTGGGTTCTGTGATAATTTACCTAGTTATTGAATAAGGCTCGACCATGTGAAAATATTAGTTATTCTTGTCCACGGGTTTAACGTGTGGGATTGGGGTAGATCAACGGTTGGTAAGTTAAGGCCGTTTTATGCTGCATATCGTATTCCCTATATCATGGTCGATTATGGTCACTTTGGGGTAGGGGAAACCTATTGGAAAAACAAGAAAATAGCCAAAAAACTTTCTATCGCCTGCACCAATGCAAAGCTATCAGGTTATAAGATTATATTGGTTGGACATTCAAACGGTTGCGCGATCATTCACCAAGCCGCAGAGCAATTTAAAGCAGAAATTGAAAAAGCTGTTTACATCAACCCAGCCCTAGATAAAGACGCAGACCCAGCCCTATCAATGGGTTCTCTTGATGTATGGCACAGCCCAAGCGATAAGCCTGTAAAGTGGTCAAGGAAACTACCGTTTCATCCTTGGGGAGAAATGGGTTCTACTGGTTATATTGGCGAATCGCCAAAGGTGAGAAACTACAACAAGGAAGAGGATCACGCTGTATCATCAAAAGAGCATTCGGACGTTTTCAGTATTGAGCTATTGCCTTACTTTGCACCACTGATCATAGGGCAATCATTATCATGTTTTAGCAAAGAACAAAACAATCTAATATCATTAGAGTAAACAAAGCCTTTCTGTCTTGTGGGCAGATAATCTATCCTTGGGGGATCAGATGGCAAATGCAGGACAGCCGACTAAGTATCAAAAAAAGTACGCGAAGCAATTGCTCGATTATTTTGAAGCCGGACAGCTCGCATACAACGAAGATGGTTCCAGTAGTCAGGGTATATTTCCAACGCTCGCTAGATTCGCCTGTAATCTAGGGGTTCATAGAGAGACTTTACTTAATTGGGCCAACCAAAAAGACAAAAAAGATAACCTTGTAAACCCTGAATTCTTCGACGCTTACAAAAGAGCAAAGGATTACCAAGAGGCTTTCATCTATGAGGGGGCAATGGCGGGTAGAGTAAACCCTACTTTTGCTATCTGGACGGCAAAGGTTGTTCTAGGGCATAGGGACGGCGATAACGAAGCCGAAGAGAAAGCAAAACCACTGGCGATCAACTTCACCATTGAGGATGCCAGAAAGAGTGCCTAGCCTAAATATCCCTCAAGCCCAATTTCTAAAAATGCCCAATAAGTTTAGGGCTTATGTGGCTGGTTACGGTTCTGGCAAAACTTGGGTAGGATCAACTGGCCTAATCAATCATTTCGCGCAACACCCAAACATAGACGCAGCTTATTACGCTCCAACTTATAAAATCGTCAAAGGTGTTTTCTATCCAACCATTGAGGAAGTAGCTTATACAATGGGTTTCGATACCCGGGTTAAGTTGGCTGATCACGAGGTTCATATTAGTTATGGACGAAAACACTACGGGGTGATTCATTGCCGGACGATGGACAATCCCGAAAACATTGTCGGTTATAAGTCTGGTCATGCCCTCGTTGATGAAATTGATATTCTCACCCAAGAGAAGGCCACAAACTCTTGGCGTAAGATTCTTGCCCGTATGCGCTATAAAATTGATGGGCTTAGAAACGGTATTGACGTTACAACTACGCCTGAAGGTTTCAAGTTCACACATGACCGCTTTGTTAAGCGCGGGGGTGGCAGTTACGGACTGATTCAAGCCAGCACCTATGACAACGAGAAAAATCTTCCTGATGATTATATCGCCACACTAAGGGAAGATTACCCGGAACAGCTAATTGAAGCCTATTTGAACGGCCAATTTGTCAACCTTACCAGCGGGACGGTTTATCAGAATTATGACCGGGAGGCGCACCGATCAAACGAAATCATCAAAGAGGGCGAGCAATTATTTGTGGGAATGGATTTCAACGTCACCAAGATGGCTGCAACGATCTATGTCAAACGGAATGGCGGCAAAGAATGGCACGCAGTAGATGAATTGGTCGATGGTTACGATACCCCGGAAATGATAACGATATTGAAAGAGCGGTTTGCTGGGCATCAAATAACGATATATCCAGATGCTTCAGGTAAGAACAGAAAGAGCGTTGGGGCTTCACAATCAGACATCGCTTTATTGGAGGCAGTATTTAGCGTGAGGGCGCACGCCGCCAATCCATTTGTTAAAGAGAGGGTGTTAGCTGTAAACTCTGCATTTCACAAGAACAGATTATTTATTAACGATAGAAAATGTCCAACAACGGCCAACAACCTAGAACAACAGGTTTATGATAAAAACGGTGAGCCAGACAAGAAAGGCGGGAAGGATCACCAAAACGATGCAACAGGCTACCCGATAGCGTACGAAATGCCAGTGTTAAAGCCTGCTGTTAACTTACAAGTGAACTTTTCAAGGTAATTATCATGCCAGTATCAGACCAACACCCAGAATATTCAAATAGCCTTATGAAATGGCAATTGGTCGAGGATGCTTGCGCCGGATCAGATGCAATCAAGTCTCGCGGCGTTTCTGACGGTGGCGGAAGTATTACCGGAACACGCTATTTGCCAATGCCAAACCCTGAAGATTTAAGCACAGAAAACAGGGCTCGTTATGAAAACTATAAATTGAGAGCCAATTTTTTCAACGCAACAGGCATGACAAAGACCGGCATGCTTGGCATGGTTTTTAGGTTGCCACCGGTTATGGAACTACCGCCAACCATTGATTACTTACAAAAAAGCACTGACGGCGGGGCGCTTACATTAGAGCAGTTATCAAAGGGCGTAATTTCTGATTGTCTTGTCACGGGTCGTTCTGGATTGCTGACTGATTACCCGGTTGCTCCTCCAGGTTTGACCCAAGCGGAAATATCAAGATTAAACCTTCGGGCTAATATTCTTAGATACCCCGCGCAAAGCGTTATCAACTGGCGAACAATTAAGGTTGGCGGAACTAAAAAACTGTCTTTGGTGGTTCTTGCAGAGCCAACAGAAAAGATATCTGAAGATGGGTTTTCCTTTGAATCGGTTGTTTATCATCGCGTATTGAGGTTGATCAACGGGGTTTATGTACAAGAGCTTTGGGATGAAAATGATGAGATTGTAGATTTTGGCGAAGGGGTAACGCGGCTAGTCCCTCGAAAGGCTGACGGCTCTATTTGGAAGGAGATACCTTTTACCTTTGTTGGCACTGCTGACAATGATGAAAAAGTAGACAAGGCCGCGTTATACGATATTGCCGAGGAGAATGTTTCGCACTATCGGAACAGCGCCGACTATGAAGAATCAAGTTTTATGGTTGGACAGCCTACCCCGTTTATAACCGGCCTTACTCAATCATGGGTTGATGGTGTCCTTGATGGCAAAGTCACATTAGGTTCAAGAGCTGCGGTAATGCTACCGGCTGATGCTGATATGGGCTTGATTCAAGCAGACGCGAACCAGATGCCTATCAAAGGTATGGAACACAAAGAAGCTCAGATGGTAAAACTAGGCGCTCGATTAATTGAGGATCGCGGCGGTAATGAAACAGTTGTTGGGGTTCATGTACGCTTTGCCGGTCAAAATTCTGTTATGTCGAGCATCATTGGAAACGTTGAGGATGCCTTAAACCGATCTCTTGCCTGGGCATTGGAATTTATGGGCGGCACCGGTGATGTATCAATTAAGCTAAACCGAAAATTTCACGATGCCGACATCAACCCGCAAGAGCTTATGGCAAATATTCAATTGCTTGATCGCGGTATTATCGGAAAATCAGACCTTAGAGCGAGATTAAGAAAAGTAAATATAATAGAGCATGACCGGACAGATGAATCTATCGACGAAGAAGATGAAACGGTTGACCCTCTCGCATGAGTGAGTTTGTTTTAGATGCAGCAGTGCGCCATTCTGTATTCGTGCAGAGGTTTGCCGCTGGGCAGGCAAGAGAAGCAGCTATTCCGCTGTTCCAGTATCGTGATGGGATAATCGCAAGGCTTGCCAGCGCGCCAGAGGATTTTGCAGAAGTAGATACCAGCAAATTATTTACAGATATAAATTTCCTTTCTGCAACATTTGAAAGAGAGTTCGCCGAAACAATGGCCGCTAATTCTGTCGAGTTTGCAGTTGATGAAGCGGAATTCAGTAAAGAACTTTTAGAGGCTTCTGTAGTTGGAGTTGTTGTTCTTCAACCTTCAGATGAAAAGGTTGTGGCCCAAATATCAAGAATGGAAATGTCGCCGGCGGTCGGCGCTGCGACTATCTCTATTGGCGCGGCAACCACGGAGTTTACTAGGAAAAAGGTTGTTGAGGTTACGAGAACCATTAACGATTCCCTTTTATCCGGCCAGTCCACCACCCAAGCCGCAAGCAATATCAACGAATTGATGACCCACCGGCAAGCCAGCCAAGTTGACTCCCTATCTAAAACAACAACCAATTTTATATCTAATGCCGCCCGGTCTATTGTGCTGCAAGAGAATCAGGCGCTATTTATTGGCTATGAGTGGGTATCCGTCTTGGATTCAAGAACAACGCTTATCTGTGCCGGTAGGGATGGCAATGTTTACCCGATGGGAAAAGGGCCGCTGCCTCCGGCGCATTGGGGGTGCAGATCAACAACGGTACAAACCGTAAAGCCAGAATTTGCAGCAGAGAAAAAGACCAAGGGAAGCTCACGACCTTCTACCTCAGATTTTGGGGTTTGGTTAAAGCGGCAACCCGCAGGCTTTCAAGATGAATATTTTTCTAAATTCGTAGATGGCTCAGAGAAAGCGCGTTTGTTTAGAATTGGCAAGTTACCTATAGATCGGTTTCGTGATGAATTGGGCGCAGAATATACGCTTAGCGAATTGCGAGCCTTGAACCCGGTGGCTTTTCAAAAGGCGGGTATTGAAACTATACCCTGATTGATGTATAAAAGTTCATAGCCTGTGGCTATTGGTTTGTGACCATGAAAGGAAAAATGTAATGAGCGATGATCAGAACGAAACGATTGAAGAATTGACCGGCCAGTTGACTGCTTTACAGGAGCAACTAACCACATCGGCAACAGAAAACGAATCCATGAAAGAAAAAATGGGTACTCTGTTGGATGAAACGAAAGCGGCAAAAAAGAAGGTCAAGGAAGCTGAAGACGCGGCCAGAATTGCGGCTGATATGAAGGCCAAAGACGATGGCAATTTTGAGCAGCTATATCAAAGCAGCGAAGAGGCTCGAAAAGGTTTGGAGGCTCAATTGGCAGACGTTAATACCAAGGTTGCCACCAAAGAGCGCGATCAATCGGCAACGAGCATTGCCACAGAACTTGCAGATGGCTACAACGTTGCGTTGCTATCTGAACATATCGCCAAGCGGCTGAAGTATACAGATGAAGGCTTGAAAGTTATTGATGAAGCCGGAAACTTGACGGTGACAACCATCGATGACTTGAAGACAGAGTTTCAAAGCAATAAACGTTTTGCCTCTCTGTTGAAAGGTAGCCAAGCCTCCGGCGGTGATGCCACTGGTGGCAATGGAGCAGATGGCGGGGCAAAAGTTATGTCAAGGGCAGACTTTGACAAGCAAACCCCAGAGAGTAAAATGAAATTTATCAAGGGTGGCGGAGCCGTCACCATATAACAATTTAATAGTGGGGCTTGTGGCTCCTTAGAAATTTCGGCGCGGTTTGTGACCCCTGCCAAGCAATCAACCCAAAATTTAATTTTTAAGGATTCACAATGGCTAATACATTAACCAATCTCACCCCCGATCTGTATGAAGCACTTGATACAGTTTCCCGCGAGCTTGTTGGGTTTATCCCATCGGTTACGCTGGATTCCAATGTAGAGCGTGCTGCTGTAGGTCAAACCGTTCGTAGTTTTGTTACTCCGGCCGCTACTGCTAGCAATATTGCCCCCGGCGTTACTGCTCCCGACAATGGCGATTACGTTATTGGTAACAAATCAATTACTATCTCTAAAGCGCGCGCAGTTCCCGTTCGCTGGAATGGTGAAGAACAACGCGGCATGAATACTGGCCCTGGTTATAGTTCAATTCTTCAAGACCAGTTTGCACAAGCGATGCGTACTCTGGCAAACGAAATGGAAGCAGATCTTGCAAGCCTTTATGCGTCAACTTCTCGCGCATTTGGGACTGCTGGCACTACTCCTTTCGCGTCTACATTGACCGATACTGCAAACGTTCGCAAAATCCTTGCGGATAACGGTGCGCCCTTGTCAGATATGCAGATGGTTATTGATACCACTGCTGGCGCTAAAATGCGTACTCTGACCCAGCTTACTAAGGCAAACGAAGCGGCTGACGCTTCCCTGTTGCGCCAAGGTGTTCTATTAGACGTTCACGGTATGGCAATTCGCGAATCAGCGCAAATCTCAACCATTACCAATGGCACAGGCACAGGCTATACCTCTGATACTGCGGGTTATGCTGTTGGTGCCACGGCGATCACTTTGATTACCGGGACTGGTACTGTGCTTGCTGGTGATGTTGTAACCTTTGCTGGCGATGATAACAAGTACGTTGTTGCTGAAGGTGTTGCGGCTCCGGGTGTTATCACTTTGGCGGCTCCCGGCTTGCAAGAGCCTCTTGCGGCTAGTGCGGTTGCTATGACCATTGGCGCTGATTTTGTTCCTAATATGGCATTCTCTCGCTCTGCCATCGTTCTTGCTACTCGCGCCCCAGCGGTGCCAGAAGAAGGCGATATGGCTGATGACTCTATGATGATTACTGATCCTCGTTCCGGTCTGAGCTTTGAAGTTCGCTTGTATAAGCAATATCGTCAGATTCGTTACGAGGTTTCTGCGGCTTGGGGTTTCCAAAACTTCAAACCAGAACACACAGCAATCTTGCTGGGCTAACACTCCCTCTTGGGGGGCTTCGGCCCTCCTTTTTTTTATCTATTCCGAGGTTCCCATGAAACTTAACACCGTGACAATTAAAACTGACGCTGGCCCTGTTGTTATCAACGAGTCTGATTTCGACAAAAGCAAACACAAACTTCACGAATCAAAGCCCAAAAAAGAACCAAAGCCCAATAAAGCGCTCGCTGCTAAGAAAGCCTAATTATGAGCGAAATACCGTACAAGAAGCCTGTTCCCTCTTGGCGGTCTGTTGTCGCTGGGGTATGGTCTGATATTTTAAATGATTGGGCTGCGGCCTTTGAAACATCGAATAGAGGGACAACAGGGCTTGGGGTATTTGTTCAAGATCAGACAACAGAAGTTTTAGGCGTTCATTTTGTACAAGACAGGGGAACTTTTACCCTTGCTGTGGATGCCGTTATTGATTCGAGGACGTTTTCTGCTGTGGCAGGGCATGGCATTGTTGTTGGCGAAGTGGTCGAGCTATCAAATATTGCCGCCAATACATTTATGCAATCAGAGGTGCTTGCTGTTGTAGCGAATGATATTACCCTTGATACGCCTATCAATTTTGCCTATTCATCCTCAGATATTTGCACTAGATCAACTCGCATTATATTGGTAGATGGATCAGTTACCCCGCAAATATTTAGCGTAAAGCCGCTGCCGGGTCAAGGTGGCGACATGGTTCAAGTGACTTGGGATATACAATCAACAACTGAAATGGATTTCACTACGTTTGGCGGCGCACCAGCTTTAGCTGTTGGCTGTGTGTTGCGAATAAAAAACGAAGATGGAACATTTCACAATCTATTTAATTTTAGAGCCAATGGCGATATTATTGAACATGCGTTTGATCATGCTTTTTTGCAGCCAAAGCAGGGAAATACTACAAAAGGTTTTACCGCTCGATTAACTTGGGGCGGACAAGATAAACATGGTGTTGTTATTCGCCTTGATGGAGCGTTAAACGAAGAGTTACAACTTGTAGTACAGGATGACTTGACGGAAGGAAATACCAAGTTCCACTTAACAGCCCAAGGCCACAAAACGCAGGATTAATGATGACTATCATTGTTGAAGATGGTTCGGTAGTAGATGGCGCGAATAGCTACGCTTCAGAGGCAGAATTGACAGCATACGCACTAGCGCGAGGCATAACGCTCACCATTGATGCGGAATTGCTGTTGATCAAGTCTATGGACTGGATAGAGGTGCAGCGATATAAGGGCGATCAATTGACTTGTGATCAAGTATTGGAATGGCCCAGAGTGAATGCTGTCGATAAAGTTTATTGTGTCATTTCCTCAGACGCTATTCCTGTTCAGTTAAAAAATCAGCAAATGTATGTCGCTACAGGTATTGATCAAGGTTTTGATCCTACCGGCTACCATGAGCGCGGCACAGCCTCAGAAGTCAATTGTCTTGGGGATCAAATAACGTATCTCTCCGGGGCTTTAGATCATTATACCCCCAGCACTGTTGCGAACCGATTCAATGAGTTGCTACGGCCTAGAAACATGGTGTATAGGGTATGAGCTTATTGCAGCGGCAACTAAGGCATTGCGGGCAATCTGTTTCCATTCAGACACGCAACCTAGTTCCGCCTGTTTTTGGTTCTGTCGATCCTCTTTTAAATTTTGTCGAGAAGCACAACGTTAAAGCGTTGATACGCACGCCTCGGGGGAAAACTTTATTTGATGGGGTGTCTATTGATCAAGTGGTGACTCATAAGCTCGCCATTGAATATCTTGCGGGCATTACCTCTGAAGACTGGATTTTGTTCAACGGAAGGCGGCTTGATATTTTAGACGTTGAGAATTGTGGCGAAGCGAATCAAGCTCTTGTGCTTACCTGTAACGATAGAGGCACCAAAGAAGCGAGCAAAGCCTGATGGCTATTATTAGCGCGGCTGGCAATGATCGCATTTTCTTGAAGGTGAAGAATATCGAGAAGGCTACAAAAAAGGCTCTCAGGAGTGCATTGTACAAAACCGGCATTGATTACAAGAAAAGCGCCAACACCGAAATTTTAAGAAAACCCAGACAAGGCCGGGTTTATATTCGTAAGGATAGAGCCGGGAGAAAGCGTAGGCACACAGCCTCCATAGCCGGTGAGAGTCACGCCAATATGACCGGATCATTAAGGCGCTCGCTTGGGTTTTCCGTAAAAGGTAAAGAACAATTAGAATTTGGCTATGGTGTAGAGAATGTTCCTGCTCCCGATTATGCGAAATTTGTAGAGTTTGGCACAGGGAAAATGAAAGCCAGGCCAACACTGCGGAACGCCATCAAAGCTGGAAGGAGAAACACTATCAACAATATCGAGCAAGCCATTAAGAAGGGAAATCAATGAGAGCCTTTGATATAGCCTCAGTATTAGCGGCAAGGCTTCCGGCGTTTGTAAATGATTTCACAGACAGCTTTTCTGTTGATTCTATGACCAGAACAGGCTTTGCGGTCACTGTTACAACTTCGGCTGATCATGGATTGTCTGTTGGCAACCAAGTAAATATAACCGGTGCTGAAACCCCCATTGCTTGCTCTATTTCAAGAGTGGGCATTCTAGTTACAATTATCACTGACTCTGATCACGACTACACGAAAGAATCGGGCTCAACGGTAATCGTATCGGGTGCCACAGAAACAGAATTCAACGGCACATTTACAATAAACACTGTTCCCAATCGCCGAACAGTTACTTATATAACGACCGACACCGGAGCAACTTCCGCCACTGGCTTTCCATTGGTGCTTAACGGCACAAATCCATATCAGAGTTATAACGGGCTGAAAGAAGTAACGGCGGTGCCTACAACTGATTCT
>Ga0255783_10001014_pt1 | contig 30919 bp, 30 predicted proteins | sample 011ome_22_FD_179981 | JGI IMG/M metagenome (GOLD analysis project Ga0255783, IMG submission 179981) | Coastal salt marsh microbial communities from the Groves Creek Marsh, Skidaway Island, Georgia - 011507BT metaG (version 2) | ecosystem: Environmental > Aquatic > Marine > Intertidal zone >... | reverse complement strand
AATATTAGGTTTTTATGATAATCAATTAAATATTCCAAAAAAAATATTATGTACCGATACCCTTGATTCTAAAGAGCTAATTATAGAAGTAATAAAAAAGAAATTTAATAAAAATATAAAAATTACACAATCTCCAACAAAGACTATTAGATCGATTTATAACTTATGCAAACTCAACGCTAAGCAGGTAATAGAAAATCATATTAGCAAATCAGATAAATATAACTTTGCATTTGATCAGCTAAAATCTTTGATTGGTGTTAATTCACTAAGTTTAGTAGAAACCTATGATGTGAGTCATATATCTGGAAGCCATGCAGTCACATCATGTGTGGTGTTTAATAGTAACGGACCAGAAAAAAAATCTTATAGAGCGTTTAATATTCCATCAGATTTGGCAGGAAATGATACAGGATCTCTTAAAAATACTCTTGAGCGGAGAATGAAAAGGTATGGAAATGAAAATGCTATTCCAGATTTAATTCTAATCGATGGCGGAACTAACCAGTTAAATGTAATTCAAAATCTTTTATCAGATTCAAACTATAAAAATATTAAGGTTATATCTATTGTTAAAGGTAAAGGAAGAGTTAAAGCTACTGAAACAATATTATCAAAGAATGGAATATTAGAGATTGATAATAAATCAAGTGCTTATTTATTATTACAAGAGATGAGAGATGAGGCTCATCGCTTTGCTATTCAAGCGCAACGAAAGAAAAAGCAAAAAACTATTAAGTATTCTGAACTAGACACTATAAAAGGTGTTGGAGAAAAAACAAAAAAAATATTAATCAATGAGTTTAAAAGCCTTAAAAAGATAAAAACTCTTACTCTTGATGAGATCAAATCTGTTCATGGTATTAATCAAACTACCGCACTTTCGATTTATAATGCTTTCAACAAATAACTAATTAGAGCACTCCTTGAAGAAATTTATTAGACAATTATTCATTACTTTATTGCTGCTTTCTCCAAATATTGTTGATGCTGATCCTTGGTATTCTGTAGAGAGTGAAATTATTCAATTGGAAATTGAGCAATTAAGATTATGTGGCATAGAGGTTCCACCTATATCAGCCTTTCCATTAAATATTATTGTGCTCAATAAAGCACTAACAAATATAGATCAATCGACTTTAAATCGAGAGTGCATGGTTACAGTAAATTCTATAAAAAAAGAGTTGACTAAAAATTTATATACACAAAAAAATATTATTGGCTTTCAATCTAAAAGGCCTGAAATTTACTTTCAAGATTTTAGTAAAAGGCTCACAGCCGAATCACATATTTATCTTAGCTCTGCAAAAGTTGGTGATAGTTTTTCATATAAGATATCACTTCAAGCATTTAAGGATGATTTAAGATTTGATGAAAGCTATTTTTCCTATTATTTTAATAATCATGTTCTTACTATAGGTAGAACGTCCAGATGGTGGTCGCCATCGTTTGACTCAAGTTTAATTCTCTCAAATAGCGCAAGGCCTTCTCCGGGAATAAGTTTTTCTAATTACGAACCAAAAACTATAAATTCTAAATATTTATCTTTTTTAGGACCTATTAGCTATGAATTTTTTCTCAACAGGCTGGAAGAAAATAGGCATATTCCAAATCCATTATTATTTGGTAATAGAATTTCTATCAATCCCCATCATAGGCTTAAGATCTCTTTATTTAGAACAGCTCAATTTGGCGGAGAAGGCAGAAAAGAAAATTTAAGCATTTTTTTTGATATGTTGCGAGGCAAAGATAACTTTGATTCAAGCTTTGCAAGTAAAGAAGATGAGCCAGGCAATCAGTTAGGAGGGTTGGATTTTAATCTTTTACTTTTAAATAATAAAAATCTCTCACTCTATGGGCAAATTGCTGGGGAAGACGAGTCTGGATATTTGCCATCTAAAACATTTTACCTAATGGGCGTTGGCTACTCATGGGATATATTCATGCCAAAAAAACTTAGCTTTGAGTATATTGATACGGGCTCGAGACAAATAAATACAACCTACAATCATACAATTTACAGAGATGGTTATAGGTATTATGGAAATCCCATTGGATCAGCTTATGATGCTGATTCAAAGGTAGCAATCATTAGTTATAATCAAAAGCTAAGGAATGATTCACATCTTCATATAAGAGCAACAAAAGGGTCTTTAAATTATAACAATAGCAACACTTATTTTATTAATGGCCTATCTGATGATTTCACTATTATTGAAATGAACTTTAATAATAGAATTTCACAAAATTTATATTTTAAGTTAGGACTTCAATATTCTGATTTTCTCAATATTGTTTCTTATGATAATCTGAGTTCATATGCTTTACTGGAATACCAATGGTAATAAATAATTTAGCTAATTTTTTTACATTAATAAGAGTTTTTTTAGCTCCAATAATTTTTATTTGTATAATAGAACCGTCTTTACATATACCCGCTTTGCTTTTATTTGTTTTTGCTTCCTTTACTGATTATTTAGATGGTTATTTTGCAAGAAAAACTAATAGTGTCTCTGTTATAGGAGAAGTAATTGATCCTATTGCAGATAAAATACTTATTGTTTTTATTTTTTTTGGTCTGGCTGTATATTTGCATAGTTATTTAATAGCATTTGCTGCATCTGCAATTATTGCAAGAGAGATTTGGGTTGGTGCTTTAAGAGATTTGAATGCAAGAAACTCAAATAGCCAAGCAACAAAAGTTCTTTATATTGCAAAAATAAAGACTAGTATTCAACTCTTTACTATAGGCGTCTACTTAATTGGCTTAGCTTTAAGTAACATGTTAATTCTTGTTATTGCTGATATTTTTATTATTATTTCAGTGCTTATAACTTTGTATACAGGTTTTATTTATTCATATAACACTTTTAAAGCAAATAAACCTAATAAACAAAACCCAGGTTTATGAAGGTAGTAGTAGTTAGCGGGGGCTTTGATCCAATCCACTCAGGTCATATTGCATATTTTAAATCAGCTAAAAAATTAGGAGATAAATTAATAGTAGCTTTAAATAGTGATGATTGGTTGATTACAAAAAAAAAGAAATACTTTTTACCTTTTGAAGAGAGAAAAATAATTATAGAGAGTATAGGCCTGATTGATGAAGTGATAGCGTTTGAAGATGATGATAAAGGAAGTTGTATTGATGCTCTGCATAAAATAAAAGAAAAACATAAAAATGACCAAATAATATTTTGTAATGGTGGCGATCGAACAGATAAAAATATACCCGAAATGTCAGTCGATGGAATAAGTTTTGAATTTGGTATCGGGGGAGAAGAAAAAATAAACTCATCTTCATGGATTTTAAAAGAATGGAAACATGAAAAGGAATCAAGAAGATGGGGAGATTTTTTTAATATATTTGATTCCAGTGAAGTCAAGGTAAAAGAGCTGGTAGTAAATCCTGGTAAAGGTATGAGCTTTCAAAAACACTCACAAAGAAATGAGATTTGGTTGGTTACAAGTGGCTCCTGCTTAATAAATTACAGCAATTCTGATCCAAAAAATAAAAGAGAAATTTCTCTAAATAAATTCGATTATTTTTTAGTAAAACAAAATGAATGGCATCAGATCATAAATCCTAATAAAGAGGAATGTAGGATTATTGAGATTCAATATGGAAAAGAAGTAGTTGAGAGCGATATAGAAAGACTATATTACTATGATTGATCTTACTACTATCTTTTAAGATTAAATGTACTAAAATACTGCCAAGGCTGGATGGCAGAGTGGTTATGCAGCGGCCTGCAAAGCCGTTTACGCCGGTTCGATTCCGGCTTCAGCCTCCATAGATGTTGTTACATTTTAAATTAAAAGTATAATTTGTTTTTTGGTATCTATTGACTAGCCCGAGTGGTGGAATTGGTAGACACAAGGGACTTAAAATCCCTCGATAGAAATATCGTGCCGGTTCAAGTCCGGCCTCGGGTACCATTATTATGAAAAAAAATTGGCTTGTTGCAACCTATAAAATAAACGAAGTTAAAAGAGTAGAAAGGAATTTATTAAATCAAAAATTTGAGTATTATTTACCAAAAATAACAAGAAAAAAAATCAATTTTAAACCCAAAATAGAAGCACTCTTTCCTGGCTACATTTTTGTTAATACTAATCTTGAGAAATACAAAGATCTGAAATATACCAAGGGTATAGGAAAAATTATTCAATTTGGAGATAAAATCGCTAACGTTTCTAATGAAGAAATTGAATCTATGAAAATGTTAGAGGAAACATCAAAAATAGATCCAGTAGTTTCACAAGTAAAAATAGGTCAAGCTGTGACGATTGCAAAGGGCTCTTTAAAAGGCACTATCGCAAAAGTTTGCTCACTTCCTGCCAAAGAAAGAGTTGGAATCCTTCTTTCTTTTCTTGGTTCAGTAAGAAGAGCTACCATCTCACAAAAAGACCTCATATTTTAAGATATATTGACTAAAAAAATACATAATAGTATGATTGTTCAAGTTTTGAACGGTGCTAATTAGAAATTATTTTAATTATTAATCCGTGCGGTAGCTATGTAATTCAATTATTTTTTGCTTCATTCATTAATTACTTAAAAAATTTACAAACTCATGAAAAAAATTCAAGGTATAACAGAAGATCAACTAGATCTTATGCAAATTATTGATAAAGACAGGGAAGCATCTCAAAGAAAACTATCACAACAAACCGGCTTAAGTATAGGAAAGGTCAACTATTGCCTTAAGGCATTAGTAGATATTGGATTTATTAAAATAAAAAACTTTCATAATTCAAACAAAAAATTAAATTATGCTTATATTTTAACGCCGCAGGGTATTCAAGAAAAAGCAGTTATTACTAAGCAATTTATTATCAAAAAGAAACAAGAATACGATAAACTTATCTCATATATCGATAAGTAATTTTTTATGCAAGAAACATATACCAATAAAAGTTCAAACGATTTTGACGACGAAATAGATCTTCGAGAACTTTTTTATGTGCTACTAGAAGGAAAATGGATTATTTTTTCTGTAACATCTTTTATATCTATTATTGTGCTTATCTATAGCCTCCTCTTGCCTAACATATATGAAGCGAAAGCTATGCTAGTTCCTGTCAATCCATCTAGCGGTATTGCTGGAGCTCTTGGGAGTTATAGTGGGCTAGCAGGAATTGCTGGGATAAGTCTTCCTGCTGGTGGTGATGAGGGCAACTCTGCAAAAGCAATAGAAAAAATTCGCTCCCTGAGTTTTTTTGAGAACAACATACTTCCAAATATTCACCTGCCAAATCTTATGGCAGTTAAATCCTGGAACTCTAAAACAAATATTCTGAATTTTGATGATAGTATTTACGACACGAACAGCAATATTTGGATTAGAGACTATTCTTATCCTCAGCAACAAATACCAAGCGCCCAAGAAAGCTTTGCAGTATTCAAAACCGAACACTTAAGTTTAAGTGAAGATAAAACTTCTGGCTTTATCACTCTGTCTATCAAACATCAATCACCATTTATTGCGAAACAATGGGTTGAGTTAGTTATTAATGAAGTTAATGCTTTTTATAGACAAAAAGATAAATTAGAGTCAGAAAAGGCTGTTAACTACCTTAATCAAAAAATTTCAATAACTGGTTTATCTGAAATCAAGCAAGTTATAGCTCAACTCCTTCAAGAAGAAACTAAAAAGTTAACCCTAATTGAAGCCAATCAATATTACGTTTTTGATTACATTGACCCTCCTGCGGTAATGGAAAAAAAATCTGAACCTAGACGGGCTTTAATTTGTATCTTGGGAGCAATATTGGGAGGAATGGTAAGTATTTTTATAGTACTTATTAGGCATTATGTTTTTAGTAAAAAAGCTTCATAATTTATAGGTATCTAATTCTTTGATAAAAAATAATCTAACTTTCGATAAAGACTACTATCTATTTCATTTCAAAGATTAGATGCTAGCATTTTTAAGAAGAAACAAGGTATTTTTTGGAATATCTTTTAAATGAATTCATCATCAAAATATAAACTTTAGTAGGTCTTGATGTGACTGATAAAATTAAAATTACTGTTGTGGGTTCTGGTTATGTAGGCCTTTCCCTTGCAGTGTTACTTGCCCAAAAAAATAATGTAGTCGTGCTTGATGTTGACCCTGATCGGGTTAAAAAAGTTAATAGTAAGAACTCAACGGTGGCTGATAGCGAGATTGAAGCCTTTTTAGATAATAAAGAACTCTCTTTAAAAGCAACCCTTGATAAAGATTTTGCCTATCAAGGAGCCAGTTTTATAATTGTGGCAACTCCTACGAATTATAATCCTGATAATAATTGTTTTGATACTAGCTCAGTAGATAGTGTTATCCATGATGCCCTTGAGCTTAATTTAGATGCACTTGTAGTGATTAAATCCACTATCCCTGTGGGGCATACTAAATCCCTACAAGAAAAGTATAATACAGAGCGTGTTATCTTTTCCCCTGAGTTTTTACGAGAAGGTCGGGCGTTAAAGGATAACCTATATCCATCACGCATTATTGTGGGGAGCCAACTAAAAAGAGGAAGGGAGTTTGCTAATCTTTTAGTCGAAGGCGCTAAGAAAAAAGATATTGAAATCTTGTTTATGAGCTCAAATGAAGCAGAAGCATTGAAGCTATTTGCCAACACATACCTAGCTATGCGGGTCGCATTTTTTAATGAGCTTGATTCTTATGCGTTAGCTAATAATCTTGATACTAATAGTGTAATCAATGGTATTTGCTTAGATGATAGAATAGGGAAAGGCTATAACAACCCATCCTTTGGCTATGGTGGTTATTGTCTGCCAAAGGATACTAAACAGCTATTAGCAAATTATGATAAGGTCCCGCAGACATTGATACAGGCCATTGTGTCTTCCAACTCAGCACGTAAAAAATTTATTGCTGATAAAATTTTAGAAAAAAATCCCAAGGTTGTAGGTTTTTATCGTCTTGTGATGAAAGCAGAGAGTGATAATTTTAGAGATGCTGCTGTTGAAGAGATCATTAAGCACCTTGTTAAAAAAGGCGTAATTGTTATTATTTATGAACCAATATTAAAAAAATCATTAGTTTTTGGTGCAAAAGTTATATCAAGTTTAGAAGAGTTTAAGGACCTTTCGTGCTTAATTGTAGCTAACAGAATGACTGATGAGCTTAAAGGTTGTAAGGTTGAAGTTTTTACCCGGGATGTTTTTGGAGTCGATTAAGGGTTGCTTATTTTGAGTTATAGATTTTATATAGCGAGAGAAAAAATATGTTGAATGGAAAAAGTGTGCTGATTACCGGTGGTACCGGATCCTTTGGAAAAAAGTTTGTTGAAATGATTCTCGAACAATTTCCTGATGTGAAAAAAATAATTATATTTTCTAGAGATGAATTAAAACAATCAGATTTAAGGATAAAATACCCGGCTTCTACTTACCCTCAACTTCGGTTTTTAATTGGAGATGTTCGTGATAAAGATAGAGTTAAAAGAGCTTGTGAGGATGTTGATGTGATTATTCATGCTGCAGCAATCAAGCAGGTTGATACTGCTGAATACAACCCTACGGAATGTATTAGAACTAATGTTGATGGGGCTGAGAATATTATTCATGCTGCTCTCGAGTGCGGTGTAAAAGACGTTGTTGCGCTATCAACTGACAAAGCATGTGCGCCGATTAATTTATATGGAGCCACTAAACTCGTGTCAGATAAGCTATTTATAGCAGCTAACAATATTAAAGGTTCAAAAGATATTCGCTTTAGTGTCGTACGGTATGGTAATGTAATCGGGTCTAGAGGATCTGTAATACCTTTCTTTCTTTCTAAGAAAAAAAGTGGTTTACTGCCTATAACACATAAGAGTATGACACGATTTAATATATCGCTTCAAGATGGTGTCAACATGGTAATTTATGCATTAGCAAATCATCTGGGTGGAGAAATATTTGTACCTAAAATACCTTCCTATAAGATTCTAGATGTTGCTGCTGCCCTGGCCCCAGATTGTGATATTACTATTGTAGGGATTAGACCTGGAGAGAAAATACATGAAGAAATGATTACTGATACAGACTCTCTTAATACAATTGATCTAGGTAAATATTATGCAATTTTACCCTCAGTCTCTTATGTTTATACTGAATCTGATTATTTAAATCATTACAGTGCCGTTAAAGTTCCCTTTGGCTTTAAGTACAATTCTGGAACTAATTCGGATTGGGAAACTGTTGATACTTTACGACAATTAATTAAGAATCATATTGACCCAAATTTCGAGGTATAAAAATTCTTATGATTCCGTATGGTAAACAAGATATAAGCGAACAAGATATTGATGCTGTTATCAAAGTTTTGAAGTCAGACTTTTTGACTCAAGGGCCAATGGTGCCTGCTTTCGAAGAATCTATTGAAAAGTATACCGGATCTAATCACGCCATAGCAGTTAATAGTGCCACCTCTGCGCTTCATATAGCCTGTTTAGCTCTTGAAATTGGGGCAGGGGATATTGTTTGGACATCTCCAATTACTTTTGTAGCCTCAGCAAATTGTGTGCTTTATTGTGGAGCTGAAATTGATTTTGTCGACATTAATCCCTCCACTTTTAACATGTGCCCAAAATTACTCGAAACAAAATTAAAGAAAACGAAATCTGAAGGAAAAAAGTTACCAAAGTTAGTAATTCCTGTCCATATGTGCGGTCAGCCTTGTGATATGTTGGAAATAAAGAAATTAGCAGACGAGTATGATTTTAAGATAATTGAAGATGCTTCTCACGCGATTGGTGGTAGTTACGACGGGGGTAAAATAGGGAATTGCGAGTATTCTGATGTGACTGTTTTTAGCTTCCATCCCGTTAAAATTATTACCACTGCCGAAGGAGGCGTTGCAATTACAAATGATAAGGGTGTTGCTAACAAGATGTCACTCTATCGAAGTCACGGTATAACTCGTGATACTTCTTTCATGACTAAAGTTTCTGATGGACCTTGGTACTACGAGCAACTTTGTTTGGGATTTAATTATCGTATGACAGATATACAAGCTGCTTTGGGCTTATCTCAAATGCAACGTTTAGATGATTTTGTAAGTGTCAGACATCAACTTGCCTTGAGATATGACAAAATGTTAAAAGATTTACCTATAGTTACTCCTTATCGAGACCCAAGACATTACTCTGCATTTCATCTTTATGTAATTCATTTGAAGTTAGACTGTATTAAAAGTACGCATTTACAAATATTTTGTGGTTTAAAAGAAAAAGGTATTGGAGTGAATTTACATTATATCCCGGTTCATTTGCATCCCTATTATGCCAGCCAGGGCTTTAGTATTGGAGATTATCCTATTGCAGAAGAGTACTACCAGAGCGCCATTAGTCTGCCTTTGTTTACTTTAATGAGTCTAGAAGATCAAACTGAGGTGATTTCAGCTTTAGAACTTTTACTAAAATAATCAGGTTTGCAGAGAATTTATGAAATATCTGATAATCATTCAGGCCAGATCGTCGTCTTCAAGATTGCCGCGTAAATCTTTAATGCCTATCGCTGGAATCCCATTAGTTCATCTTTGTGCAATTAGGGCGAGGAATGATTTCTCCAGGCTCGTTGTTGCTACTAGCGATGAGTCTTCTGATAACGAACTTGCAGAAATGCTTATAGAGGCAGGAGTTGAAGTTTTCAGGGGGAGTTTAACTAATGTTTTAAGTAGATTTATTGATATTGTTGATTCTCACATGTTAGCTGATGACGACACTATTATAAGATTAACCGGAGATAATCCTATCGTAGATGGCGAGTTTCTTAAAATATTAAAAACAGCTTGGGAGAAGCTAGGGTTAGATTACCTTTCAGGGCACCCGGTAGATATTTCAAATACTAATTGGCCATATGGCCTAAGCGCTGAATTTGTAAAAGTTGGTTTATTGCGAGATGGTTATTTAAGTGATAAAAGCGACAGTAATCTAGAACATGTAACAACCTATGCCAGGGCGAATGCTAAAAATAAAGCTTACGGGGATCAAGTTACTGATCTAACATTTAAAAAGAAATATTACTTAACGATAGATACTATCGAAGATTATAAAAGGGTGGGTAAAGTATTTAAAAAACATTCTGCTGATGATAGCTTTTCATCGATTATTGATAGCATAGAAGATTAATTGCCAGCTATTGAAAGGATTTTCTACCCTGTACCTTCTATGAAGGCAAATTACCTAAAAATATCATATTATGAGAAATAAAATTCCAGCTAATAAGCTCGTTATAGGTGGAGCACAATTAGGTATTTCCTCTTATGGCATAACTAATAAAAATATTAATTTAGACTTGAATGAGATTAAAGCTTTATTGACTAGGGCTAACAAGAATCTTATTGAGTATGTAGATACAGCAAGAGATTATGGGTGCAGTGAGGAGGTTTTAGGAGCAGTATTAGCACAGAGTAAATCAAAAATTAAGATAATAACTAAACTTTCGTCTTTTACTGGTTGTCCTAAGGATTGTAATAATGAGGTAATATGTAAGCTAGTTTTTGAGAGTATTAACCAGTCTAAACGTTTATTAGGTCGTTCAGTGGATTGTCTCATGCTACATCGAGCAGAGCATTTTTGGGCTTGGCGCGGCGAGATTTGGAGAATTCTTATATCATTGCAGAATACAGGTTTTTTTAAGAGTTTGGGCGTTTCAGTTCAGACTCCTGAAGAGTTAGAGCAGCTTTTAAGCGTTCCTGAAATTAAGCTTTTCCAAATACCATTTAACATTCTTGATTGGAGATGGGACCATCTTATAGAAAAAATAATTGCAGAAAAAAAGAAACGAAGTCTCTTGATACATGCTAGAAGCTCTCTTTTACAGGGATTGTTGGCCTCAGAGGATGTTAATTTATGGTCAAAGGCGAATTGCAGTAACCCAATTCAGTACATCGATGGTCTTAAAAAAATAGCACAAGAAACAGGTAGTTCCAGCGTAGTTGATTTGTGCTTAGGATATGTACGGTCTCAGGAATGGATTGATGGGGTTGTTGTTGGTATGGAGACTGATAAACAGCTCTGCAAAAATATTCGTTTTTTCAGTGAAAGAGAGTTAACATCTGTTCAACTTCAAAAAATTACAAATAGTTTGCCAAAACTAGATAACCAAACATTAAATCCAGTAAATTGGAAAAACGGGTAAATTTATGAATATTGAACAAATGTTTAATTTGAACGGAAAAGTTGCTTTTGTAACTGGAGCAACTGGATATCTGGGTAAAGCAATGGTTCATGCCCTTGGCTCGGCCGGCGCCCATGTCATTGTTAATGGGCGCGACAAATCAAAGATCCTCGCTCTCACTAAAGATATGGAAAAACTTGGTTTATCTGTTGAAGGGGCAGTTTTTGATATTACAAACGAAAGTCACATAGCAGATTATTTTTCTAAAGTTAACAAATTAAACATATTAGTTAATAATGCCTACCAAGGAGGTTCCGGGTCTATTGAATTAAGTGATTCACAGGACTATAGAAATAGCTATGAAGTATCATTGGTATCAGTTTTTAACTTGTTTAAGGCGGCACTCCCAGCACTGAATAATTCTGCCTTAAAAGAGGGGGATGCTTCTGTTATTAACATTGCGTCAATGTATGGCATAGTCAGCCCTGATTTAAGTATATATAAGGATCAAAAATCCATTAATCCTGCTTTTTATGGGGCCTCAAAAGCAGCTTTGATTCAATGGACTCGTCAAGCAGCATGTGAATTTGGGCCGCAGGGGATCAGGGTTAATTCGATATCACCCGGAGCATTTCCTAATGAAAAAGTTCAATCAAAACAAGATAATTTTGTTGAAAAGTTATCGAATAAAATACCTCTTAGAAGAGTCGGTAAGTCCGATGAACTTTGTGCTCCAGTAGTTTTTTTAGCCTCTTCAGGATCATCCTATATTAATGGAAGTAATTTGGTAGTTGATGGCGGTTGGACAAGCTATTGATTTTTTGATGGGCCAGTTTTTTAGTAATAAGATTCAGATGCGACTCTACCTCTGGTTATTTATGTGCCTGAAATTCAGCTAATTTTAATAAATAAGTTATTTAAAGTATAAGCAAAAATCTTATGGCCACATTTAAAAATATTATTTTTGTTTTGAACAGCTATAAAGTTTTATTTTAATAATGAAAGGATTAGAATTTAGCTATAAAGTTTTAATATCAATACAAGAAATTGTCCGATTAAATCTTAAAAATAAAAATAAATTAGTTGGTTATATTGAATGACTCAAACTTAGTAAGGAAAATAAATGAAGGTCTTTTTTAGAGTTGACGCCTCAGTGCATATCGGCAGCGGGCATGTAATGCGTTGTCTATCACTAGCAGAATCATTGAAGAAAGAAGGGCATGAAGTAGTTTTTGTGATGCGGCTTCAGTTAGGAGATTTATGTGATTATACAGAAAGCCGAGGATTTAAAGTGGCTCGATTGCCAATGTCGCGTAAATCAAGGTTGCCAGATAACTCTGCTGATTATCAAGCTTGGCTTCAAGTACCATTAATGGACGATGCCGAAGACTTTTTATCAGTAGCTTCCGATGCAGAGTTAATTGTGATAGATCACTATGGTATATCAGCACAGTGGGAAAAATATATAAAGCTATCGATTGGATGTAAACAGATCGCCATTGACGATCTTGTTCGTGAGCATTATACCGATTTAATTCTAGATCAAACAGCTGGCCGAAAGGTAGAAGAATATAATATAATTTTACCTGGGAGTGAGGCATTAGTTGGAAGTAAATATGCTTTACTTAGACATCGTTTCTCTGAATTACACCCATTTGCTATCAAGCAAGATTTAAATTTTGAGAACCATAAACTTCTACTTACAATGGGAGGAGTCGACAAATTAAATGTAACACAAAGGGTTTTGGTTGCGCTTTCTCATCGAACTCCTCTGATACAGACTACTGTACTATTAAACGAAAAAGCACCTCATTTCTCCTCTGTGGCATCATTTTGTGAACAACATAATGAATGGATTACACATCTTCCATTTTCAGAAGATATGGCAGGGCTTATGATGGAGCACACTATCTCTATTGGTGCACCAGGCTCGACATCATGGGAGAGAGCATGCATGGGACTGCCTTGCGTTATAATCCCATTGGCGAAAAATCAACTAGAAATTTGCCAAAACTTAGTTAAGGAGCGTGCTGCAATGTCACTGGAAATAAATGAAATTCCCGAGTTACTAAATAATAAATTGGATGAGTTGCTGAAAAGGTACTCAATCTTTAGAAGATGCGCCTTGAATTTGTGTGATGGAGGGGGTGTTAATAGATTGATTAAAAAGATGGGTTCTTTGGGGTGGATATAGTATGCGAGTAACTTTACTTTGTTCTGATTTATCTCATCCCGTTTATCAATATCTCAAGGCTTGGAAAACTGCAAATAGTGACAATTATTTAATTTCAATTGTTAGTGATCTTAATGAGATTAAAAAACCTGGTGATATTCTATTTCTTATTTCATGTACAGACATCATCAAAGCTGAAATACGCGAGATGTTTGGTTACACATTGGTTTTACATGCAAGTGATCTGCCTAAGGGTCGAGGTTGGAGTCCGCATATTTGGGATATATTGTCGGGTAAAAATGATTTAACTCTTTCCCTTCTTAATGCAGAAGATAAGGTCGATACTGGGGCTGTTTGGCGAAAGACACAAATTAAGCTTAACGGTTCCGAGTTATTTGATGAGATAAATGCACTCCTGTTTGAAGCAGAAATTGACCTAATTTCATGGGCTTGTAAAAATATCCTAAACGCAAGTCCGTTGCCTCAGCAGGGTGGAGAATTTAGTTATTATTCTAAAAGAACAATAGCTGACAGCGAAATTGATGTTAATAAAAGTATTAAAGATCAATTTAATCTTCTCAGGGTGGCTGATCCAGATAGATATCCAGCATTTTTTGAATTGAAAGGTTGTAAGTATAAATTAATTATAGAGAGGTACCGTGAAAAATAATTTTATAGATATTAATGGAAGGAAAATTGGACCTAACTACCCTCCTTATATAATAGCAGAGCTATCAGCAAATCATAATGGAGATATTAATCGAGCTTTCGCAATTCTTGAGATGGCAAAAGAATGTGGTGCTGATGCGATCAAGATACAGACCTATACTCAGGATACAATCACTATAGACTGTAATGAGGACGATTTTAAAATAAAAAGTGGTTTATGGAAAAATCGTACATTGTATGATTTGTATTCAGAAGCACATATGCCATGGGAGTGGCATAAACCTTTGTTTGATAAAGCTGCCTCAATAGGGTTAACAATCTTTAGCTCTCCATTTGACCATACTGCTGTTGAGCTTCTTGAAGAACTTGGTGCACCTGCCTATAAAATTGCATCTTTTGAAGCCATTGACATACCTTTAATTGAACATGTTGCCAAGACTGGTAAGCCTATGATTATTTCTACCGGTATGGCTGATGAACATGAAATAAAAGAAGCTGTTGACGCTGCTCAAAGCGCCGGTTGTAATCAGCTTATTATTTTACATTGTGTAAGTGGCTATCCAGCACCAGCTAATGATTATAATTTAGCAACAATACCTAATATGAGAGAACAATTTGGTGTATTAACAGGACTTTCGGATCATACTATTGATAACACTACCGCTATAGCTTCAGTTGCATTAGGGGCATGCTTAATTGAAAAGCACGTCACTCTTGATAGAAATGGAGGAGGACCAGATGATAGTTTTTCACTCGAAAAACCAGAGCTTTTTCAACTTTGTCGTGATAGCAAAATTGCTTGGCAGGCATTAGGCAAGGTTAATTATGAGCGCAAAGAAAGTGAAAAAGAAAATATAGTTTTTAGACGGTCACTTTATGTAATAGAGGATATTAAAGCAGGCGACCAACTAACTAAAGAAAACATACGAAGTATAAGGCCGGGTTTTGGAATACCACCTAAATACTACGATCAAGTTTTGGGTAAAAAAGCAATTAATAATATTCAAAGGGGCACTTCTTTACAATGGGATATTATAATCTAAGGTGGTCATTTATCCTGATTCTGCATTCCAATTATTTCAGAATTTTTGAGTTGTAGTAATGTATCAATAAATTATTTGTATTTGTATTATTGAATGGAAAAAATTAACTATTAAATACGGGTTCTTTGAATAGGAAATCGTAATATGAAAATAATTTATCTTCATCAATATTTCACGACTCCTGAAATGGCTGGTGGTACTAGGTCTTATGAGATGGCTCGTCGTTTGGTTAATAAAGGACATGAGGTACATGTTGTGACCTCGTGGCGTGAAAAAACTGGGTTTCTGGCTTATACCTACCCAGAAGGTATTCATGTTCACTGGGTTCATATACCGTACTCAAATGAAATGCCTTACATGAGAAGAATCCTAGCATTTGTAAAGTATTGTATATGGGCAGGTATAAAGTGCTTCAGGCTTAAGGGGGATTTAGTTTTTGCAACTAGCACACCATTGACAGTTGCAATACCTGGAGTAATCTGTGGGAAACTACAGAGAATTCCTTTAGTTTTTGAAGTTAGAGATCTTTGGCCAGCATTACCGATAGCGATGGGGGCTATAAAATCTAAGTTTTTGATGGGCTTTACACGACGATTAGAGCGCTGGGCCTATCTAAATTCTGAAGTGGTAGTAGCATTATCGCCAGGTATGAAAGAGGGAGTAGTCGAAGCTGGAATTTCTTCTGATAGGGTGGTTGTGATACCCAACTCATGTGATTTTAATATTTTTGATGTTCCTATAGAGCGTGGTTTGAAGTTTCGATCTTCCCGATTATGGCTTCAAGATAGGCCTTTGATAATTTATACAGGTACTTTCGGACGAATTAATGGTGTCGGTTATATGGTTGCCTTAGCGAAAGAGTTATTAAAGATTGCCCCTGATATTCGCATTTTATTAATTGGTGGAGGTTATGATCTATTATCTATAACCAGAGCAGCTGAGTCAGCTGGAGTTCTCAATGTCAATCTTTTTATCGAGCCAGCCATGCCTAAAAGTGAGATTGCAGGAGCATTGTCTGCAGCTACAATTAGCAGTTCCCTTTTTATTGATTTGCCTGAAATGAGAGTCAATTCTGCAAATAAATTTTTTGATTCTCTAGCATCATCAACCCCTATCATAATCAATTATTGTGGTTGGCAGAAAACTATTCTGGAAAGATTTGATTGTGGTATTTGTTCTTGGGATATGTCTTATGAGAAAGCAGCTCTTCTTATTAAGAATCGATTGAGCGATAATGTATGGTTGCTAAATGCATCTTTAAGTGCAAAAAATGTAGCTCAAGAATTTTTTAGTCGAGATGAGTTGGCCACGCGTCTTGAATTAATTTTACGATTAGCAAAGGATGCTCATAACAAGAATTATCTTGACTCACGCGATCAGCATCATAATATACATCCAGAGATAGTTAGAGAGGCTCGGGCTAATAGGTATGAGTAAAATATTTTCTCCAGCTGCATCCTGTGAATTGAGTATATATAAAGGTAAATAGATGTATTGGATAAAAGTTATAAATAATTTAGTTAAGGAACTTATCTCGCGACTCTATTTAAGTATTGTGGGTTTGAGTGGTCCTTATAGGTCACTATATGTCTCCACTTTTATAATAAAAAGGAAAGTGCTGAGTAGTGATCAATGCTCTGAACTTAGAATCTTGATTGATAATTTAGTTAAAGAAGATGCTAAAACCAATGTGTGGATCGATTCTAAAGGATCAGATCACAGAATCTATGGCTTAGAAAGCGAAAGTCCTTCTCTACTTAATGCTCTAGATATTCAACAAAAGATAAATGATATTGAGCTCTACACTGGAAGACAAGTTAAAAGCTGGTTTTTAATGGCTAATCGTGTCGATTTTATCGATGGGAACTTTGGTTCCGGAGGTGGAGTGCATAGAGATTCACCTCACTCCAATCAGATAAAATTTATTTGGTATCTAAACGATGTAAATGCTGCTAACGGACCATTTGAATGCGCTAAAGGGACTAATAGAAGCCCAATTACCAGAGATAATATTTACGCGCTAGGCGAAACTAGATTTGAGGGATTTGGAGGACTCCCAGTATCAACTCTCACAGGTGGTGAGGGTGATATGATAATATTTGATACAAAAAGTTTGCATAGAGGAAAGCCTATAAAAGAAGGCGCACGATACGCTATAACTCTCTACACTTCTCCAAAACACGACGCACTAAGGAAGCACCTTGCACTATTGGGTATAGGAGACGTATTAAATGTTGATAATCAGATATGAACCAAAATCTTATATTTAGATTTTTCATAACATTGTCACGCCCTCTACCCTTGCTTATAGAATGGCTATATACAGACAATGATTTCTTAGTAATCAGTTATCCTATAGTTATGCTAATTTTAGCGATAACTTCATTACCTGTGCATCGAGCTCTATACCAAGGAGGATTCCATAGAAAATCTTTGTTAACTAGATATAATGCGAAGGTAAATATTTTATGCTTGCCCGTGGCCGCAATTTTATTTCTGATAGCTTTGATAGTTTTTAAGTACGGAAATATTTTAGCCCTAACTTTGGCTATGTTTTTTATTATAGAGAAATTAGGTGATGAGCTATCACGTAATTTCACTTATGAAAAAAACTTTAGCTTATGGTGCCTCTTTCAGATTGCCCGTTTTCAATGGCCGATAATAGCATTTATGTTATCGCCTTTAATTGGATATGAAATCGCTTTATTTATTACTACGCTTTTTGTATCCACATATTTTATAGCAAGCTTTAATTCAAGACTCCGTTTTCGATTGATAGCCTTTACAACCGGTTTGGTTTATCAAGAAATAGGCAGTGTATTACCATATATAGGCGGCTCACTTGCTAGCGGATTAATTCGGCAAGGGCCACGTTTGTTCGTAGTGAATTCCTTTCCTGGGTTCGCACATTTTTTTGTAATATGCTCCCAGTTAGCTCAAATAATTTCAGTAGGTTACAACGTAAAATTCGAAATCCCATATCGCAAGATCATTGCAAAAAAGCCATATTTATATTCCAGAGTCATGAAAAAAATTAATGGTAATGCTGCATTTTTTTCTCTCGTGGCGGCTTTCATCGCTTTATTGTTTCTTTCATTTATTTATCCAACGGGCTATAAGTTTATTGCTTTGATTGTTTTTGAAGCAGTTCTTTATGCTATTTTTACTAATATAAGTGGCCTATTTGTCTGGATATTCTCTCCTAAAGACCACATTTATCAATATTTAAAGTTGTTAAGTATATACCTAGGATGTCTTATTTTGATGTCAGGAATACTAGCGCATACTAAATATATTGATGTCAGTGACATTATCGTTTTAATTATGACTGGTCAATGCCTAGTGATATTTATTTATGTAAAGCTTTCCATGTCTTGGATTCAAAATGAAAAAAACTAATTTGAGAATGTTCTTGTTAGTTTTAATCTTTTTTGACGCTACATGGATGCTCATTTCGCGGTTAACTAATTTTTCGCCGGCGTACTTTACTAGTAGCATTAATATATTTCCAATCTTAATCTATGTATTGAGTGGTATCGTTGTATATGCCATATCGGTAATTTGTTCTGAATTACTCGGTAAAATTAATACACAAATCAAACTTTCTCTCAGTTGGCGCAACTTAGTGGTAATTTCGTTCATACTCAACTTTTACCTAAGCTACAATCTCCCTGAAAACTATAGGTATGTGGATGGCTCGTTTACTTTAGATATGCTATCCATATACTATTTATCGACTGTCATGAATGCCCTTGTGGTTTGCAGTTATTTTGTAATTCAACCTACCTCAAATATCAATAATTGGTATCCTCTCCTTTTTTTAGTGGGGATGTTTATCTCTATTGATGGCTTAAGTCGAGCTCTTTTTTTCGTTTTAATTTTATATTCATTCTATGGAAAAGCAATTCGAAGATCTTATAGTTTATTGGTCTTAGCGATTCCAGGAGTCATTTTGATTGGATTTTTTGGTTTGATGCAGAAAGGTAGTACTGTGGATATTGACTATATTGAGTTAGCAGGATGGGTTGCCGCTCGGATGGCTATTCCTGCTGAGACGGCAATGCAATTTTTAGTTGGTGATCATTTTCTTAAGTCATTTAGCGATAGCTTGGATCTGTTAGGACATTCATTTAACTGTCGCGTAAACTTTTTCACTATGAATGATGGAGTTTGTTCGGATATAAAATCAATTGGCGGAGCTAACTTCTATTCACTATATGGGATTGTTAAGGGGGGTAGTTCGTCGGGTTACCTGACTTCTATAATTATCGGCAATATTGCTGCTTTGCCTTTAATTATGATGATAACCTTAGTTATTGGGAAGCTATTTCGCCAAATTCGATACGAGCTCAATTTCTTTGAAATACTGTGTTTGTATTTTGCCCTCCAACCCTTGCATGCTAATTTTTTAGACGCTTATACAATTCTTTCTATTGTAACAATTACACTTGTTATGTTCATTTTTGTTTTTCTTTTTTGTAGGTTGAGATATTAGATATGGTAGATATTGTAAAACCAGTAATTATTTTGGGTGGAATGAAATGCGGAACGACTTCATTGCGCATGATGCTTAATCAATCAAAGGATATATATTTTGGAAAGACGGAAAGGCATTACTTTAATGACAATAGAAAAGTGACTCGCTTTCCAAATTATTTGGAGTTCCTAGCAATCGGCAATCAAAGCGATGTTGTTTATGTCGGTGATGACACTCCGGCTTACTCTTACTTGCCAGAGATGGCAGGAAATATTTTTGCAAGCTGTCCAGATGCTAAGTTAATTTGGATGTTGCGGGATCCATTGGAGAGAGCAGTTTCAAACTATTGGCATGCTGTAAGGCGCGGGGCTGAGACTCGCGAGATTAATCAGGCATTTAAAGACGAGATAAATGGTCATACAGATAGTATTTGGCTGCGTTATATTGCTCGAAGTCGTTATACAGAGCAGGTTGCTCGATACGAACAGTTTTTTTCTAAGAAGGATATGTTGTTTTTAAGGTTGGATGACTTTGCTATATCTTTTACAGAAAAAAAATATGAAATTGAAGAGTTTTTGGGGGTTGATTTAAGTGAAGTAAATGAATTTCCTTCAGCCAATTCCGCACAGTTTTTTGGCAGACCCCACTTGAATCTTTTTTTGGGCCTATTTAGCGAAAAAAATAAAGTTATTAAAGGTCTTTCACTAATTATTCGTCGAGTTTTTTCTTATAAAAATAGACCATTGCTTGAACAAAACCTATCTCAAGAAATTCAATTTATACTTAAAGATGAGTATGCTTTTTATGAAAAAATTAGCAACATATGAACTTAAATTAGCCTTTAATATGCTGGCTAGGATTGATTCTTTTTATGGTATTCCAGCGATTAGTAGAACTGGCTACGGCCTTATAAGTCATTCAATATTATTGACAGCCTTCGTTCGTGTTCTTAGTAAAAAAAGATTTTTGGTACCAGCATTATTTATATCTAATATAGCTCTGTTCATGGTTTCAAAATATAGAATTCCAAGTAAAGGTGCGAGGATATTTTGCTTTGCACCAACTTTAAATAACGTGAAATCTATTAATCGAGTAACGCACCTCTTGCCGGATTCGGTTATTCATAAAGCATCGATGGGAGAAAAGTTGAGTTTAGTCTCTAAGTTCAGAATGGCTTGTAAACTTAGTGTTTCTATTTCAGTCGCCAAGATTATATCGAGGAGAGTGAAAGATCCCTATGCTATAGTGCAATGCCTTATAGCAATGAATTTCTTCATGCTTTTAAGAGAGAATGTTAAGTTAAACCAAGATGATATATTGCTGGTTTCAAATGACCACTCACCACTGCCCTTGGCTCTTACATTTTACTACAAACGCAATTATTGTAAGACGTGTTATGTGCAGCATGCTCCAGTTAGCGAATATTTCCCTAGTCTTATATTTGATCTGAGTATTTTACATGACATTCATTCTGCACAAATATACGAAAACAAGCCGAATAAAAATCTCCCTCGACGGGGAAGTGTTGTTATTCACCCTCCATTTTCAGATGAGTTTCAAGGTATTAGAAATCTTACATATGTGAACAAGGTCATTGGGATTTGCTTAGGCCTAACTGTGAATTTGCCTGAATTAAAACGTCTTATATTCTGGCTTGGAATTCAGCCAGAGATCAATAGAGTCATTGTTCGGTTGCATCCAAGGTCAAACGGGATTGACAAGGAATATTGGTTAATGGATAAAGTAATTATTGATAAAAGCAATTCATTTAGAGAATTTTGCTCAGAAATAGACTGTAATATAGTTGGTAATAGTGGTGTGATAATTGAATCCTTACATTTTGGCTGCAAAACTTTATATTTGAGTGACCTTGATTTTATTGAGTTTGATTATTATGGTTTTTTGGAACAAGGTTTGATTCCGGAATACCAAGCAGAAAACCTTAATGATGGTAGATATTTTAAAAATTTTTATAACGATTCATGGCTTGATAGATATAAGAAATATGACCATACCATTGGCCGGTCAATGTTGAGTATTGAAAAGAAAGTTGGTAATTCTTTAAAGAAAAATTTAGTAGATTGCTAATCGATGGCTACAATATATAAATGGAGGAATTAGTTTGAGAAATATTATGTTGGTAGCCAAGGCAATGGTTCAGGTTACACACACTATATTTGGAGATTCGTTTGTGCCGCTTCATCGTCCTGTGTTTGAAGGTAACGAACGGCAATATTTAATTGATTGTATCGATTCTAATTTCGTCTCTTCGGTCGGAGCAAAGGTAACTGAGTTCGAAGAAAAAGTAGCCGAATTCACAGGGTCTAAGTATGCAGTAGCGACTGTTAACGGGACTGCAGCTCTTCATGTGGCGATTGAGCTTGCGGGGGTCAAACCTGGAGACGAAGTGATATCTCAGGCTCTCACTTTTATTGCAACGTGTAATGCCATCAGTTATGCAGGGGCTAAACCACTTTTCATAGATGTAGACGTTGATACTATGGGGCTTAGCCCAGCTGCATTGAAAAGTTTCCTAGATGAAAATGCTGAGAAAAGGGCGAGTGGAACTTTTAATAAAATTTCAGGAAAAAAAATATCTGCCTGTGTCCCCATGCATACTTTTGGATTTCCCTGTCGAATAGCCGAGATTGCTGAGATTTGTGCTGATTGGGACATTACTTTGGTAGAGGATGCTGCTGAATCTTTGGGTAGTTACGTTGGTAGTCGTCATACAGGTACTTTTGGTTCAATGGCGACACTTAGTTTTAATGGTAATAAGGTGATTACGACAGGTGGTGGTGGCATGATTATCACTGACGACTCTGAACTGGCTAAGCGAGCCAAGTATATTACGACCACTGCTAAGGTTCCGCATCTATACGAGTTTGTTCATGATGAGATAGGTTATAACTATCGTATGCCTAATCTGAATGCAGCCCTAGGTTGTGCTCAAATGGAGCGTTTAGACGAATTTTTGATGATAAAATCGCAGTTAGCTGATCAATGGGATACCTTTTTTCAAGGCCAAGATATTGATTTTATGAAAGCCATTAATGGAAACAAAGCTAATCACTGGCTAAATGCAGTAATTCTAGATTCTAGAGAAGATCGTGATGAGTTTTTAAAGTTGACCAATGATAATAATGTCATGACTCGTCCGATTTGGACGCTGATGTCCGAACTCCCAATGTTCAAAGATTGTCAAACAGACGATCTTGAAAACTCTCTTTGGTTAGAAGATCGAGTGGTAAATATACCCTCAAGTGTTCCTGATGGAGCCTTAAAAAAACTGGATAAGTAAATATTACTATGGATATATTAAAACTGATTGGTCGAACGGCGACACTATTTGATGACGACATTTCAAGTCGAAGAAAAGAACTAGAGGCCTTGGTTTCAAATAGCCGATTTTTGGTGATCGGTGGTGCAGGTTCTATTGGCCAGGCTGTTACGCGTGAAATATTTAAAAGGAATCCACTTGCTCTTCATGTTGTTGATATAAGTGAAAACAATATGGTGGAACTTGTAAGAGATATTCGGAGCACGCTTGGCTATATTGATGGTGATTTTCGCACCTTCGCTCTTGATTGCGGTAGTAATGAATATAGAGCGCTCATGAATGCTAGTGAGGGGTATGACTACATTCTTAATCTTTCTGCGCTTAAGCATGTGCGGAGTGAAAAAGATCCTTTTACGTTGATGCGGCTTATTGAAGTTAATATCCTTAATACCATTGAGACAGTTCAAATTGCTAAAGCGCAGGGCGCCAAGAAGTATTTTTGCGTATCAACTGATAAAGCGGCAAATCCGGTGAACATGATGGGTGCGAGTAAGCGCATCATGGAAATGTTTCTGATGCGTGAAAGCGAGTCGATGGAAATTTCAACTGCTAGATTTGCTAACGTCGCGTTTTCGGATGGTTCACTTTTACATGGTTTTAACCAACGTTTTGCTAAACGGCAACCTATTTCAGCCCCAAATGATGTTAGGCGTTATTTTGTAACTCCCCAGGAATCTGGAGAACTATGTCTAATGTCATGCCTTCTAGGCGAAAATAGAGACATCTTCTTCCCAAAATTAAGTGAGCAGCTTCATTTGACTACTTTTTCTGAAATTGCTGAGCGCTACATAGAGAACCTTGGGTACGAACCTTATCATTGCTCAACTGAGCAAGAAGCAAGAGACCGATCTGATGAATTGATCGCATCTAAGCGCTGGCCGTGTTATTTCTTTAAATCAGATACCTCAGGCGAAAAAGATTTCGAAGAATTTTTTACAGACAATGAAATTCTTGATATGAATCAGTTTAAGAATTTAGGGGTGATTAAAAGCGAAGCTAACTTCAGTTCAGATATGCTGGATAATTTCTTAGAAGTGATCCATGAGCTTCGTACTCAAACAGTCTGGGAAAAGGCACCAATAGTTGATCTATTTAATAAAATGATCCCTGACTTTGATCACAAAGAGACCGGTAAATATTTAGATGGGAGAATGTAAGTATGCAGCGGTTCTTTGATATTATTTTTTCGGGCATTGCTCTGGTTTTACTTTCACCTCTTTTACTGCCTCTGATGTTTATTTTACGAGTGACCGGGGAGGGTGAAATATTTTTCCCACAGAGTCGTGTCGGGCGAGGAGGTAAACATTTTAAGCTCTATAAATTTGCTACCATGCTCAAAGATAGTCCTAACATGGGCACAGGCACTGTCACTGTCAAAAATGACCCACGTGTGCTTCCGATGGGAGGATTTCTCCGTAAAACAAAAATCAATGAGTTGCCTCAACTTATCAATATATTTAATGGTGATATGAGTATTATTGGGCCGCGCCCTCAGACCCAGCGTTGCTTTGACGCATTTCCGCTATCATCGCAGAATGAAATAATCAAAGTGCGACCAGGCCTGTCTGGTATTGGATCCATCATATTTCGGGATGAGGAAGATATGATGTATGTAAATAATGATCCGGACAAATTCTATGATGAGATTGTCATGCCGTATAAAGGATCTCTGGAGGATTGGTATGTCTCTCATCAAAATATTGCTTCTTATTTCAGTCTTATTGGTCTCACAATATGGGTCGTGTTAGGTTTTAGTCCTGGTTTGGTCTGGAAACTATTCAAAGACTTACCTTCTCCTCCAAAAGAATTAGATAAATGGATGTAAAACTCCATAAATTGAGCAGTAGTGACTATAGAGCAGTCGCTAGGCTTCATTGCGATTATATTAATCAAGGCTTTTTAGCGACTTTGGGTGTTCCGTTTCTCACCTTGCTCTACGAGGCAATCGACAAGGATAGTGAAAGCGTTTTACTAGTAGAGCGCGTGGATCTCAGCGTTGTGGGATTTGTGACAGGAACTCGTGGGTTGGGGCGGATATATAAACAGCTTCTATTAAAACCTCTTCGATTAATTTATTCTCTCAAATCTTGTATTTTATCGCTTTCTAAGATGTATAAAATTATTGAAGTACTTTTAATAAGTAAAGGCAATAATATTTCGGCCGATCTGCCTAAGCAAGAACTCCTTTCTATTGTGGTTAATCCTGCTTATCAGGGTGGAGGTCATGCTGAGAATTTATTCAAAGCTCTTTGTTCTCACTTCAGAGCAGAGGGTGCTAGCAGTTTTAGCATTGTTGTTGGGAGTAATTTGGATAGGGCTCATGCTTTTTATACAAAGATGGGGTCTATTCCTGTTAAAGAAATCCAAGTACATAAAGGTGCTGATTCTGTTGTGTATGTGAAGGAGTTGAGTTAATAGACTTTTTAGTCTTGGTACCTTGGAGTCACTAGAGCGCAATTCATTCTCAGCTGCTTTTAATTCACCAGGTGAGTGCTTTCGCCAGAGTGCGTATGCGAAAATCTGAGTTTTTTATGTTAACTATTAGTGGCATAAAATATCCTCATAAAGTACCGAATCGTCGCTGGACATACTTATTTATCCTCGGCGCGTATTGATATTAGATCAACCAGTACTTTTGCCGATTCTGCCACCGTACGGCCCTCTGTCTCCAGAATCAAGCTAGGATTTATAGGTGGCTGATACTCGCTGTCTATACCTGTGAAGTTCGGTAGTTTGCCACTTCTTGCTTTTTTATACAGGCCCTTTGGGTCACGTTCTTCTGCAACAGCTAGCGGCGTATCAACAAAAACTTCAAGAAAATCGTCAGGCTCAAATAAACTCTTTGCCATATCTCGCTCGTCGCGAAATGGCGAAATGAAGGCTGTGAGTACAATGATTCCAGCATCCACCATTAGCTTAGCGACCTCTGCAATTCTTCTAATATTTTCCACTCTGTCGGCCACTGTAAATCCTAGGTCTTTTGAAAGACCGTGGCGCACGTTGTCGCCGTCTAAGATATATGTTCGATAACCTTGTTCATGCAATGTTTTCTCTGCTGCGTTGGCAATAGTTGATTTTCCTGAGCCGGAGAGGCCCGTTAGCCACGCCACCCTGCCTCTGTGCCCAGATAACTTTTCACGAGCGGCTCTATCCACCGAAAGTGCTTGTTTATGCACATTAGATGATCGACGGAGGGCAAAACGAATCATTCCTGCGGCAACGGTTGCATTACTATATCGATCGATCAAGACGAAGGCACCTAACCCGGGACAGTCGGTATAGGTCTCAAAGGGAAGCTCTGCATCCAAGGTGATCTGGACATTGGCGATCTCATTAAAAGAGAGCTCTCTGCCTTGCAATTTCTCAAAGCTATTAACGTCGTACTTAAACTTAATTTCAGATAAGCTAGCATTCGCCTTACTGGTTCCCAGCTGTAAAATATATCTTCTTCCAACATATCCTGGTTCGTTATCCATCCATACCAGTTCTGCCTCAAATTGGTCTGAGACTTCACAGGGAGCTTCTGCAGAGACGATTAAGTCTCCTCTAGAAAGATCAATTTCACGATCTAGCGTCAAGGTTACTGCTTGGTCGGTAACAGCCTGGTCTAGATCGCTGGTTGAGAGTACGATTCGCTCAATCGATGCGATTTGACCCGAGGGTAATGCACGAATTGCATCGCCGGGTCGAATGCTACCGGCGATAACGGTGCCTGAAAAACCACGGAAATCAGCATGCGGTCGATTAACCCATTGCACCGGAAAACGGAATGCGTGTTGATTTAGTCTCTCTCGAATATCAATGGTTTCGAGGAAACCTAATAATGTCGGTCCTTGATACCAATCCATTCGGCCAGACCGCTCGATTACATTGTCCCCTTTCAGCGCAGATAGTGGAATAGGCGTGACTGATTTAAATGTCAGGTACTTGCCCAGAGCTTGATACTCATCACAGATTGCATTAAACCGCTCTTCAGAAAAATCCACTAAATCCATTTTATTAACTGCTAACACCACGTGCTCAATGCCTAGCAGTGAGGCGATAAAGGAGTGCCGCCGGGTTTGGGTGAGTACGCCTTGGCTGGCATCAATTAGAATGATTGCAACGTCCGAGGTCGATGCGCCGGTCACCATGTTGCGGGTATATTGCTCATGTCCTGGGGTATCGGCGACGATGAATTTACGATGATCGGTATTGAAGAAGCGATAAGCAACATCAATAGTAATACCTTGTTCGCGCTCTGCCGCTAGACCGTCAACCAATAATGCAAAATCGATGTCACCACCTTGGGTGCCGACCTTTTTAGAATCAGATTGAAGCGAGGTAACCTGATCCTCAAAGATCATCTGTGCTTCGTATAGCATGCGCCCTATTAGGGTGCTTTTGCCATCATCCACTGATCCGCAGGTGATAAAACGCAAGAGGTCGAGTTGAGATTGAGTGTCAAGATAGGCATCTACTCGGGCTTGCATCTCTTTTTGGTTGCTAGGGTTTGATTGCTTTTCCATTAAAAATAGCCCTCTTGTTTCTTCTTTTCCATTGAAGCACTGCCATCTGAGTCAATGGCTCGGCCTTGTCGCTCGCTGGTGCGGCTCTGTAACAGTTCCAGCACGATTTGAGATAAATCCGTGGCCGATGATTCGACTGCTCCGGTTAAGGGGTAGCATCCCAATGTTCTAAAGCGGACTTCTTTCATTTCGATAGATTCCCCAGGGAGTAATTTCATTCTGTCATCATCTACCATAATGAGCATGCCATTACGCTCCACCACTGGCCGCTCGGCGGCGAAGTAAAGTGGCACAATAGGCACATTCTCCCGATAGATGTACTGCCAGATATCCAGCTCAGTCCAGTTTGATAAGGGGAATACCCGCACGCTCTCGCCTGGTGCTTTTCTACAGTTGTAGAGATTCCATAGTTCTGGGCGTTGGTTCTTTGGGTCCCAGTGATGACTGCTGCTACGGAAGGAAAAAATACGTTCTTTAGCTCTGCTTTTTTCTTCATCTCGTCGTGCGCCGCCAAAGGCAACGTCAAATTTGTGTAGGTCTAGAGCTTGTTTTAGGCCCTGGGTTTTCATGATGTCTGTATGCAGAGCACTACCGTGGTCAAAAGGGTTGATGTTTTTTTCAATACCCTCTGGATTGGTATGAACAATAAGTTCCATGTTCGACGCCTTGGCCATGGCGTCACGAAAATCATACATAGCTTGAAACTTCCATCGTGTGTCTACGTGCATAAGCGGAAATGGTGGTGGGCTGGGATAAAAGGCTTTTCGAGCTAAGTGCAGCATGACGGCAGAGTCTTTACCTACCGAGTACATCATCACTGGGTTCTCTGTGTGAGCCATAACCTCTCTAATAATATATAGGCTCTCGGCTTCAAGACGATCTAAATGAGAAAGTTTCGTTGGTTGGGTTTTAGCCATAGTTTTAGTCTCCAGCATATAGTCGCCATTAGAAGTATTGGGTTCAATAAATTGCCCGGTTGCAATATCAATATCTTTAGCCACACTCTGCCCCAATCGCTTGAATTCACGGCAAGTCACTATCAGGCTCCCTGAGGGGAAGAAAATGGTAGGTTTACCCGCGGCTAAAAGCCTCAATCCGGCTAACAGTGATGGAATCTCGTCGTCGTACAAAAGGCACCAACGTTTCGATCCTTTTCCATCTTCTGCAACTAAAACTCTATATTCTTGCGTTTGCTGATCATCACCCATATCAGGGAGACGATGTAGTTGCACAAACAAAGTCGCTTTGCGTTTCTTTCGAGCTATCATCACAATGGAGTTGAGAACTAGTTGACGGGCAGGTCGGTTTAACTCATCTAGCTGATCATTGGCATTTTGGGAGCTATAAAGCCATGGAACTGATGATATCCAGCGCTCTAGTGTGCGTTTAGAGGTGTTCGCATATATACCTTCTGTTGAGGACTTCAGATCGTTAATACGCCACATTTTATCTGGCCCGCCAGCTAGAAGATGATTTCTATGATGTACTTCAAACTGTTTTTTGGACATGGTATTGCCGTAAAGTGAAATAATTACAAAAGAATACACGAAATATAATTATTTTCTATAAAAATGATAAATTTAAAAAAAATAATACATTTTACGACAAAATAATTCTTTTTTGATCTGTTAAACTCTTTTGAGCAACTAGTAATCAGCTGCGCAAGATAAACCAGGTCAAAAAGTAACAAAATGAATCTATCGGCTTTAGTTTGCGATAAATAGGTTTATCAACTTTTAAAAAATTAAATAGATATAAAAAGCTGCATTATGCAGCTTTTTTGTTTATAGAGTTTATTTTAAAGTTCTTGATTAGCAATAAGACATATATAATTAAGTTAAAATTTTAATACAATGATTAAATTTAATAACTTAAACCAAGACATACCTTATCAACTTTTAAAAGAGAAATATGATGAGGCTGTTGATGCAGGTCAAAAAGGTATTGAAGCTATTTCAATTTCTTCTTTCAATAAGGACATTAATGAGGTCGACTCTAGGTATGTAAATCTTAAATTTATTAACAAAGATGAATTTATTTTTTTTAGTAATTATGACTCTCCAAAAGCAGCTGCTTTTAATTCTCATAATCAAATAGCTGCATTAATATATTGGTCTAGTATAAATGTGCAGATTAGAATGAAAGCTAAAGTAAAAAAAACCTCTAAGGAATTTAATCAAAAATATTTTTTTGATAGATCAGAAGAAAAAAATGCATTAGCTATCTCATCTAACCAATCAAATGAGATAGTTTCTTATAACCAAGTTAAAGAAAATTATAATAAATCATTAAATAATGATGATTTAAGAAAGTGTCCAGAATATTGGGGAGGTTATTCATTTACCCCTTATTATTTTGAATTTTGGGAAGGACATGAATCAAGAATTAATAAAAGAGAGGTTTTTCAAAAAATTGATGGTGTCTGGAAACAATCGATTCTTCAGCCATAAATATTGCCAAATATATTTTTTAGTATAAAATTCAACACTTGAATATTATTAAACTAATTACAACTCCTCGAAAAAAAATTTTTTTTGCTCTTTAATGTTCAGAATTTTTCCTTTTATAAATCTTAGATAAAATCATAGCTCCCTTGAAAAAAAATATTACTCCAATTAATGAAAAAATAAGAGCAGATGAGGTCATGCTTATTGCTGCCAACGGAGACAAGATGGGAGTCGTTTCATTCAGTCAAGCTATTGAATCAGCTAGAGCAGCATCCTTGGATCTGGTTCAGGTTTCTCCATCTGACTCTCAGCCAGTTGTTTGCAAACTTTTAGATTATGGTAAATATCTTTTTGATAAGAAGAAAAGTATTTCATCTTCAAAGGTTAAAGTTAAAAGAAACACCACTAAAGAGATTAAATTTAGACCCTCAACCGATGTGGGTGACTACAATATTAAATTAAAAAAAATAAAAAGCTTTATTCTTGACGGAGATAAGACTAAAATAAGCGTCCGTTTTAGAGGCAGAGAGATTTTAAATAGTGATATGGGTCTCAATTTATTAAATAAATTAAGAGATGAGTTGGTTGATCTTGCTCAGGTGGACCAGGAGCCATCATTAGAAGGGCGCCAACTGCTTATGGTTTTATCTCCTCTAAAAAAGAAAAGTTAATTTAAAACATTAAGAACAATTATTATGGGATATAAACTTAAAACACACTCAGGAGCAGCCAAACGCTTTAAGAAAACGGGCTCGTCTGTAAAAAGCAGAAGTGCTAATAGAAACCACATCCTAACTAAGCAATCTACTAAAAGAAAAAGACATAATAGAGGTCTTAATAAGTTGACAGGAACTGTTCTTAAGATGGCTTCTGCATTAATTAGAAGGTAATAAGTATGCCAAGAGTAACAAAATCAGTCACAGCAAAAGCAAAGCATAAGAAAGTTTTAAGTGCTACTAAAGGACATTATGGCGCCAGAAGCAGATTGTTTAAAACTGCTAAACAGTCAAATATTAAAGCTCTACAATATGCTTTTAGAGATAGAAAAAATAGAAAAAGAGCATTCAGATCACTATGGATTGCCAGAATTAATGCTGGAGCAAGAGAATTAGGCGTTTCCTATTCAAATTTAATTGCCGGGCT
>Ga0255783_10001012_pt1 | contig 30968 bp, 21 predicted proteins | sample 011ome_22_FD_179981 | JGI IMG/M metagenome (GOLD analysis project Ga0255783, IMG submission 179981) | Coastal salt marsh microbial communities from the Groves Creek Marsh, Skidaway Island, Georgia - 011507BT metaG (version 2) | ecosystem: Environmental > Aquatic > Marine > Intertidal zone >... | reverse complement strand
ATATATATTACCGTCACTCGCACGCATTCCATGTGCATTCCATGCGCGTTACCGTCGTCATTCGCGCGCGCGAACCCGTCCACGCGGCGTCTTGAGTCAATCGACCAATCATCGAGTCCCCACTGCATTGACTCGAGACACGACCAATCACGAAAGGTCATCGTCCCGGCGGCGTCGACCGCGCGCCGTGCCGCGCGCCGCCCCGCACACACTCGCGCGCACGAACCATGGCTGAGGTACGACTATTTCGCATCGTTTGATTCTCTCGCTCGCGCGCGCGCGCGCCCGTCGCGTCGGCGTCCGCGGCGCGCGGGCGTCGGCGGTCGACCGCGGCGATCGCGGCGCAGGGTCGCGCGTCTGCGAATCTCGCGCATTTCGCGGGCGCGTCGTGGCGCGTCGCGGATGCGGATGGGGCCGGGCGCGGGCGCGGAGGATGCGTGGAATGCGTGCGCGATGCGCGGCGCGCGCGGCGGGGGGCGACGGTCGTCGCGCGCGCGGTGAGGACGCGCTGGGGTGGGTGCGCGCGCGCGCTGGGGTTGGGTCAAAAGTCAGGCGCGGCTGTTGGGAAGGCGTTCGTCGTAGGGTGGTGGCGTGTGCGTGTGACTGGTGGCGATGGGAAGAGCGCGCGTATCGTGTTGATGTCGTGTGTTTCGATGACTGACGTTGCGTTCGTCGTGTTGGTGTCGTGTGATTTAGAAGGAAGAGGTTGAAGTCGAGGAAACCGGCAAGGAATATTCGCCGGCGAACATCGCAAAGTTGACGTTGTTCATCTTGTGCGTGTGGGCGTTCTTCTCTGGCGTTTACGCGGCGTTGATCTTTGTTACGACTGGCGTTCGCGATGGGACGTGGAGACACTTGCCGCCGAAGTACATTGGTGACTTTGCGTACGGGACTTCCGCGGAGGTCGTGACGCCGACGTTCTTGCCAAAGCTCGCCCCGTGGGTGAAGGCACTCATGTGCCCGTCTGAAACGACGACGTGCATTCCCACGGGCACGGCGGCCGCGTCTAACCCGATGGGTTTCGTCGCGTCTGCGTGTACCACGTTGTGCACCAACGCGTAAGCGTTTGTTCCGTTTAGTCAGTAAAAACCAACCATTCTAGGCATACGCGTTGCGTTATAAAATACAAACAGATATTCTTTTTTCTCAAGGACTCGTGCTATACTTGCTGCGATTACATTCAACACGTTCTACTATAGTCATATATATCTACTGGTGCCGCTAGTGAAACTCCTAGTCGGTCTTTACAAAAGAGCCGACGTCGTGACAACCCCGTCGGCATCAATCGTACATTTGGATATACTTTCACCGTTATTTAGAATCTCGAGAGCCTCAGGCTTGGCATCGACGCATCCTTTAGACATGCCCACATCCACACGGATGACTTTACCGTCGCATGCACTCGTAATGCCGTGCGGATGCTGGATGGTGTGACCAACGACGACGCGCTCGACGCCAGGAATCATCGCGAGTGTTTCCTTCAGTAAGTCGCAATCACACCTGTGCTCGGCGGGATGAGAGTAGTGCCTCGCCCAGACAAGTGAGTCTTTTCCCTGAACGCTCAGTGGTGGCATGCCTTTGCTCTTGCCGCTCTTCATCCAATTTGAAATTTCTGCGTTGAGCGCGTCCAAGCCAAACGTCACGTGTTCTGGGAGTACACCACCGTGTACGAACAATGTATTTCCCACCGACACAACGACAGGCTGATGCGCCAAGAACCGCATTGTCAATGGTGCACCCGGAGCGAGCGCTCGCCATCGATCGCCCTCGCTCGGCTTGACGTATGGCGGTAGCGCGCCCGCAAGCGCCGCTTCCCCCACGCGCGTCTCGCAAATCCCCGCCGATAATCCGCAACTCGCCCTCAACGCCTTACCGATGTCTTGTCTCGCCTTCCATCGTGTAAAGTCTGCGTTCCCTTGTTCTAATGAATATCTAAATCTGCCGCTTACGTTGAGCGTTTCGTGATTACCATTCATGACGATGAGCTCTCCTCCTGCGGCTTTAGCCTCGCCCCTCAGTCGCTCTAGAAAATGCAAAATGGCTACTTCATCTTTCCCTCTATCGAGCTGATCTCCCACTTGTACGCATGTCGCCGTACCACCGATCCATTCGTCGCGTTCGTTCGTGAGCGACGCCGCGCGAAAACTCTCTCGCGTCTTTTCCAAATCTCCGTGCACATCGCCTATAGCCACCAAGCGCCCGACTGCGGGGCGCTGAAAACTGCCAGCACTATCCACATCGCTCGGACCGGGCGTTATCGATACCGCTGCGCCTTGGGCGTGTAACGTGTTGACGAAGGTGTCAACAAAACCGCCCCAGTGTGGCTTGAGTTCCGCGCACTCTGGCGCATCGAGCGGACCGGCGCGAAACTTTGTGATGGCGCCGCCCATGTTGTGCGTGCGCGCTTTGCCGTGTTAAAACGGCGCGGCGTGGCGTAGCGTAGCTCGAGGCACGCTTTGAGGTGCTTTGAGCTGCATTTTGTTTAAAGTTACAAGCTGTCGCTACTTGTCGGGACGCTATTCGTCGTCGTCGTCGATGACGATTGCCGCTAATTCAGCCTCTAAGGCGGACTCATCTTGACCGAGCTCTAATAACTTGGCATATAGATGTTCTTTTGATGCTTCTTCTTGACCTAGGCACGCTAAAAGATCGTTGAGTTCGCTTTCGTGCGCCTTTGTTGCCTCCGCGAGCGCGGCTGCCACTGCGTCACGCATGCGAATTTCAACATCTGCCTCTGCAAGCCTACGGCCTTCTTCTCGACCAGCGTCACGGGCAACGTCGAGTGCCGCCGTATTTGGCGCGAGACCACCGTCCGAATCGGCGACGGCGTGAAGTTTTTCGCGCAAGCCTTTACTTTCGGCTTCAAGCCTATACACTTCGGCTTCTAAACCGTTGTACGCCGTGCTGAGTGATGTCAATGACTCTTGCCTTTCATCGGCTAGTCGCCGCATGTCGTCGAGTTCTTGCTTGAGGGCGTTGATTTCTCCCGCGCTTGCTCGCTTTGCAGCCTCGACGGCTGAGTGAAGTGCCTCAGTCGAGGCATTTCTGGCCCCAGATTCAGGACTACCGCGAGCGTCGTGATCTTGTGCCGGTGCGTCGGAGCGCGTGCCGTTGAGTAACTGTTCAGCAAGCACGGCGTTCCTGGCTTGCGCGACAGATAAATCCTTTTGGCTCTCGTGCAGCGCTTGCTGCAGTCGCACCAGGTATCCTGCGTCGTCCTCGTCGACGCGCTTGGCGAATGTGGACGTAGCTGGTTCATCAGCTGCACCCGCTGGTTTGGCGTACAAAGACATAATACTAGACTTCACGCGCTCCTCGAGATCGTTAATGAAAATCGTTATCTCGTGGTCGTACAATCCGCCGCCCGGGGCATACTCGAGAAGCTCTTCACAAATGGAATTCGCAAGATTTGATGCGTTTGCGCGCGTCAAAGGCTTGGGTAATTTCGGCTTCTTTGAAACGTTGACGTAAAACTCCGACGCAGTCATACTTTCCCACTTCATGAAAAAGTTTTGTAGACCCACGCGCGCTGATACTACATCTAACACGGTGCTTGAGTTTTCCAACAAGCAACAGCCAAGGACGACGCACGCGAGGGCGGCGACGTGCTGCGATTCTGTACATCCGCCCGTCTTCGCGAGATCGGCGATTGCCGGAAGATGTCCCGGTGAAGATAAAAACGCGTCTACGGCTGGTGCGCATTCGTACAACCAAACAATGAGCAGACGCAAAAAAACAGTCTGAAGCTTTTCCACGTTGGCTTTGTCGTCCTCGTTCGTGAATGTCACTGCGAGCTGTCGGACGCACCTTGGAAGCAACAGCTCCGATGAGCTAGATCTCGCGTTCACGCCCTCTAGATTGACTCTGAGTGCTTTAAGCCTACTCTGGTCATTGCGATGGAGCATTTCTCGCAAAATCCCTGCCGCAGCAACGCTCGCTTGGTCGAACGCCATACTTGCTCCATTCTTCGGCATCAAAGCTCGCGCGAGTAACCCTCCCAGCGACGATTCATCGGTCCCATCGGGGCCACCATACCCAGTAGGCGCAAGAGTCGATACGAGAAGTATCTGACCCTCTGGATTACCGCGCATCGCCGCGCCTAAAACCAAAGCCGCGGCGTCACGCTCGGACTGCGTCTCGCCGTGCAACGCTGTTCGTCCGCATGACAACAAAGCTGGTTCCGTTACAGTCCCCGCGCGTTCTGCCGATGCACTAAACAACGCAGTCTGATTACCGTCATGATCACGTACCAACGCCGCCAACGCACGCAGCGCGGCGATTCGAACACTCGCCACTTTTACCGCAGTGTCCCCAAGCGCGGCGCGAATTAAAATGTCAACCGTCCCGTATTTGGCTAATTCCGTTTGATTCGCACGACATCCATCAATGCGTTGTTGAATCATCATGACCTCGAGTTCCGCATCTACGCGAATCGCCTCGCGTTTGGTTTGATCTTCGTCGGTGCTCACTAGCAAATGAATCGTTTCCAGAGCGCACAGCGTATTCGCACATTTTTGTGCGGGAATCACGTTCGCGCCGTCAGCTCCAATCGAACGCTCCACGACCGCCAAAGCGGGCACGTTGCGCACGAAACCATTCTCGCGAAACAACGTCTGATTACTCGGCGCGTCACGAAGCAAATTGTTACAGAGTTCCAAACAGTCTTGCACGACGATGCCGCCGTCTCCTCCGCCTTCTTCCGCGATGATTGAAAACGCGCGCTCAAACGCGCCTTCAAATGCCACCAATTTTTGTAATTCCTCATTCCCACGCGTGAGCGCCACGAGCAATAACAATGCCTCATTCCGAATCACTTCATTTTCTCTCGTAGCATCCATGAGCGTCGATATCGCCGTCGGATCCCCGAGCGCTTTCGCTCTCAACGCCTCTCCGCGCGTCTCGCTCACTTCGCTCAGCGTCTGCGCCGCGTATAATTTCGAATAAAAATCTCCCCCGCGTAACTCCCCGATCAGCTGCGCAATGTTCCCACCATCCTTTGCGATCGCATCGTGTACTTTCACTTTCACCAACTCCCCAGTGCCGTCCTCCATGACGTGCGCGGCGCTCGCGCTCGCGAACAACGCCTCCAACGCCAGCCGCACGAGCTCATCATCATCCGTCGTCTCTCTCAACGTCTCAAACAGCGCCGGCACGCCAATCGTCGCTACCGCGAGTTGTGCTTGTGCGTTCGCGCGAACCAAATCGCGCAACTCCTCGCACGCCGCGCGACGGTCGACGGGCACGAGACCAGATGAGATTCTATCGAGCAACGGCTCGGCGCCCCCATCGTCGAACCCGAGCGCGCTCTCGTGCCCGAACACGATGTTCTTCGCCACTGACGACGCGGAGTGTTTGACTTTACTCGCCACCGCGCTTAACGCGCCGAACGGCGGCATCGTCGCCCGGCGATAGCGCGCGCGCCAAGCAGTAAAGCGCGCAGCGATGGTCTCGGCGGCACACGGCGACGCGCCACAGAACCGGCGATCGATCCACGCCACGCACGCACGCTCGCACGCACGCTCGCAGACATATCGCACGGTGTTCACGCGCGCGCGCATGTTTACGGTTTCAGCGGCGTCGACGCGGGCGTTCGTCGCGACGCGAAAGGTCGACCTTTCGCGATGGCGATCTCAACGAGGCGCGCACGCGGCGCGCGCGAATAGCCACACGCTCGCGCTTCACCGCGCGTTGCGACGCGAACGACGGGTGCTGGTCGCGCGGGCGTCGTCTCGCGACGCGTGCGATGACGACGGGACGTTGAGCGCGGTGAACGTCGGGGGCGACGACGCGGCGACGAACGGTCCGCGCGAGGACTTGGAGTTTTCGTTTGGTGCCGACTACGGTGGTGACGAGCTCATGTCGCAAGGCGAGGCGGTTGTAAAAGGTGTCAGCGCGGTCGCGGACAAGCCCAGCGGATTGACACTAGATGTGGATTACTTGCAAGAGCTGATCGCGATTCAACAAGACTGCCCAAAGGACATCGGGTTCTTCGGGACGCGGAACATGGGATTTTTGCATCAGCAATTGATTGAAATTTTATCCTACGCGTTGTGTTTGACTGGGAATCATATATATACATCCGGAGCCACGGGGACGAACGCAGCGGTGATTAGAGGCGCGCTTCGCGCGGAGCAACCAGAGCTACTCACCGTGGTTTTACCGCAGAGTTTGTCAAAACAGCCGAGAGAGTCGCGCGAGCTACTGGAATCTGTGACGCAGATCATCGAAGCGCCTGAGAATGATGACATGCCGCTCGTACAAGCGTCTCGTATTTGCAACGACACGATCGTGTCAAAGGTGAAGCAAGTCATCGTCTTCGCGTTTCACGACTCGCGGTTGTTACTCGACACGTGCCGCCAGGCAAAAAGCAGTAAAAAGCTAGTCACACTGTTCTTTCTAGACTGACCACCCCGGCCGTGTTGTAATCTATTTCCATTCTTCCTGTACCGTTACATACTCTCTTAACTCGATTGACAAGTGTTTCTAACGTGCTATTCACTGTCGAGTGCTACTAACTCAAGTCTGTGCTATCAACTTTTGCTTGGATCTGCGTCTCGACCGTATTACTAGTGGAGCTATCAAATGCGGCATTGCCCATTTCGGGATCGTGCGTCAGAGAAATTAGATCGCTTGCACCTTCTAGACCGCAACCCGCTCGGAATAAGTTGCGCTCGGGCCCCAACGCCGCAAACGTACGCATTTGGACGCCGCTTCGATCAGGCGTATCCCCGTCCCCATGGAGCGTGTAGTCTTGATACGTCGAAGAAAACTGGTGTTGTGTATCGTCGAAAACATCGCGCACACTCACAAAGTTGACGACGTTGGACACGAATCCACTCTTCGACCGGTTAGGATCAACGAAATCTGTGTATGGGAACGCAAACCACATCAAAACGGCGACGACGACCATCTCGCAGCAAATCAAAACATCTTGTACTGCGCGCCCTTCCGCGGGCGTCGATAAGCTACCTACGCGTACTGCCGCCGCGGTAAAGAAAGATTGCCAAAAACTTAGAAAAATCACGCTTTTCACGATGATAAACTTCAACAGAGGCTTGTGCTTGGCGAGCGGCTCGCGCGCGCCAAGATAAAACATCCAAAGCGCGTACAATGCAACGCTATAACTGCAGTTGTACACGAACAAGATGTATGGATAGGCTTTTAAAAAATTCATCTGCCCGTCACCCAGCGTCCCCTTGGCGTGTAAAATGATTTCAAGAAGTGATAAAATAGGCTTGATGAAGACGAACTGCAACGTGCCTTGCTTGCAACGACGAATAAATTGTCCATCGACAACCAAATTCGCGTTAAACCAGCACGTTCCCCGCATATACGACCCACGCTCTATCTCCTTCCCTTGCATGGCGTTCACAATCGCACCAGGCCCTCCAACGTATGCCAAACACAAAGACTACGCGCACCACAAAGAGACGAACACACGCCACGTCAGTCGCGGGCCATCTTTCACACGCGAACACGATGCACCGAAACGACGTCGAACACGCACCATGAAATTATACACCACCCAACTCTCGTAGCAATCGCGCACGCTTTCGATGTAAACCGCGGTGTCATCCCCGGACGCCAACGATCCCCAGCTCAAAAGCGAAAACACCGGCACGATAAGCACCACGCGGTTGATGTGCCTCTGCACGTGCGGATGCGTGTAATGCTTGACGTGCGCCGCGACGAGGGCGATAGTTATTACCGCGCTCGTCCACGCCATGAACCCCGTGGCGTGATGCGCAGCCTTATACCCCGTGTACCATGGGTTTGAGTCGTCCGACATGTCGTTCACGAACAGCTGTCGATTTATTGCACTACAGATGAGTTCCGAGCCTCGTGCGTCGCCACGCGCGGCCGCGCGCGCGCGGCGGTCGCACGGGCGCTATCTATGCGACGCCGCCGACGTCCTCGCGATGCGGCTGTCGACGTCGCCGTCGCTCGCGCGCGCGTGCGCGATGGTGTGCGTGGCGTGCGTGCGCGACACTGAGGCAGCACGCGGCGCGGCACGCGCGCCACATAGCGACGCGCGACGGTGACGGGTCACGCGCACGCGCGAGTCACGCGCACACGGTCGCGTTCTATCGCACGGCACGCATCACGCGTCGTGGTCTGAATCGTCGCGTCGTCGCGCGTAAGAAGAGCCACGCGAAGGAGGAAAACGCATCTTGTCGGTCGCGACGATGTCATCGCCTGCGGATGACGCTGTGCGCGCGCCTGCGCGCGGCACTACGGCGGGCACGACTGTAGACGACGCGCACGAGTCGGACGCGACCGCGGCGACCACGCCGGAATCGTCGCTCGCGGCGCGTGGGAAGAATGATATGGACGCGCTGCGCGACGTGATCGACGCGCTCGTGCGCCAACGCATGCGAGACGGCGACGCAAACGCGCGCGATGAACCGGTGAGACACGCGTTTTGGGAAACGCAGCCAGTGGGTCAGTTTTCTGACGACACGAGCGATGGGGCGATGCGTGAAGGGGCGATTTCGGAGGCGCGAGACGCGTCCGAGGTGTCGCCAGTGGGCGGGACGTTACCGCCTGGATACGAGTGGTGTTCGTGCGATATGACGGATGCGAAGACGCAAGAGGAGGTGTACGAGTTGTTGACAAATAACTATGTCGAAGACGACGACGCTATGTTTCGATTTCAGTACTCGCAAGAGTTTTTAAAATGGGCTTTGAGACCGCCCGGGTACCACGAGGATTGGCACGTGGGAGTGCGGTTAAAGGTAACGCAGACATTGGTGGCGTTTATTACGGGAGTCCCGGCGACGTTGCGCGTGAATGGTGCGCCGATATCATTGACAGAGATCAATTTTCTGTGCATACATAAAAAACTGCGATCGAAACGAATTGCGCCGACGCTTATTAAGGAAATTACTCGCCGCGTCAATGCACGCGACGTGTGGCAAGCTGTGTATACCGCGGGCGTTGTTTTGCCGAAACCTATCTCAAAAGCGCGATATTGGCACAGAAGTTTGGATATTCGCAAGTTGGTTGATATTGGTTTCACTCGTCTCGGACGAACGCAGACGATGGCGCAAACGATTCAAATGTACAAGCTTGACGCGAAGCCAAAGACAGAGGGATTGCGACACATGACGGCGGAGGATGTACCGCGCGTGACCAAGCTTTTGAGCGCATATCTCGCAAAGTTCGCTGTGGCTCCAGAAATGAACGAAGCCGATGTCGCGCACTGGTTGCTCCCACGTGAGGACGTCGTGTTCTCGTACGTTGTTGAAAACGAGGCAACCAAAGAGATTACCGACTTCATCAGCTTTTACAACTTGCCGTCACAAATCATTCACGGCAACACCAAGCATAAAACATTAAAGGCGGCATACGCGTATTACAATGTCGCCACGTCGGTTTCATTGTTAGACTTGATGCAAGACGCGTTGATTTTGGCGAAAACCAACGACTTTGATGTCTTCAACGCGCTAAATTTGATGGAGAACGATTCCTTCTTGCAACCGCTCAAATTTGGCATTGGTGATGGCAACTTGCACTACTATCTCTACAACTGGAGAGTCTTAGAAGATTTACCCCCGAGCGAAATTGCGCTCGTATTGACGTAGCTGCTTTGGAATGACGTACACATACACAACACACGCAAAACGCAAATTCAGATTCACCACGATACGACTCGTTTACAGACATAAAGACGTAATCAACAGACAGAGTCAACTGCGACACACCACACTCGTCGCCTCGCGCATTCCTCACAACCTCCTCTTCGCGACTGGCGTTCAACAGACGTAGCGCCATGTCGAATTATTTCCGTAGCCTCGCCACGGGAGGGGCGTCGTGCGAACCCACTGACGCGGCGGGTCCCAGTGGAAGCGCGCAGAATCCGATGTCAAGACTCGCGAACACCGTGCTCGGCGATCGCGGCAAGCACGCGCGCGAGCAGCAACTGCGCGCAATGGGTAATCAAGGTACGTTTGTGTCGCTCGGTAGGACGGACTAGAAGCGTTCGCGTGCGTGTTTACGAAACGATGAGACTGACGAGGCACGGCGCCGCTCACAGAAGGACGCGCGTTCGACGCGCTCGCGACGAATGAGTTAGGTTTAGCTCAAGAAGGGCTCTTAGACGATCCTAGAGCGGTGCAAAGACACGCGGTCGAGCAGCCTGGAAGGTACGCGGGTGGTGGCGGGCCCGGGCCTGGGCTGGGAGGCGCGTTCGTAGGCCAGAGAATGTTTGGCGGTGGCGGCGCCTCACCGGCAGAGCTCATGGAAAAGGAGCGCATGCGGCAACGAAGTGCGGTGATGATGCGACACATGGACCCAAATCAAGCGACTGCAGCTATGGAACGCATGGATTTAGAAGCTCGAGAGATGACTGCGCAAGCACAGATGGCGAGAAACGCGGCGATGATGCGTGAGGCGCAACAGTCGGGCGATAGGTGGGCGCAAGGATATGGAGGTCAGCGCCATGCGGCGCAATCTGGAAAGCACTGGGTAGATGAGTTTTCAGGCGCACAGATTGGACGACAGTCGCCGCAGCAATGGGCGAATGAGTTTTCGCGCCACGCGCCGCCACCAGGTATGCACGCGCCGCCTCGCGTCGATCAATGGGCACAAGAGTTTCACGCCCAACGTAGCTCGCAATGGGGAGAAGAGTTTGCAGCCATGAATGAAAACCAATGGGCAAATGAGTTTGCTCAGCAGGCGCGCGAGGCTCAGGCACCGATGGATAGTATTGCGGCAGAGACTGCCAAGCAAAGCAGCGCGCTCGCGGCGACGTTGAATGCAGATCCCAAATTTGCGAATTCGAAATTCGCTCAGCTCATGTCCAAGCTCGGTAGCGGACAGGTTGTCGTCGGTCAAGAAGGGTTGCAGACGGCGCCAGGAACGCCGCAACTAGAACAAATTTCACGAGGCGACCAATGGGCGCAAGAATTCACGTTAACACAAGAGCAGCGTCAAAAAGCGCAATGGGCGAATGAATTCACAACGCGACAAATGCAACCGCCCAACGCATCACAGCAGTGGGCTCGGGAATATGCGAGGGAGATGCAAGCGCCAGAAGCTATGGCTTCGAACGTTGAAGACTGGGCGAACGAGTTCAAGACCGTCCCTAGTGAATGGGCGGCTGAATTTCAGCAAATGGCAAACGAGCAACCGCAATGGATGGAGAATGTTTGGGACGACATGCAACGCTCGCAGGAACGCAACAATTACAAATTTACCGATCCTAACCCGTACTTGGGGCAACAAGGATTGGAAGAAACGACGATGAACCTAGCAAGAGACGGCGTTTTGACCGAAGCGGTGCTTGCTGCAGAAGCGTGGGTGCGACAAGACGTGAAGAATAGCGAAGCATGGTTTCATCTTGGTCGCATCCAGGCAGAGAATGACGATGACCAGCAAGCCATCGCGGCGATGAGCAAGGCACACGAAGTCAATCCACAGAACTCAAACGTGTTGCTTGCTTTGGCCGTGAGTCACGCGAATGAATTAGATCAAGATGAGGCGCTCGGACACGCACGCGAATGGCTCGCGAGTCAAGAGCGCTTTCAATCGGTCGTAAACGCGCACTCGGCTTCTTCGCCCGAAGAGTTGATGGCGATGTTCCAAGCAGCTGCAAGACAAGCCCCGCGAGATGCCGATGTACAAACCGTGCTCGGCGTGATGGCGCACTTGACTCGTAATTACGACGAGGCCATAAACGCATTCCAACGTGCGGCGGCGCTGCGGCCAGAAGATTATTCACTGTGGAATAAAATTGGCGCCACCATGGCAAACGGCACGCAAAGCGCCGACGCCATCGGTGCTTACCGCCGAGCACTCGACTTAAAAGCAAATTACGTCCGCGCTTGGGCGAACATGGGTATTGGGTACGCGAACCAGGGGCGGTACGCAGAATCGTTGCCGTATTACGTGCGCGCGTTATCGATGAATCCCAGCCCCGAGAGCCCAACATGGGGATACGTGCGCATCAGCCTTGGATGTACAGGGCGATTAGATCTCATGCCTTTGGTCGATGCTCGCAACCTCGATGCGCTTAATCGCGAGTTCCCGCTTCAGTGAGTTTGTATTTAGAGCACAAAACAGTTGTAGCCTTTCACGTCCACCTCAATGTCCCGCGCGCGCGGCCGACATGCGCGTCCGCGAACGCGCCATCGCAGCGCTCGCGGTTCTATGCGCGTGTGTCACTGTCGCACACGCGCGTGAGACATTCGTAGAGGAAGTTTTACTACAACGACTCCCTGACGACGTCGTCGTCGCAGTCTTCACCTTTACACAAACTGCGCCCATAGATGCTCGCCACTACACCGTGATGTCCAAGCCCCTGGCGTCCGTTCTCGCACATTCCAGTGCACACGAACTCGAGCTCTCGTTTGGGCGCGGGCGCTGGAACGCGCGGCGCTGGGGCACGTCACCCGTCGTCGCGAAGCCTGTCGGTGCAGAAGTTTGGGGGACGTTCCCGAACGGCGCCACCGATGACGTCAACAAAGCGTGGACGAACGCGACGACGATGCTCGGCGGAATATTTTGCGCGTCTCTGAGCGCGCTGAGTACGTCGACGGCGGGGACGGCGCCTGCGCTCGCGTTTCATCCGTGGAACGGCGACGCCAAAGCGATTACGCCGGCGGACGCGATAGTAAAGCATGCGACGCTCCCACACGAGGCGGTGTGCGTGGAGAATCTCGCACCTTGGTTGAAGCAGTTACCGTGTCGAGATAGGAGTGGTTTAGGTAAGGCGCTCAAATCGGCGTATGAGGTGTTTGGAGCGAACCATTTGACGTTTGGCACTAAGCTGTCGAGGGACGCGGACACCATTCACGTCGAACAGACGTTGATGCTGGTTCTTCCGGCCGTTGGTGATGGTTTTGAAAGTATAATAGGCTTGTTGAATGAAGCGGCGGTGGAGTCGTGCGTCGTGGCGGATGAATCGTACGTGCACGTGCGTGAGCCGCGAGCGTTGCACACGTTTGATTTGACGCGAGGTGAAGCAGCGATACGCGCGGATGCGCTGCAGACTGTGAGCCAATCGCCTACGATGTTTGTCGAACGGTTTCTTACTGGTACTGGAAACGAGTTTGGAGGTATAGTGATTGACATTGAGCGCGCGGTGGTTGACACGACTCGACTTCCGGCGTGCACGCGCGTGCGATTGTTTCAACCGCTTCCATGGTTTGTAAAACTCTACATGCACACACTTGTCGTCGAGCTCGACGGCGCGCGTGTATCCCAGGACGACCACAATGTCATTGAAGGCATGAAGTTCATGCCGGCTGAAGATCGCACGCGATCGTCGGTACTGGAGATGCAACTGATGATGATGTCGTCGACGTCGACACTCCGCATTCGCGTCGATTACGACAAAGGGTTCCTTCGCGCCCATGAGTTCCCACCCGACGCGAACCGCGGGTTCGATTTGCCTCCAGCGCAATTGTCGATGTACCCTAGTGGGTTGTGGGACCCGGTCGCGTCGGATGTGAACACGCCGCTCGTCGCGAAGCTGCAGTCGTCTCCTTTGGAGGTTGTGTACATGAATTCGCTGTTGCTTTCGCTTCCAACGCCAGACTTTTCCATGACATTTAACGTTGCTGCGCTCACAGGAAGCGTCCTGAGTGTTATTGTCGTGAGCGTCGTGCGCATTCTCATCAAAAGACCGGTATGGACGGATTATGTCAAACAAAAGAAGGCGCAGCGAAAGAGGCTCGCGAAATCAGCTCCGAGCGTCTTCACGCGCGTGCTCAACAAGTTTAAACATAGCTAGACAACAACTCACAAATAGGATACACTAAAACAGTTAGACTACTTTTCTCTTCTTCGGTTCCACGGGCGGACTCACCGTGTGTACGTACACGGAAGCGAGAACGACCAATAAACACACTAAATGCGCTCTCGGCACTTGGCCTCGCGTCATCACCGACTGACATACACCAGTCAACACCAACCCTCCGACGACGGCGAAACCTTTCGCAATCACACCCTGCTCCAATCGCTTTGTGATTTCGCCCACTAACAGCCCAGCCACAGCGGCAGTGCACACTGGAATCCATACGAACGCGTTCCAATGCCCGAAGAGCGCGCCCAAATCAAAAATTGAGGCACCCAGTTGGTTGAAATAGTATTCAGTCAAAACAACCACAGGCGCGCCCACGATCGCCATCTCTAGCGTCAACATCGGTGCCGATTTCCCATGACGTTTTAACGCAACCTGCCCGAGCGCGCCAGACAGCCCGCTGAGCGCGCTCGCCGCGCACACCGCGAGCGTGCCGAACGCGTAGCGTTCGTTCGTCGCGGCGCTCAGCGAGCTCGCGCTTCCTTGCGCGCTCAATCCAATACCCGCGCCCATCACACCGAGCAGAGCCACGCATTGCGCAAAACTCTGTCGCACACCGCTAAATACATAAACAAACAACGCCGCGCTCACGAGCTTGCTCTGATTTAAGCAGTTGAACGACACGCCGTCGAGGTTCGCGTAGCCGTACTGCGACAGCACATTCTGCACCGCGTACAGCACCGCCGGAAGCGCCGCGAACGCCACCCCTCGCCCGTGCGCGACGCTGTGTTTAATCTCATCCATAAATGACCCACGCGCGCACAGCATCGCCACCGCCAGCGCCGCTTTACACGCCTCCGTGGCGAGCACCAGCGACGCGCGCGACACCTCTGTGCGCACGAACGCGCGCACGAGCAGCGGTTGCGCGCCGTATTGCGCCGCGAGCGCGACGCAGCACGCGTATCCAATCGCGCGCGAGCGTGCGCGCGCCGCATCGGCGTCGGCGCCGCGCGCGCGGGTCGACATGGAGATAGGGCGCGGCGAGAGAGTGACGACGGCAGTCGCTCGCGCGCACGTGCGCTTCACGCGATGGACGCCACCGGTTTACCGCGGCGAATTCTCAAGGTACGATGCGAAGGACGCGACGTGGGACGGTGCCGATCGAGCGCCGATGCGATCGCGCGCGTCGACGGCGCGTGAGGTGTAGATTGGTTCGAAGGTGTCTGGATCTGGATGACGAGACATCGAGCTGAAGATGGGCGAACGAACGAGATACTGACGCACGCGAACGCGTACGCACGCACACAGGAAGCTCAACGGTTGCAGCAAGAGCCCATTCCGGGAATTTCCGTGCAAGTGAGCGAGAGTAACTTGCGACACTTTTACGTAGTGATTCAAGGTCCGGATGGAACGGCGTACGAAGGCGGCGATTTCAAGCTCGAGTTGTTCTTACCCGCGGATTACCCCATGGCACCGCCCGAAGTGTTCTTTCGCACGAAGATCTATCACCCGAATACTGATAAGCTCGGTCGGATTTGCTTGGATGTGTTGAAGGACAAGTGGTCCCCGGCGTTGCAGATTCGGACGATTTTGTTGAGCGTGCAAGCGCTGATGAGTGCGCCAAATCCGGATGATCCATTGCGTGAACAAGTGGCGGAACATTGGAAAACGGATGAGCAAGGTGCGCTCGCGATGGCGCGCGAATGGACGAAGAAGTATGCGGCGCGGACGTAAAAGGCGCGACACCGTCGGTTTCGATGGAAACTCGAGACAGCCGGCCGCGCTCTGGACGATTACAATTTAGTTAGTTTAATGAATAGAAGATAAGAGAGAACGCTGATGACGCGCACGCGCATGGAGAGTTTCATCGCTCACGGCTAAGAGTGCGAATGAATGCTAACAACACCTAAATACTATTCCTCTGCTTCCGCTTCGGCTACGAGCCGCGCACGCTCTTGTGCTCGCTTCATGCGCTCTAATACTATGCTCTCGAAATCCTTATTCGCTGCCGAAACGGGCGCAGCCGGTTTGGGCTTCTCCGCATGCGTCGAGTCTGCGGGCTTTGTCACAGACGTCGTCGCGCCTTGAGTAGATTTCGCCGGTATCGCCGCTCGCGTGACGACCAATGGATTGCTTAAATCTCCGCTAGTCGCATTCGATGCCGCTACGCACGCGTCAATGGTAGCAAACACCACGAGTGCGCTACCTTTCTTCTTTTTTCCTTCGCGCAACACCACGTCCTCGACGGTGCCAAAAGTTTCAAATATATCCCGCAGCTTTTTAGCTGAATATGCCGAGGCGTCCGAACCGTCGTCTCTTCGCCACACAGCCTTGAGTGATCGGTACAAATGCTCAGGCGCCTCAACAACCGCACTCGCCACATTGCCCTCGTCCATGCTTGGCGTGTAGCGACGCGAACTCTCGCGTTGCTTACGTAATCTCGCGAGCTCCACGCGCAACCGTTCGCGCGCTTTTTGCTCGTCGCTCAGCGCCCCGCTCGATCCCGCCGCCGCACGCTCACGCGCCTCTAAATCCTCCACCGCACGCTTGCGTTTAGCATCCCTCGCCGCATGCGCCGCCCTTCTCACCGCAGTGGCGCGCAAAACGTCATCCAATGCCTGCCTCGCGTCCACGTCGCTCAGCGCGTCGTACGCCTTTTGCAACACGTCAAACTCCTTTTCCGCCACCTCGCGCTCGCTCGCCGGTCGCTTATCGGGGTGCGTCTTGAGCGCTAATTTACGAAACGCCTGCATGCGCGAACATACGAATACTCGCCGTCAGTATCGCCGCGCACCGACATCTTTCCAAACACGAATGCACAACACAATCACCAAGTCTTCAATCGACGCACCTTTTTGATAGCGCCGTCATCGGGCGCCGACGCGAAATCCAACCCGAGCACGTCATACGCGTTCGTGTCGACGTCCATGCTCGTTCGGCGCGCGCGCTCGTTCGCCGTGCCAAACGTCGAGCGTCGCTGTGTGTAGATGTCGTTGCATCATTCACCGAATTCGGCCTCACTCGACGCCACGCCACGGCCTCATCGCGCACGGATCTCGCCGCGCACGCAAAGGCACGACTCGCATCGTATCTCGCACACGCATCGTTCGCGTCGCGCCATGTCCGCCCAGCCCTTGACGTCGCGCGCGAGCGCATTCGCGCACCGGATAAGCTCATCCCAAGATCGTCCTCGTCGTCGTGCGTCTCTCGCGCGCGCGGGCGCCGCGCGCGCCGCGGGCAAGTCAGACGAGTACTACGTCGGGAAGGGCAAGTACATCAAGGACGACGGCCGCGGATTGCTCGCGAAGACGGGGCGGGATAACTTGACCGTGGGCGGGTTCGCGGGTGGCGAAGTCGGTTTACAAGCCTACCGCGAGGAGCTCAACGCACAAAACGCTGCGAAAGCGCTTGAAAAGGCGAAGAAACCGCGACGAGAGACGAAGGAGGTGAATTTGCAAAAAGATTTTGGTGTGCTCGCGGGTGGGTTCCCGGGTGGCGAGAAGGGGCTTAAGATTTACAACGCGACGGGGGAGCTTCCGCAGACGAAACCGGCGACCCTCGGGTGGGGTCCGCCAGTGTTGGCGTTGGTGACGGTGTTGACTGGGTACTCGTACTTGAGCACTGGGGAGTTGTCTCAAGAATCGTTGATGTCGACTGTGCAGTCGCTTTCGACAAAGGCGGGTGAAATTGACACGCAAGCAGTGTCGAGCGGAGCGACGGGCGCCGTCGGCGCCGTCGCGGGCGTCGTCGGACAAGCGGTGGATCTCTTGCCAGAAGACGTGAAGAATGTCGGCGAAGAGGCGGCGCAAGCCGCGCTCGCTGTGTTGGTCGGCGGCGTCGTTCTCAAAATTGTGGTTGGCAAGGTTGTCGATGCGATTGGATCTTCTTTCAAGGTAGTCGCGTTGGGCGTCGTCAGCGGCTCCATCGCGCTCAAGATTTTAAACATCATCTAAACAAAGCTCACATTGAGTGTGTCGAACGAATAACATTAACCTCTTAGCGCATGCAATGTGAAATTTCGTCTACAGTACAGCTTCGTCTATTTTACACGCTACACGTATCGGTACAGTACACGTTTAAAAGTTTGCGCGCTTCTTGTGCGAGCCACGTTTGGACGATTCCTTCTTGAAATCCTCTGGTTGTAGGATGGAACTCATCGACAAAAATGCGCCGCCTGCTTCATCGGACGAATACGCGTATTGTTCTTCGGCATCAGAGTCCATAGCGAGTGCGGCGAATCCAGAACGAGTCACTTTGATGTCATCGTCATCCGTGTCATCGTCGCTGACTTCGTCGTCGACGACGTACGCCGTCTTCCTCTCGCGTACAACTGGCGCGCCCAACGGTGGAGGAATGGCGTATGGAATTTTCCCTTCAAACACGAGCGCAAGTATTGTCTGTCCAGCTTTTTGCAAGTCCACTCCACGCGTTTGCATGAATCCTCGCATTTTGCCGTACGCTTGACACATCGATAATGGCGACCACGGAAGAGCTTCGCCAGTTAAATCCTCATTATTCAAAAGCTCAATAACCTCTGGATCGTAGTCGGTCGTTGGGCGCACTTTAAGCGCACCTGTCATCGACATTGCGAGTGATGCTGCGAGCTTGCCATCACTCGACCCGCTATACTTTCGCTGAATCGCTTCCCAGCGTTCAGCGCCGACGAGCTTGGCTTCGGCGAGCCAGCGAATCGCGCTAAATGGTTCACGCACCACTGGAAGCGGTATGAGATTCCCTATGATTTGTTCCGCAGGCCCGAGATCCGTTCGTGGAAACACTAACCCTGGCGAATCGCACAAGCACGTTTTCTCGTCCAAGATGAGCGTTTGTAAAGTCTTGGTGTGTCCAGGAGTTGCCTTGACGCTCACCGCTTTCCGTCCAAGCATAGAGTTCACCATGGATGATTTCCCGACGTTAGGATGCCCGACGAGACCAATCATGATTCGGCCCTCCGCTTTCACGCGTTCGTGCTCTTCTTGTTCTGCGCGTAGTGCTTGCATCGCGCGCTCTTCCGCCTCGATGTCTTCTTCGTCGTCGCCTGAATCCTTTGCGTCTTCGTTTTCGTCGTCGTTGAGCTCGTCTTCGTCGTTGTCTTGGTCATCAGCAGTTGCATCTGTGGTTTGAAACCGCTTACCACTCGCCGCGAGCTCCTGACACACGCGCAACAACGCGTCACGACCAATGGGAATACACGACGCGCGATGCATGCGTTCCACCGCGTGGTCGCGCTCTTCGTGTTCTCGATTCTTCTTGTCCCAAAATCGTTCATCCGCGGGCGCTTCATCTCTCGAAGAAAACCCAACGACTGCGTCAATGCCAGGTAGCGTCGCCATAAAATGCGACGCCCACTGCTCCACTGCCGCCATCGGAACGGCGTCTATTTTATTCAGCACGACAACCAGCGGCTTTCGTAATCGACGCGTGACGTGCGCGTACAACGCCGGCGGCAAGTGCAACATTGGATTCCTCGCATCTACAACCACCACAGCCACGTCCGCGCGCTCGAGCACACGCCACAACTGTCGCCACACTTCAATATTCTGCTCGAACGCCGGTGCATACCCTCCAGCCTCGATCATCGCCTCTTTCGCGCGACGCAACCACGCGACAAACGCCTTGCGTTCTCTCGCGTGCAACTTTCCGCGCTTCAATTCATAATCCCATTTCGGTCTCGCCGGCATCATCGTCAGCGCCCCGTCGTCATCTCTAAAATCACTCGGCACTCGTTCGACGTACCCGAGCGGAACCGACATCAACGGTCGCCGTCCATCGCGCACTCGACGTTCGACGTCGTACGTCGCCTCTTGCGCGAGCACCGTCGTGACGCCCTTCCTATGCGCACCCGCGCTGCCAATCCCGCGTCGCTTGACGTTGGACAGTCGCTTGGTGGATTTCAATCCCAGGCTCTCGACGGTGAACACGGTGGTGGCCATGCCGCGCTGGGCGTCGACGCGCCCGTCGGTTTCGGAGTGGTGCTCGGCGGCGGCGCGGATGCCGCTGAGCATGTCGCCGTCTTCGCGCTTTTTCGCGCCCGCGCGCATGCGCGCGTCGTGGGCGGACTTTTTACCCTTTGGGGGCATGCCGTTTGTGCTATGTCTATGGGCGCGCCGCGCGCGAGCGGGTGTGAGGATGACGCCGTGCGCGGGTGAGCTATGAGCCATGAGGTGGGCGCCGTCGAGCGCGCGAACGCGGTGGTTACATGGTACATGCACATTTACATCTGTGTTGAACCCGCGCGACGATGCGCGAGCGTGCTAAATATATGTAGTATCAACGCGTTCTCCTCGACGCGAGATTGACTTACGCAAACAGCTGGGATGACCCAGAACGCTTGAGCGCTGATTTACTCGGCGTGCGCATCATCGATCCTAGTCTACTCGGTGAACGAAGCATGCGGTTGTCTAGCTTGCTCAGCAATTCAACGCCATCTTTTCGTGTTCGTACGCTGTTGATGTCCTCGATCTCTAACGTTAACGAATCCATGAGCACTTCTCTCGCTTCGTCAAAGCGTTTGACTTCGTACAACAACTTGGCGAGCTCGACTTTGTGAATCAAACGCTTGGGGTTGATTTCAATCGCTTGTCTGAAGTACCTTTCAGCGTTTTCGATCGTCGCAGGCTCTATGGCGCCGTAAATAGCCTTGATTAAATAACGCGTAAACCCACTGATGTTGGACATTGTGTGTTCCAATCGCGCCAAGACGTGCAACGCGTAGTCATTCTTTGGATCCATTTCTAGCGCTTTACGCAAATTGTCTTTAATGACGTGCGTGAGCTCAACCTTTTGGCGCGCCTCGCTGAACATGCTCAACCTCGCGTTGGCTACGGCGAGGGCGATGTAGGCCTGCGTGTCTTGCGGCGCGTGCTTGAGCGCGCGTTCGGCTAAATCGCTCGCTTCCTTTGCGAATTTACGCGCCAACGGTTTGTTGTGGAAAATTTCGTGGTCAAACACACGATCGCTCAACTCTTTACTGAGAGACACCATGATGACTGGATCTTCAGGACGAAGTTCAAGCGCCTTCTCAAACGCCAACTGTGACTTTTCTGAATCACACGCCTTGTCGTGCGCTCGTCCTTCGGCGATGAGCGCCTCGACGAGCTTTCTACGTTCCTCTGTCTCACCCATCGCCGCGGCGCTCTCGGTTCGCTGCAACTTCTCCCTCTGCGTACGAACGACGTTCTCTACATTTTCCCAAACTTTCAACGCATTCCATCGTAGCTTCGGAAACTTAAATTCCTCCTTTGGCTTTTGTTCATCTGCTTCAAACATCGCAAACACCCACGGAGGCACCACGCGAAGTCGACGCCCGACGACGAGCGGAATCAAAAACATTTGTCTTGGAATCTCAAACGTACTCAACGTCAGACTCAACATGAACGAAACAACCTTAAACATCTTAAAGCTCTCAAACGCCATGCGCGAGCTCACAAACCCGCGTACGGCGCGCGCGATGTGCTGCGCGCGCCTCGCCGCTAACCGAGCCACGCGCTCCAACGGTTGCCGCCGCGGCTGCTCCATACTCAACCGCCGCCTCACTCGTCCCCGGGGCTTCGCTGGCGTCTCATCTCGGTCGCTAAATAAAGACGCATCGTCCTCATCCGTCTCATCCGTCCACTTGGGTTCGCGCACCAGCGAGTTCGTCGACGAACCTTCCCGAGGCGGCGAGCCTAAACGCTTCAAATACGGCGTCTGCGTCGTCGTCGTCCACTTCCCAAAGAACCCACTCAAGTCCTCCGCAAACGTTGCATACATCGGTAACGTATCTATTCATGTCCCACACGTGCGAACGCGCACGCCACGTATCGGTCAGTCTACATTCCAGAGCGCGCGCGCGCCATTCAACTTTTAAGATTCAATCCCCCGCTCGAGCTCCCCCGGCCCACCGGCGCCGCACCCATCGCACGCGCGCGCGGCGCGAGGCGCACGCGCGCACGCACCCCTCACGCCCGCGCCCCCGCGCGCACCGCGCCCGTTCCTCCACTACCCGCGCCGTGCGTCGTCGAAACCCAATTCGCGTGTGTACTTTTTCATAAACGGCGCATAATTTCCCGCGCGCGCATAATCGTCGTCGCGTCGTCGCGAACGCGTCTCGAGCGACGTCGCACATCGACGCAACGCACGCACCTGCAACGTATGCGCTGTCTGTATCGCTCCGCCGCGACGTGGAGGCGACGGCGGAGGTTGTAGCCATGACGTGGGCGGCGCGCAGTGAGGCGCTGAGGTGTTGGTTTTGTGTTGCACGCGACGCTCGGCTACGTCGCGTCTGGTTCAGCTAGGGATACGAATTCGAGGTGCACGCCCAATGCATCGACATTGGGCGTAGTATCAGGGTCTAGGTGAGCGCCCGGTGCGGGTTGCGTCGCGTGCGATGAAGGTTTCGGCGGTTTTTGAGCGGCGTTCGGGACGTCGAGGCGACGCGCGAGCGCGGCTTTGGCGCGCTCGAGCGCGGCTAATACGACTGGGAACATCGGCCGGTCGTCGCGGTTAAGCGCCGCGCACTGGTGGAAGAGCTTGATGATGAGCTCTGTGATGGGATGCGTGGCGTTCGGGACGTCGTCGGGGAGCTCGAGCGCGCGCCCGGAGTATCCGACGACGGCGACGACTTGCATCGGATGCAATTCTGCCCACGGCGTGCGCGCGGTGATGAGCTCCCACAACACCACGCCGAATGAATACGTATCTGCGCGTTCGTCGTAGTTTTCCGCACGGAGCATTTCGGGGGCCATCCACTCGGGGGTGCCATGGAATTCGCTCTTGGCGCTGACTTGCGTGGATTGTCGCATGCGCGCCAACCCGAAATCCGCGATTTTCACCCGCCACTTATCGTCGACGAGAATGTTTGGGCTCTTCAAATCCAAATGTAATATCGGCGGCGAGCGCGAGTGCAAGTAGGACATCCCTCGCGCCACCGCCGTGGCCACGGCATAATTCCTCGCCGGCTCTAGCGCTTGCCCAGTCTTTAATATCGTGTGTAAACTTCCCCGTCGCATAAACTCGGTGCAAATTAACGGCGGATCGGCGCAGTACCCCATGAATAATAACAAGTTTGGATGCCTCAACTTGGCGAGCACCTCAACCTCTTGTTCTAATTTCGCTTGCACCTCCTTGGTACGTTCTAAAAGCTGCTTCACGGCCACAACGGTGCCTTGCCATGTGCCTTTAAACACCTCAGCAAACCCACCGACCGCGATGCGTTCGTGTAAACGCACGTCTTCGGGGGAAATCGTAAATGCGTTTCGCATGACTTGATTTTCACGCTTATCAGCGTCGCCATCGTCATCGTCGTACCACCCAATCGCGGGCGATGACGGTCTATTATTACTTTGTACAATACGCGACTCCTCACCGTCATCGTCGTCGCGCCAGCTATCATTTGGAGTCATCACCGAATACCGACCGCCGCGGCCAGGGACAAACTCGCCGACGTCGATTTCTGAAATTTGAACCCCAGACGTTGACGTCGACGTCGACGTCGCGTTCCACGCTCCACCATCGGATGATTCACCAGCATGACGACGGTCATCGGAATCAGGTAACGCTAAAACTTCCCGCGCCGCGCCGCCTCCGCCTCCACCTCCGCCCGGTCCCGCGAGCGCGTGGCTAAAGTGCGCTCGAAACGATGTCGTCATCGTCACGTCCAGCGTCTTATCATCAATCCGCGTCACCTGCATCAGAGGCCCTTCAACGGCACTCACGCGTTCGGGTTTCACCGGCATGCGCGCTAAAATAGGTCTGATGAGCGTCTCAAACTCGGCGCTCGCGCCGCCGACGCCTCGTCGGTCGACGCCGAGCGCCGCGGACCTTCGACGACTCGACGCGGATGACGCCGCCGACGGAGACGTCCGCGAGGACGAGGGCGATGACATATCATCTGTGGCGTGGTAGTGCGCGCGCGCGATGCCCCAGAGCTTCGTCCCGGAGCGCCGCGGGGTGTCTTTATCGTCATCGACCGCGTCATCGTGACGACGCATCATGTTGACTGATATGCGCGCGCGCGTGCGTCGTCGTCGTCGTCGACGGCGGCAACAGTGGACGGGTTATATATATATGCGCGCGCTTGTTGCGCGCGAGCGTCGCGGCGCGTGTGACGTGTGTGCGCGCGGCGCAGCGCGATTAGGAGGCGAGGCGCGCACTGACACCAACGCGAGGCGCGACGTGTGGTTTTACTGATATGATATCGCCATTGATTATATTAAAGTACAGTACAGTCTGTTGTGTGATGGTTATATATTAGCTTACCGGGCATTTTTCGTCAACCACGCACTGAGCTTGGTGAACTCGCCGCGGAAGTCAATCGCCTCGTGCGCACTTAAAATGCCGACCAAGAGTTTGGGCATGTCGACGCGCAACATGACGTCTTGTACGGAGGTGTTATTCAACGCCAATGCGAGAGCGCAGCCACATGTGACGCGTGCGAGCTCGATGTTCGTGCGCGCAGGCTCGCATGTGTCGACGATGTGACGAATCAATCCATCAGCCAGGAGCGCGCCTTGCATTTCGGCGCCGTACTTGGACATGCGAATGAGTTGCCAAATGGTGCCGAGACCCATGCCTTGCACGCTGTGGTTGTGCGGCACGGTTTTAAGCACAGCTAAGATGCATCTCGCGTGCACGGGGTCGGCAATTTGCTCGCGCAACGTTTTGTCTTGCGTGACATACTTGTTTGACACCATGGCGTGGAGAAATTCCATCGCTTCGTACGGGCAGCCGTCTTCGTCGGCGGCGCCGCACGACCACTCGAGAATGTCAATCATAGCGTTTGACATCGCTTCGCAACGCATAAGCACGCAAACGGTGGTTAAAGAACCATTTGCGAGATTCTGTAAGGCTTCCCAGCATCGACGACGGGTATCGATCGACGGATGCTTCCTCGTGATCTTGACCAACGCGAGGACGGAATTTCTCCGAGCTCTGTACTTCCGCAGGCTTGAAAACTGTTCTAACACTTCCTTGGGTATTTCTCCGCCAGTGCCTACGCTGGACGCCACGGCAGTAACAACATCACCCTTGTCGATATGTGTCGCGTACTCAGACACGTCCAGCGCCTTGGCAGCGGTGAAGACCTCCTCGTTGTGCTTGATGAAAAACGTCACCAATTTTTCGGCGTACTCTTTCATGTCCATCATCGCCGACTTGTTCTTGATCAACGCGTTCACTGTGTTAAGATTCGCGCGCTCAAAGGTTTGAACCTTTTCATGCGCGCGCTCTGCTTCGTCATTCGCGACGCTGGCCTGACGCGCCGCCTCTTCACGCGCTCGAATCGCTTCTTTCTCCAGGAGCTCGATGCGCTCCTTGGCTTTTTTGTGCTCAGTCTGCACGCGCACAATTTCCTTCTCTGCACCTTGTCGAATGAGGCTTGAATCCGTCTTAACGCGCTCTAAATCGCGCTCGGCGTTGTGGCGAGCTTGCTCGGCTGCTTTTCGTGCATTTTCCGCGTCCAAAAGAGCCTTTTCTGCAGCGAGTCGCGCGGCGGCATCCTTGGATACCGCCGCGCGCGTCTTTTCGGTTTCTGCCTTAGTTCGCTCGAGATCAGCGCGCACTTTTTCAGCCTCCTCGATTGCGCGCTTTTTCTCTTCCTCTGCTTCTTTGCGTGCCTGATCGGCTAAGTTCAATGCCTGCTTCTTTTCTTCTTCGGATGCCATGGTTCTCCGTACTTGGGTCTTCAGACTAGCAATTTCAGTCTCGAGCTCCTCGGCGCGCAACTTGGCATCCTCCGCCTCTTCGCGAGCCTTCATGACTTCTTCAGCAGTTGGAACGTGTCCATCTGATACCAAGGCCAAAATCAATGGCACTACCATTTGCGCCCGGACGTGTGCGCGTCGGAGTAACCATATCACGTAATGCTTCACCGTACCGGGAACCTCGTCAGAGCGCTTCAAGAGCTCGATGATTTTCTTCACGGCGGACTCAACACGCTCTTTGAATGTTTGCCCTTCAGCGGCCACATCAGCTGGTGCATTGGTGTTTGTTTTGTCAGATTTGTCATCTACGTCTTCATTGCTGACGAACGGGACGTTCTGCTTGACAGCCGCTGCGACGCTGTCTTGCGCCTTTTTGTCGACGACTCCTAAAACGACAAATCCGAGCGTCAAGATGCCAATCAACTTGAGCATCGCACCCGAAAATACCGTTGAAAATGCAAACAAAGCAGTGCGCAACACCGTCTTAATCACGAATAGAACGGTTTGGACGATAATACTCACGATGCGCAAGAAGAGCACGAGCACAAATTTGAAAAGGTTGATGATTCGGCGAACAAACGACACCTTCTTTTTGGGCGGCGCATTCTTGCTCGCACGAGCCTTGCCAGCGCCCGCAGCTTTGAGATGGCTGGGCGCATTGGAATCATTCGAGCACATACCGCTCGATGTGATGGATGATGAATCACAGCAGTTGCCGAGTATATCTTCGCGCTTGCCGCTGAAACATTTACCGTCGCAACCCAGTCCAATGTTCATGCCGCCGCACATTCCGCACTTATCAACGACAGCTTTACCACCGCAAATACCGTTGCAATCAGTGGAACGACCGCTATTGCACGTGCCGTCACATCCGACGACACCAGTACCAAAGCAGCGCGCGTATTCGCGTCTCCCGCAGTGATTCACACGAGTTTTGAAGCCTTGTCCGCATTCGACGCTGCACGCTGTCCACTCACCCCAAGCGCTCGCTCTGCAACGTTCACCAAACGTGCGTTTAACGATAGGTGCGACAGGGTCGGGCACGTTGTCATAGTATTCCGGATAGGCGGCGAAGACATACGCCGGTCGCACGAACGTTTCGTACACTCCCATCGGCCACTTGAATGGATTCAGCACCACATGCAACGGGTAACGGATTTTCGACAACACGCGTTCGTGCATCACCGCCGCGAGATTTTGCTCGAGAGAAAACGTCATGTCTTCAAATTTTTCCATCGTTCCTGTGACAAAAGTTATGTACAACGGCTCGAGTCCATCCATGATGAATTCATACAGCGGGAGTAATCCGTAATCAATTGCCGGCGAACTCGTAAAGCCAACCAACCAAACCACGTTCTGCACCGACGATCCCGCAGTAGACGCGACTGCAGTCACGACCTCAACAACAATGCCCAATCCCACGCGCTCGAGAATACCCACGCTGAGATTAATCACGCCTCCCGCGACCGTCAGCGCGCCTCGCGCCGTCCCCGCGGCGACTCGAACCGCGCCGTTAAACGACCCACGAATCGCCACACGCGTCGTATGCTTCAACATCGACGCCTGCATCTGCGCCTGCATCATCTTCGCCTGCGTTTTCCCGCGAAACGTACTCGCATTCGATCGCGCCACGACCGACGGGTCCACGCCGCCCGCCAACATCATGCCTTCTGGACTCAAATCCAACGCCGCGCTCGGCCGAAACGCGCTCGCGATCGCGTTATACCCCAACACCACCACGATCAACAGCGCATACGCCTGCACCATGCTCCACAACGCGCGCATCGTCGTCTGACGACGCCCCGACGCGCGATTCCCACCGCCGCGCGCATCATCATGCGCGCCGACGATCGCCCCGCGCGACGCGTCCTCATCCCCTGCGGACGCCACGGGCGCGAACACCGACGTCGTCGCCAACGCGGTAGACATGATCGTCGATCGTCGATCGTCGATCGTCGATCGTCCCTCGCGCGTCGCTCGTCGCTCGTCGCGCGCGCGAATGCCGAACGCCGTCGTTCGGGTGTTCGGTAACACTAAAACGCGGGACATCGTGGGACATCGTTCCTGGTTGTGATTGGTCGTTTTCATCGAAATGAGGGGCACCAACGTTGGGCTACACCTTTGCGCTACTGGGCTACTGGGCTACTGGGCTACTGGGCTCCGCGCCGACGCCGACGCGATCGCGGTCGCGACTGCGGCGCGGGGATGGGCGCCGCGCATCGCTACGCGTCGTCGTCGTCGACGTCGTCGGCGGCGTCGGCGGCGGCGCGGGTGCCGGCGAGGGCGCCGCGCGGGTCGGCGGTGAGCACTAAGCGCGCGGTGTTGGCGCACGCGACGGCGACGATGGCGGCACCGAGGGCGAGCACGGGTTTGGGGACGGTGTAGAAGAGTTCTGGGTTCATGATTCGGAAGAGGAGGGTGCTTTCGGGCGGCCGCGGAGGCGTGGGTTGGGCCATGGCCCGCTGACGTCGGACGCGACGCGCGCGCGGCGGCGAGTGAGGCGACTTCTAACGCGTGTGGTTTAAATTAAAAGTACGCTGCTGTGTGCGCGCGCTGCGCACGTGGAGCTATATGATTTCCTGGTTACTTTTTGCTCTTGAAACTGACGGATCGTAAGCGATCAAAAAATCCATGCTTGCCCGGATCCTCTTGCGGAACTTGGATATTTCTAAGGAGCGCTATTATTTGTTCAAATCCGGGGCGGGCGTTCATGTCGGCGAGCCAGCAGTATTGCATGACTTGCGCGATGACTGAGTTACAGCCAGGGGAAATCGTAGGACGTAAGCCGCGTTGTACGACGCCGACGGCGGCTTGAAGCGGAGTGTATCCCGGGTACGGGACTTCGCCGCCGCTCACGAGTTCCCAAACCATGATGCCGTACGAGTACACATCACATTTTTCATTGTAAAACTGGTGGGCGATGACTTCAGGAGCCATCCAACGATACGTTCCAGTCTCAGCGGTCATCGTCACTCCGTCACCCGCTTGAACGCGGGCGACACCAAAGTCGGCAATCTTCACGACGTTGTTGTCGTCCAACAACATGTTCGCGGTCTTGATGTCCCGATGGACGATGTTAATCTTATGCAGATAGTCCAAACCGAGCGCCACACCTAATGAGTATCGCACGACGTCGGCAACCTTCAGCGGTGCATGTTCTTGCACGTATTGCAGTAAATTCCCGCCGCGCATGAATTCGGTAACTAAACACAACGTCTTGCTCTTCGTCAACGCCCCTATGAGTTGAAGAATGTTCTTGTGGTGCACTCTTCGTAGAATGTTCAATTCCTGAGCAAACTCGCGCAACGTGTCCGACACCGGACCATCCGAAACGTTACTCTTCAACACTTTGATAGCGACTTCCTGTCCACAGTAACTTCCTCGATACAACAATCCGAACGCACCGCTCGCAATTTTTTCGTTGAACACCAACTGCTTCTCCGTGAGCTCCCACTCGCCGCCATCTATTGCGATGACATCTAAGTTGGAGCCACCCGCGTGATTCGACATGCGGCCTTCTGAAGTCGCTGTAGCGTTATCACCGCTAGATTTTGGCGCATCGTCGAAATCAGCTGCATCGAGTGATGCTTGAATACTCTTCGTGAGCGTCGCCGCGTCGTTTGGCTTCCACCCCGTAACGATGAAGATATCGAGCGCAAAACCATCGTCGGTGCAAAAGACGTGCGCCTCAGCTATGTTCAATCCAACCTCAAACAGTGCCGCAGATACGCGAGAAAGCAAACGTGGTTTATTCCCGGCGCTCACCGAAACCTCGTACGTGCCCTTCGCCGTCGACGACGACGCCCCGCCGCCGCTCCCGTCGCCCATCGTGCTCAGCGTCACACTCGACCCAAACGTCGGACCTCGCAACGCATTCCTATCTCCCGAACGCATAATCATCATCCCATTCGGATCCATGGCTTCACCATCGTCATCCATCGCATCCACACCGTCTCCTCCACCCCTACTCACGTCGACCTCGCGCGCGTGACACCAAACCCCCGAACGCGTCGTCCCATCCTTCGTGTCCCTCTCTGCCCTCGAAAGAATCTCCGCGTGCACTAGTATATCATCTAAATGACTCACATCCATCCCATATTGTCTCGGCAATCGCATCAAATGACGCTCAATCACGCCGCGCACGCCCGCATCGCCGCCTCGAGCGACGTATTCTTGGATCTGCGGCTCAAATTCTTGCAACGCCTGACGCGCCACGGTCTCCTTTGACGCGCGCTGACGCGACGTCATCGCCCCTCAACGCACCGAGCGCGTGTAACCACTCGCCCTGGACGCGCCCGCGCGCGCACCCGCGCGTCGCGCACTCTCCTGCGCGCGCACGCCGCGCGAACACGCGCCGCGAACGCGTGCCACGTGGACCGCGGCTAAACGACTCTCTGCGCCTCTTCCGCGCGCGCTCGCGCGGCGTGGGAACGCACCAACCACCCCAGGCGCGCGCGTGAAGACGGCGCGTGAAACGTGCGTGACGCTGCGCGCGCGCTCGGCGCGTCACCGTCGTCGCGCACAGTGGCGTCGCGCGCGGTGTCGTCGCCGCGAGACGGCGACGACGACGACGACGGGTATCGAGATAAAACGCGCACATAGGCCGTATACGTATGATCATACGATCCGAGTGTCCGAGAACTGGATGTATCATACATATTCCGCACATCGTCACCCACATGCACGTGTCTCGATGTCCACTACGATACAGACATGGCGTATACTGTATGCTCATAGGATGTTCGAATGTTCCACATATCGTGGCCGATTGATTGTCGCAATTCGCGAAATCGTCGTCGTCGTCGTGACGACACTGTGCGCACGCCGCGCGCGACAAGGGTTCACTCGCGCGACGTATCGCATCGCATACCTTTCGCGCACGTCTCCTTACTTGCGCGAGCAGCGACGACGCACGACGCACGACGCACGCGACGCACGCGCGCGACGAATCGACGATCGCGCCAGTCGGTGTTCGGTGTGATTTTCAATTTCGCGTTGGTGTTACGCCCGGGTTCGGCTCGCGCGAGTGATCGTACGGGCGTGAAACCGTAGATCGGTGCGATCGAACGCGCGATGTCGTCGCCGACGCGACCGATGGGTCGAGATGAGTGGACATCCGCGCGCGGGAGCGCGGAGGATACGTTGTCTTCGATGCGCAAGGACAAGTTTGAGTGGTTGGCGAGTACGTGACGTGGATTGAGGCGTCGAACGCGTCGTGTGTCGCATGTGGTTGCGCGTAGGTTTATGAGTATGGAGAGTAAATGACTGACGGCGTGTGTGTGTGTGTGTTTGTATGATATTAGAGTGTCGATTCGGTGGCGAGGGTTGCGACATGCCGTCGATCGAAGGCGGTGAGGCGGGCGCGGGGAAATCAAACGCGTCGCCGGTGAAGTTTGTGCAAGGTTTTTTACTCGGGGTTGAAGGGCGGACAGGAGAAGCATCTGTCGTGGATCGTCGAAAGGAGGAACCGCGGCCTAAAGCGCCAAAGCCAAAGCCAGCACCTCCTCCTCCTCCTCCTCCTCCTCCGCCACCACCTCCACCGC
>Ga0255783_10001011_pt1 | contig 30968 bp, 35 predicted proteins | sample 011ome_22_FD_179981 | JGI IMG/M metagenome (GOLD analysis project Ga0255783, IMG submission 179981) | Coastal salt marsh microbial communities from the Groves Creek Marsh, Skidaway Island, Georgia - 011507BT metaG (version 2) | ecosystem: Environmental > Aquatic > Marine > Intertidal zone >... | reverse complement strand
ATTTTGGAGCGGGCAAAGGGGGTCGAACCCTCGACCTTCTCGTTGGCAACGAGACGCTCTACCACTGAGCTATGCCCGCACTTTAAATTAATGTTGAAAATAGTAACTTTTTTTAAATTAAGCAATAGGAAAATTGATTTTAATTAGTAACTAAATTCTTTGTTCCATTTTTTGAAAATGTCACTTGTACCAATAAATTTATCTTCATAATTTTTCCATCTTCCAATTGACTTATTGTATAATGGTTTATTCACCTGATCATAACTAGGGGTTGAGATAATTCTTTTAATTCCATTATTTATTAGTTATTAAACTATTTATACGATAATTCTTTTAAATCTTTTTCAAACGCATTCTCTAATTTAAGTTTAAAATCTTCATTTATAATTTTCTTCCAATCATTTTTTGGACCAAGATTAAAAAAAGGAATTTTTTTATCTTTTTTTTCTTTATAGGGGACCGCTTCATTAAATCCATGATCAATTTCATTTTGTTTAAGTTTTTCAAATGTAGTAGTTTTTAAAACAGTTTTAATTTTATCTTTATTTACTTTTTCTTTTAAGTTTGCAGTTTCATTTATAAACTTAATAATTTCCATAAAAACATAATAAGTTTGATTTTGTAAATCTTCATATTTAATAAATTTAATTGGTATTATATTTTGCTTTTTCCATGATTGATAATGAATGTTCCAAGAACTTATAAATTGAAAATCGCTGTATCCATTTTCCTCAAATTTTTGAATGTAATAAATAAAATTTTTATCATTTGTCATCCATTTTATCGCCTGATTGTCATCTAATTGATAGTGATTTTTAAGCGATGTAAATACATTTCTTGGATCTCTTACAACATAAAGACATCCAATTGAGTTTTGTCTATTTGTAAAATCATAATTATTTATTTTGCCGAATATGTTATGTGTCTTAAAAAATTTTAATTCATTTCTTTTTTCATTTATTTTTTCTTGAGCTTTAATCCAAAATTTACAAGTATCTGTAGGAATTTTTTTATTAAAATCAAAACTATTAAAATATTTTTTAGTTGGAAACTGATCAATTTTTTTAAGTAATTCTTGATTAAAAACACCATCATTGGAATAATAATATGAGCTAATTAATGCTCTAAGCCAAGTATTTCCACTTTTAGGGTATGATGCTATCCAGAATATCATTTCTCAAGTATATATATTATAATTAACTGAAATAATAATTTTTTAATTTATATAAATTTTTTTATTCTGTATTAAAATTAGAAATGAAAAAAATAGATTTACCAAAAAAAATACCAGTTTTTCCGCTAAGTAATTTTATCGTATTCCCCAAAACAACTGTTCCTCTAAATATTTTTGAACCTAGATATTTAGAAATGATAAACGAAAGTATGAAAACAAATAAATTAGTAGGAATTATTCAGCCCAAAAACTTTAATGAAGACCAAATATTACCTGATTTACACGATATAGGTTGTCTTGGAAAAATCACTAGCTTCAAAAAAAATAATGATGGAAGATACCTAATTGAATTAAAAGGTCTTATTAGGTTTAAAATTTTAAAAGAAATTAACTCAACTCATCAATACAGAGAATTTGAAGTAGAGTATAAAGATTTCTATCACGATCTTGAGGATCAAAATGAGGAGCTTAAATTTTCAGATCTTGAATTAATATTTAAAGACTTCAAAACTTTATTTGAAAAAAGAGGATTTATCATAAATTGGAAGGAACTTGAAAAGCAAAGTTTAGATGAAACTATAAATGCTTTGGCAATGGCTTCACCATTTACTTTGGAGGAAAAACAAGTCTTATTAGAGGCAGAGAATCTTAATATAAGGAAAAACAAAATAGCAAATATTCTAAGCACATACACATACGATATTTTCGATAATACAACTCTACAATAGATTAAAATAAAATACCCCTATCAGCAATTTTAGTAAACATTTTGTTGATTGATGGTTGGTTACCGATAATCTTAATTGATTTACTTAAAAAATTAGTTCTTGTTTTTCTTTCAATATTAAAAAATTCATGAATTAAATCTATACCATTTGAGAAAATAAAATTTTTATGTTTTATTTTTTTTTGGAATTCTAAACTAACAGAGCTATCGAGCAACAAACCAAGATCCAATTTTTTTTTAATAATCTTTGAAAGAACTTTAATATCTCTAATTGTCATATTAAAACCCTGGCCCGCCAAAGGGTGAACTTTGTGTAATAAATCACCAAATGCTAATATATTTTTATAATGGTAAGATCTTAAATTAAATGAATTTAACTCAAAACTATTAATTTTTTCTAGATCTCTAATTTTATATTTAAAATTTTTATTTTTTAATAATTCTTCGATACTATCTTCTTCAAGATTATTCGAATTATGTAGTGAATATACAATAGAAGTTTTTTTATTTGAAATTGGTAAAAAAGCCAAAGGCCCTTTTTTAGTAAAAATTTGAATAGCTGTGTCATTTATAATTTTATCATGTGAAATAATTGTTGTATAGGCAGTGCTATTATATTTTTTAGATATTTTTTTACTAAAATAACGCTTTGTAATAATGTTAAAAGGATCACAATTTATTACCAACTCATATTTATTTAAAGAAGAGAAATTTTTTTCAGTTGAAAGTTTTAATCTAAAAAATTTACTTTTTGATAACTCTTTATCTAATAATTGATATAGTTTGTTATTTTTAATAATTGAAAAAAGTTGATTCTTATTAGCTTTAAAGTTTATTAATTTTTCTTTCTTTAAATTTTCTGAAAAAATTTCTATTGTCTTTATATTCCAAATTAGTTTTTCAATATTAATTATATTACTATTAAAAAAATCGACATTATTCTTTGATATTCCAATAGTTCTAGTATTATTTATTTTATAATTTTTTTTTGTAAAAATTACATCAACATCAATTTCATAATTAACTAATGCCTTGGCTAAGGTAAAAGCCGTTAAATTATTACCAAGTATACAAACTGTCATAATATTTTTAATTTTAACAATAAAAATTAGATGATACAAAGTGATTAAATAGATTCATTAGAATGAATATTAAAAAAATAGCTAATTTATTACTTAATTTCACCATCAGAAGGTTGGCTGAAATATTTGGAGTTTTAATTTCTTTAGCTGGTGGAGTCTTGTTGCTGGCATTAATTACATATTCACCAAATGATCCAAATTTTATTTTTCCTAATAACACTAAAATAGAAAACTTAATGGGTTTCCATGGTAGTTTTGTATCTGATTTGTTGTTTCAATCAGTTGGATTAATGGCTTACATGATTCCGTTCACACTTTTAATTACAGGTATTAATATCTTAAAAACAAAAGATTTTTTTTTAATTATTGAAAATAATTTTTTTACAATTTTATATTTAATTTCAGGTACACTTTTTTTTGTGCATTATTACTCTGATACTTATTCTATATATGTAAATGGAATTAGTGGCTTTGTTGGGAAATATTTAAACCAAACATTTCTTAAATCTCTTATTTTAATTAGTGAGAATATATTTTTTTATATATTAATTTTAATTACCACAATTTTTTTTCTAATCAGTATTAATTTTGTTCCTAAAAATTTTATTGAATTTATTAAAAAGAATTTTGATTTTATTACTAAAAAAAATACTAAAAATTATACAGACAAAAGTGAAATAATTAATGAATACATTCCACAAGATGAAATTAAAAACCTTATTCAAGAAGATTTACCTTTTATCAAAAGTGAAAATAAGTCTGAGTCAAAAATAAAATTCAAATTACCTTCACTTGGTTTATTAAAAATTCCATCAAAAAAAGAGAGAGAAAATTTTGAAAAAAATGAAACTCATGATCCAGAATTTTTAGAAAAAATACTTATGGATTTTGGGGTAAGTGGAAATATAAAAAAAGTAAGCCATGGTCCTGTTGTCACACTAAATGAATTTGAACCAGCTGCTGGTGTAAAAGTTTCGAAAATAATAAATTTATCTGACGATATAGCAAGAAACACAAGCTCAGAGTCTGCCAGAATAGCAACCATACCTGGAAGTAACACTATCGGAATAGAACTTCCAAATAACATAAGAGAAAATGTTTATTTAAGTGAAATTTTGGCTAACGCTGACTTTAAAAAAAAAGAAATCAGATTACCAATAGCACTAGGTAAAAATATTTCTGGAAAACCAGTCGTTGGTGACCTAGCTTCTATGCCTCATCTTCTTATTGCCGGAACTACTGGATCTGGAAAATCTGTTTGTATTAACACTATCATATTGTCTCTTCTCTATCGACATACACCAGATAAGTGTAAATTTATTTTGATCGACCCTAAGATGCTAGAGCTATCAACTTATGAAGGAATTCCACATTTACTATGTCCGGTAATTACTGAAGCCAAAAAAGCAGCATCTGTTCTTGGTTGGGTTGTTAAAGAAATGGAGAGTAGATATAGATTAATGACCAAAGAAGGTGTGAGAAATATTGATGGTTATAATACCAAACATAAACTTCCTATGCCATACATAGTTGTTGTGGTTGATGAAATGTCAGATTTAATGTTAGTTGCAGGTAAAGAAATTGAAAATTACATACAAAAATTATCTCAAATGGCTCGTGCTGCAGGTATTCATATAATAATGGCTACTCAGAGACCAAGTGTTGATGTCATTACTGGTACTATTAAAGCTAATTTTCCTACTAGAATATCATTTCAAGTTACCTCAAAAATAGACAGTAGAACTATTCTTGGTGAACAAGGAGCAGAGCAGTTGCTAGGTAAAGGAGATATGCTTTACATGTCCTCTGCTAACAGAATAGTAAGAATTCATGCGCCATTTGTGTCTGACAATGAGATTGAAAAGGTTAATAGTTCTTTAAGAGTTCAAGCTGAACCAGATTATATAGATGAAATATTAAATTTTGTAGATGAAAAAGAAATCGGCGATAGTCAAAGTCAGGGTGACAAGGATGAACTATACCAACAAGCGTTAGAAATTATTCGATCAGAAGGTAAAGCCTCCACATCATTTTTACAAAGAAAACTACAAATTGGCTACAATAGAGCGGCAAGAATTATTGATATGATGGAAGCTGATGGAGTTGTTAGTAAGGCAAACCATGTTGGTAAAAGGGATGTTCTTTAATGTTTAAATATTTATTAATTTTAATATATTTAATTACATTTTCTTACAGTTATGCAAATAATAAAGATAAAATAATAGAAAATTTGCGAAATACTGAAAATTTAAATTTTGAATTTGAGCAAAATATAAATGGAAAAATAGAAAATGGAAATTGTACGATATATTATCCAAAAAAAATTTATTGCAAATATATTCAAAATAATAAAATTTTAGTATCTAATGGTAAATCCCTAGTGATTAAAACTCAAACTAGCTTTTATAGATATCCCTTAAATAAAACACCTCTAAACTTAATATTAGATAAAAAATTTTTAATAAAGAATGTAGATAATTTAAAAGAAAAAATATTAGATAAAACTCATATAAGTTTTGAAATTGAAGATAATGACAATGAAATAAATATTTTTTTTGATAACAAAACTTTTAATTTAATTGGCTGGCAAACTAAAGATGTTTATCAAAATTTAAATGTAACTTATCTTCGATCTGTTGAAGTGAATAAACAAGTTGATAAAAATTTGTTTAAACTTCCTATTCAAAACTAAATTTTTATAGTTTCGGTTTTAAAAATTTTCATACCTCTAGCAATATAATTATTTAGAGCATTTTTATGATCCAGAGAGCATGTGTGAACCCAAACTCTATTAATGTTTTCTTTAAATGATTTTTGGATTGCTAGGGATAATAAATATGATCCCAATTTTTTCTTTTGAAATTCTTCAAGTAAACCAAGGTAAGCAATCTCAACTTCTTTTTTTTCACTATGGGATATCAATTCAAAGAAGCCAGCTAAATCAGTCTTAAATTTAAATACGTATGTTTCAACGTTTTTATTAGAAACGTAATCTATCCATTGAGCTTCTGTCCAAACTAATCGATCAATCCATTTATGTTTTTTTCCAATATTTTTATAAAAAAATTTGTTTAATTGAAAATTAATGGGATCTAATAAATCTAAAGAATAATCTCCTTCAGGTTCAGTAACCTTGTTAAGATCTTGAATTGAATTTATTTCTAAATAATTTCTTTGAACTTCTTCTGTCACTCAACCATTTTTCCAACTTTTTCACCTCCAAATAAATGAAAATGTAAGTGTGGAACCTCTTGGCCACCATCATCACTTATATTAGCGAGTGCTCTATAACCTTTGCCTACTTCTGTTGAAATACCAAGCTTTTTGGCTACTATATTTATACCCTTAAGCAATCCAACCATCTCTTCTGAAGAGGCATTTAAGCTAAAATCATCCAGATCAACATATTTTCCTTTTGGAATGACTAACACATGAATTTTTTTTTGAGGATTAATATCATGAAAAGATAAAACAAAGTCATCTTCATAAATTTTGTTACAAGGTATCTCACCTCTTAAAATTTTTGCAAAGATATTACTATCATCATAACTCATTTTTTTCTTTTTTCTAATTCTCTCATCACTTCTTCAATTTTCACGTCATTAGCTTCTAAGTACATCAATAAATGATAAAAAACATCTGCAGCTTCATGTATTTTATTTGTATCCTCTTCAACAGCTTCTATCAATTCATCAACTTCCTCTAAAACCTTTGCTTTACTAAGAACTTTATCTGTAAGTAACTTATTTGTGTAAGATCCTTCTAGAGGTACAGATTTTCTTTCTCGTGCAAGTTTTATTAAATTTTCTAATGTACTAAGCATATTAAATTCTAACAGGTATTCCTTTTGAATCCAGATATTCCTTAGCCTCTTTTACTGAATGTTTTCCATAATGAAATATGGATGCAGCTAAAACTGCACTTGCATTTCCTAATTTAATTCCATCTACCAAATGGTCTAAATTACCAACTCCACCAGAAGCAATAACAGGAATGTTCACGCAAGAGGATATTTTAGACATTAATTCAATATCATAACCAACTTGGGTACCATCTCTATCCATTGAGGTTACTAATAGTTCTCCCGCCCCACTATTTTCCATTTTTTTTGCAAATTCTATAGCATCAATTCCAGTATTGTTTCTTCCGCCGTGAGTAAAAATTTCCCATTTGTCAGCATTTTTTTTTGCATCTATTGCAACCACAATACATTGGGAGCCGAATTTCTTAGAACTTTCTATGACTACTTCTGAGTTTTGAACTGCAGCAGTATTAATTGACACTTTATCTGCACCACAGTTTAGTAATTTATTAATGTCTTCAACGCTTCTAACGCCTCCCCCAACAGTTAAAGGAACAAAACATTTCTTAGAAGTTTTATCTACTACATCATAAATAGTATTTCTATTTTCATTTGAAGCGGTAATATCTAAAAAACAAATTTCATCAGCTCCACCATCAGAGTAAATTTTAGCCTGTTCAACTGGGTCTCCAGCATCCTTTAAATCTACAAAGTTAATACCTTTAACTACGCGACCATTTTTAACGTCTAAACAAGGTATTATTCTGTTTTTAAGCATCTAATTCCTTCACTAATTCCTCTAATTTAATATCACCATCGTATATAGCTTTACCAACTATAATACCTTCGATATTCTTATTGTTTAATTCTTTAGCTTTTTTAATATCATCAATTGATGAAACTCCACCAGATATGATTACTGGAAAATTTGATGTATCCGCAACCTTTATGGTTTCAATAAAATTTGGACTTTGCTTCATGCCATCTCTATTAATATCAGTATAAATTAATCTGCTAGCACCACATTCATTAACTTCTTTCAAATAGTCTAGGGTTAACTGATTTGAGTTTTCTTTCCAGCCTGAAACAGATAGATATCCATCTTTAGCATCTAAACCTAGTGCAATTTTATTTGGGAAATTTTCACAAGCTCCTTTTAAAAAGTTTTTATCTTTTATTGCAGCACTTCCTAAAATTACTTTTTCAACACCAGTTTCAATATATTTCTTTATACTTTCAAAATTTCTAATACCACCACCAATTTCAATTTTTAGATCATATTTACTTACTATTTCTTGAATAATATCAATATTAACCGTTTCTCCAGTCAAAGCCCCGTCTAAATCAACTATGTGTAAGTTTTTAAAACCATGATCCTTGTATTTTCCTGCTTGTTCCACGGGTGACATTTCATATTCTGTTTTGTTGTCAAAATCTCCTTTAACTAATCGCACACACTTTTTGTCTTTAATATCAATTGCAGGAAATATTTTCATTTTATAAATTTATAAAGTTATCAATTATTTTCAGTCCAGTTTTATCACTTTTTTCAGGGTGAAATTGGGTTCCAAATATATTTTCTTTTTCAACGGAACACACAATATTTGATGAGTAATCTGTTGATGCTGAAATTACATTTTTATCTTTTGGAACAAATTCATAACTATGTACGAAATACATATGTGAATTATTTTCTATATTTTTAAAAATCTTACTATCTTTTAAAATATTTATTTGGTTCCAACCAATATGAGGAAGTTTATATTTTCCGTTTTGATTATCTATTTTCGATACCTTGCCTGATATCCAGCCTAAACCTTTAGTTTCTGTATCCTCATAACCAATGTCTGCAAACATTTGTAATCCAACACAAATTCCAAGAAGTGGTTTTTTATTATTAATTGCAAATTCATTTAATGTATCAACTAAACCACTAATATTGTTAAGTGCATCAACACAACTCTTGAACGAACCTTGCCCTGGCAATACCACTTTATCACTAGATTTAATCTTATTTAAATCCGAAGTAACTTCGAGTTTTACTTTATCTTTAGCAACCTCGCTAAACGAATTTATTACCGAGCTTATATTACCCGAATTATAATCAACAATTGTGACGTTCATTAAACTTATAATGAGCCTTTAGTAGATGGAATACTTTTTTTACTTCTTGGGTCCATCTCCAATGCTTCTCTCAATGATCTTGCTAATGCTTTGTAGCAAGACTCAATAATATGGTGACTATTATCTCCATAAATATTTTCAACATGCATCGTGATACCAGCAGATTGAGAAAATGCTTGGAACCATTCTTTAAATAATTCTGTGTCCATTTCCCCAAGCTTCTCCACTTTTAATTTAACTTTCCAAATTAAATATGGCCTGTTTGAAACATCTATTGCAACTCTAGTCAAAGTTTCGTCCATTGGAATAACTCTATGTGCATACCTTTTAATGCCTACAAATTTCTTTGCAGCCTTTTTTAAAGCTTCACCAATTGCAATACCTGTATCTTCTGTAGTGTGGTGAAGATCTATATGTGTGTCACCTTTTGCTTTTACTTTTAAATCAATAAGAGAGTGCTTAGATAATTGCTCAAGCATATGATCTAGGAAACCTATACCAGTATCAATTTGATAGTTTCCTTTTCCATCAATATTAACTTCAACACTAATACTTGTTTCTTTAGTTTTTCTCGATACTTTTCCTTTTCTAGCCATATATTTCAAAGGTATACATACATAATTACCCTATATCAATATTAGTATGAACACTTGAAGTATAAAAATTAGTTACCATTTATCAATTATGACAACAATTGTACTTGTAAGAAAAAATAATGAAGTGGTGGTAGCTGGTGATGGTCAGGTGAGTATGGGAAATACTGTAGTTAAAAGCACTGCCTCAAAGATAAGAAAAATTGAAAAAAGAGATGTTGTAGCAGGTTTTGCAGGATCAACTGCTGACGCACTTACCTTGTTTGAAAGATTAGAAGCTAAAATTGAAAAACATGCAGGAAATTTATCAAGAGCAGCTGTTGAGCTAGCTAAAGATTGGCGAACAGATAAATATTTAAGAAGGTTAGAGGCATTAATGGCTATAGGTGATAAAGATAATAGTTATATTATTTCTGGAACAGGTGATGTTTTAGAGCCAGAGGGTGATGTAATTGGAATTGGATCTGGTGGTAACTATGCGCTAGCTGCTGGAAAAGTTTTGATAGAAACTGATAAAAGTGCAGAGGAAATTGCAAAAAAAGCAATTAAAGTTGCTTCAGAGATTTGTGTATTTACAAATGATAATATTAAGGTTTTAAAAATATAATGGAAAATTCAAATGTAACACCTCTTGTTCCTAAAGATAAAGAAACTAAAGAAAATAGTTCATTAGTAAGCTCACTATCTCCTAGAGAAATAGTTTCTGAATTAGACAGATTTGTAGTTGGTCAAAACAAAGCTAAAAAGGCTGTTGCTGTTGCATTAAGAAATAGATGGCGAAGACAAGCACTAAAAGGTGAAATGAAAAATGAAGTTTTACCAAAAAATATTTTGATGATTGGGCCAACTGGTGTTGGTAAAACAGAAATTTCTAGAAGATTATCTAAACTAGCGGAAGCACCATTTGTTAAAGTTGAGGCAACAAGGTTCACAGAAGTTGGATACGTTGGAAGAGATGTAGAACAAATTGTAAGAGATTTAATTGAGATCGCCATTGGTATGGAAAAAGTGAAGATGAGAAAAGAGGTTCATGCTCAAGCTCAAAAATCTGCAGAAGAAAAAGTTTTAGATGCACTTGTTGGTAAAAAAGCTAGCTTAGCAACTAGAGAAAGTTTTAGAAAAAGACTTAGAAATGGTGATTTAGATGATAATGAAATTGAGATTGCAGTAAGCGATACAGGGTCAAATAATACTTCTTTTGAAATTCCAGGTATGCCAGGAGCTAATGTTGGTATGATTAATATTGGTGAAATGATTGGTAAGTCCATGGGTAATAAAGAAAAAAAGAAAAAAATGACAGTAAAAGAGTCACATGAAATTCTAATAAATGATGAGTCAGATAAATTAATTGAACAAGATAAGATTATTAAAGCTGCTAAAGCTTCAACTGAGAATAATGGAATAGTTTTTTTAGATGAAATAGACAAAATTTCTGCAAGGACAGACAGGGTCGGTGGTGATGTTTCAAGAGAAGGTGTACAAAGAGATCTGTTGCCTTTAATTGAGGGAACTACTGTAAATACTAAACATGGCCCAATAAAAACAGACCATATATTGTTTATTGCATCAGGTGCATTTCAGCTAGCAAAACCCTCGGATCTGCTACCCGAGTTACAAGGCAGATTGCCTATAAGAGTAGAATTAGAGGCTCTAACAAGTGATGATTTTAAAAGAATTTTGAGAGAGCCAGATTTTAGTTTGATTAAACAATACATAGCTTTATTAAAAACTGAAAATGTTGAACTTGAATTTTCAGATGATGGTATTGATACAATTGCAAATATTGCATCAGAAGTAAATGCTACTGTTGAAAATATTGGTGCAAGAAGATTGCACACTATTATAGAAAAGATCTTAGATGAAATAAGTTTTACAGCAACAGATCGATCTGGTGAAAAAATAACAATTAATAAAGAATATATAAATAAAAACTTAGATAATCTTGTCAAAGATACAGATTTATCTAAGTTTATTTTATGATATTAAATATATCCTAATTCAATCATTTCCTTTTCAAAAGCTTGTTCTATTTTTTTTATGTTTTTTTTTTTTAAATCCTTTTTCCAATCATTATTAGGTCCTAATCGAAAAAAAGATTTTCTAGTATTAGTTTTTTTATCAATCATAGCCTCGGTAAAATCTTGAACTTTTTCAAGCGACTGCATCTGTTTAAATTCAGTGGTTTTTAGTACTTTATTTAATTTAACCATATCTAAATTAGAATTATAAACTCCTAATTTATTAAAATATTTAAAAATTTTAATCATAGAATTTTTTTTTTTTTTAATAAGATCTTCATATTTTATTAATATTGTCTTATCTTTTAAATTTTTCCATGAATTGTAATGAATCTTCCATGAACCCAAAAAGGTTTTAGTAGTTTTATCTGTTTTTGGAATGATTTCTTTATTATTAAGCATTATATTTACTGCTTCATCTTCATCGATACCCATATGATGTGATAAAGAAGTTGCTACATTTCTTGGGTCTCTAACAATATAAATTGCTCCAGCTGTATTTTTGTTATCCGTAAAATCACAATTGTTAATTTTGACCAGAGAACTATGGGTTTTTAAAAATTTAAGATTTTTATCTGAATTTATTACTTCTGATTGTACTTTAATATAATTTTCAAAAATTTTATTTTCATTCGATACATCTAATCCTAATCTTAAAAATGAATTTACATTTGGAAATTGGCCAATTTTATAAAGATGATTAAAGTTAAAATTCCCATCTTCAGAAAAAAAATAAGTAGCAAGAATGGACCTCAACAATGTATTTCCACTTTTTGGATATGAGGCTAGCCAAATAATCATTAATCAACTTCGTTTTTTTTTCAAAAAAATATAAAAAGCCCCACCGCCACCATCTTCTATTTTTGCATCTTTCATTTCATAAATAATTTTCATTAGATTCTTATTATTTGAAATAAACTCTGGGACTGAATATTTTAAAATACTTAAATCCTTTGAGACATAAGGATCTTTTTCATTCTGGGAATGAATTCCTTTTCCAGTAACAACTATTAACTTATTTATTTTTTCTTGATAAGATTTAATAATAAAATCCTCAATTGATTTATTGGCTTCCTCAAGACTATACCCGTGCAAATCTATTGATCTTGTTTTGAAAGTTATTTTTTTTTCGATTTTAATATCTTTGTTTGGTAATTTTTCTTTTTTTGAAAGAAAATTTTCCCAATCTTTTTTATCTTTTTCTGAAATATTATCAGTCAATTAAGTTAACGTATTAACTAATTTCCAATTAGGATTGGCTGAAGTTATGTCTCTTGAAAAAACCCAGGTATCATAGATTTTTTTTATTTTCTCTGAATCACCTGATATAATTTTTTTATCTTTATCTTTGATACAAGTTATTACCTCAGCAATAAAATCTACTGTAACATTTAAAATTTTATCTATTTTTTTGTGTTCTTTAATGGTTGCAGAATTAATACCTATAAAGGTTATTTCTGCGTAGTGCCCTCTTTTACTTCTTTCTTTTAATGCTTCATCAAATTGATTGAAGATTTCTTTACTTAGAAGTGGTTTACTGGCGATTATTTTATTATCATTATCACTAAAATCTGTAATAATAGTTTCATAAGCAATTTTTGCACCTTTTAAAAATTCTTTTTGAGCATTATCATCAAAAGTCTCATTTATTTTTCTAACATTGTCATTTTTTACTTTATTTAAAACTTCTTCAAATTGTGGAGGAGCTTTTCCATCAAAGCCACTTCTCTTTCCTAAAATTCCTCTTAATCTAAGAAAAATAAACCCAGCTATCATCGCTAAAAGAATTATATCAATGTATTCGAAACTATAGTTCATGATGATATAGTAATTACTATGTTGATTAATTTCAACCAGCAATTTAGATTAAGGACAAATGAACACAATTCTATTACTAATTATTATAATTCCAGCATTAGAAATATTTCTCTTTATTAAAATAGGATCTCAAATTGGTGCTATTACAACTGTTTTACTAATATTTACTACTGCAATTGTTGGTGTTTATTATGCAAAATATGAGGGTTTAAATACTCTTAAGGCTGGATTTGCTCAAGTTAGCAAAAATGAAGCTCCTGCTTATGAAATATTATCTGGCGCAGCAATTGCTTTTGCAGCATTGCTTTTAATTATCCCAGGATTTGCAACTGATATTTTGGGATTTTTTTTAATATTTCCAATCACAAGAAAATTTATTTTAGGAAAATTTTCTACAAAATTTAAAAAAAAGGAAAATGAAACTAAAAAAAATAATTTTATCGATGGTGAATTTGAAGATATAGAAGATGAAGATGACAAAAAAATATAAAATATTAGGAAAATATATTAAAGACATGTCAAGCGAAACTCCTGACATTGAAACATATATATTTGTGCGGGATCAAATTGGTAAATATCAACTTAATATCGATATTAATTCTAAACCACTTAAAAATAAAATGGTTGAAATTAATACAATTTTAAAATTTGAAGACAAGCAAGAGAATAAGAAAAAATCTTTTTTTGAAATTAATTATTCAACTATTGTAAAAATAGAAGAGGATATTAAAGAAAAAAAAGATTTAGAGAAAATAATACTATGTGATGTTCAAATTGAAATTTATCCTGAATTAGAAAAATCTTTTTTAAATCTACTACATAACTCTGGATATCCAAATGTTAAATTTGAGAAAAAAGTTGATTTTGAACAACTTTATAGCCAAAGATTAAATTAATAAAAATTTCTTTTAAGGTTATTTTCTAAATATTCTTTATGTTTTTTTAATTCTTCTTTAGATGGTGTAATAATTTTTTTGAAATAATTAGTACTTTTGTTTTTATTTTGATCAGTTTTTGATTCATCACTTTTAAAATTTAGTGTTGGTTCTTTTTGATCTATTAAATTGATGTAAATTTTTGCTAGTAAATCGCAATCAATTAAAGCTGTATGTTGCGTTCTTTTTGAGTTGTCAACTCTATACCTTTTACACAATGCATCCAAACTAACAGGTGATCCTGGAAATTTATCTCTAGCTAAAATTAGAGTGTCTACAATTTCATTGTCTAGTTTTTTTTTTCCCAAAATGGCTAACTCGTTATTCAAATGGTTCAAATCAAACTCGGCATTATGGATTATTAGTCTTTTATTTTTGATAAAAGATAAAAAATTTTCAACAACATCCAAAAATTTTTTTTGTGTAGCTAAAAATGCATCTGTATACCCATGAACTTCTAAAGCTTTTTCTGATACTTTTCTTTCCGGATTTAAATAACAATGGAACCTATTTTTCGTTGGAATTAAATTATCAAGCTCTATACATCCAATCTCAACAAGTCTGTGACCATCTTTCACTGATAAACCGGTCGTTTCTGTATCTAATACTACTTCCTTCATTTATTTAATTTCTTTAAAATATTTTTTATACCATCATTAACTGATCTTTTTGTAAAATCATTTTTAATAATGAAATGAGATTTTTTTTTTTTATAACTAATTGGTAGTTGTATCGATTTAAATCTTTTCAAAAGTTTTTGGTTAAAGTTTTTTCTTTTTTTTAAATTATTTAAAATATTAAATCTTTTTGATTGTACATAAACCAATATATCTTCTTTTCTATTTATTTTATTTTCTAGTAAAAGTGGAATATCTAAGATTACAATCTTTTTATTTTTGTTTTTATTTAAAAAGTTATTCATTTTTTTTCTAATTTTGGTGTGAACTATTTTAACAATTTTATTTAAGTTATTTTTATTAGATAAAATTGCCTTTGAAATTTCTTTTTTTTTTATAGGAAATGAATGAATATATTTTGGTAACTTTCTCTTTAATTGATTAAAAATATTTTTATCTTGTTGGTATAATTTAGCCACTTCACGATCAGCATTAAAAACTGGGTAACCGAAGCTTTGGGCTACATAACTTTTACCCGAACCTATATCACCCAAAATTCCTATCTTAATCATTAGTCTAAAAGTTTAAAAACATCTTCATTAACATTGGGCTCTATTCCATGCCAAATATTAAATGCAGAAAGAGCCTGATAAATAAACATTAATTTTCCATTTAAAGTCATATTGCCAATTATTTTTCCTTTTCTTAAAAAATTTGTCTCTTTAGGGTTATAGATAACATCATAGAAAAGACTATTTTTAGATGTTGATGAAAAATCTAGGTTTATGTGATCCCCTTTTTTTAAACCAACGCTTGTAGCATTAATAACCATATCAAAATTAGGAACTACTCCCCAGTCTATTATTTCTATATTTTTAAAAAGTTTTTTTAAATTCTCTGCCTTTTCCTTTGTCCTGTTACTTATTTTAATTTTAGACACTTTCATTTTATTTAGGGCAAAAATTATAGATGGAACAACTCCACCAGCACCCAGTATTAAGATCTCTTTTTTAAAAATGTTAAATTTAGATTCTTTAATACTGGTTTCAAAACCAATTATATCTGTATTGTGACCTATAACATTATTGTCTTTTAAATAAAGTGTGTTGACTGACTCTGTTCTTTGTGCTTCAGCAGTCAATTTATCTAAAAAAGGTATAATGGCTTTTTTGAATGGTATAGTAACATTGACACCGTGAATTTTTTTTTGTTTTATTTGTAAAACAAGATGCTCTAATTCATTTCCATCTAGTTTTTTTTTTTCATAAGTTGCTTCGATACCATTATTCTTAATCCAATAATTATGTAATTTGGGAGATAGTGAGTGTTCAATTGGATTTCCTATAACTAAAAATTTTTTCATTAATAATTTTTTAAATATTCTTTAATTTGGAGAATCGGCAATCCCATTATAGTGTCCTCGTCTCCATGAATGTTTGAAAAGAGATTTCTACCTTCACCCTCAATTTGATAGACGTTGTATGCGTATAAAGTTTCATCTGATATTTTTGATAAATAGTGCTTTAAATCTTCTTCTGAGAAATTTTTCATAGTTAATTCTGCTTTATCGCTATAATTCCATATCATGGAACCATCCATTGAAATGCACACAGAGCTTATTAAGTAATGTTTTTTACCGTTAAGTTTTTTAAGAATTATTAAGGCCTCTTCTCTACTTTTAGGTTTTGATATAAGCTCACCATTTAAATCTATTACGCTGTCCGCTCCTATAACCATCTTGCCTTTTTGATTTGAACTAACTTTATTAGCTTTAAGTTCAGCTAAATTTTTTGAAATAATTTCTGGTGAAGCAAATTCTTTAATAAGCGTCTCTTTCACAACATCTTCATCTACATTTGATGGCCTTACTTCACAGAATATTTCATGTCTATCTAATATTTCTTTTCTAACTTTGCTTTTAGAGGCAAGAATAATTTTATCTGACATTGTTTAAATATATTTCGTGTATTTTTATTATGGATGCAGCAGTCTCTTCAACAGATTTTCTTGTGACATCAATTGATGGCCATCTATATTTTCGAAAAGTTTTTTTTGCGTCTTCAATTTCTTTTTTAATATTTTCTATATCCGTATATTTTATATTCTCAGTTTCCTTTAAAGAATTCATTCTGTTTTTTCGTAAGTCTACCAAACGCTCAGGTTCTGTATTTAAACCTACAACACAAGTTAGTTGTGGATTATCTTTAAGTTTTTTTGGTAAAGAATTTTCATTTACAAGTGGTATATTTGAAGTCTTGAAGCCTTTGTTTGCCAAATAAATTGATGTTGGTGTTTTGCTTGTTCTACTAACACCCACCAAAATAATATCTGACTTATCTATATCATTTAACAAATTCCCATCATCATGATTCATTGTAAACTGTATAGCTTCGATTCTTTCGTAATACTCATCATTAAGAACGTGTTGACCGCTTGGCTCATGAGATGCTTTTTGATTTAATATTTTAGAAAAATTTAAAATTAAATTTCCTAATACTCCAAAACAAGGAATTTTTTTTTCATCACTTACATTAGCTAAGTATTTGGCTAAATTATTGTCTACTATAGTATAAAGAATTACTGAATTTTCATTTTTTTTTGCATCCTCTAAAATTTTAAGGATTTGGTTCTCAGTTCTTGTGAAAGAATAAGAGTGTACTTTATACTCAATATTTTTAAATTGAGCCTTCAAAGCTAAAAAAATTCTATCAAGCGTCTCTCCAGTTGAATCCGATATAAGATATATTTGATATGTATTGCTCATGAATAAATTGTTAATAAATTTGTATTATTTTAATAAAATTACTCAATTTAAATATTGGTTAATTATCATTGTAAAATAAGGATTTTATTAACATTAGATAATTAATGAATAAAATTATACAATTTATTGAATAAATATCTAAAAAGCTTCAATTTAATCAATATTATTAAATAATAATTGTGATTAACCTGTTAATAAAATGTTTAAAAATAATTATCATCATTATTCACAACACATAATACTAATACAATAATTATATATATTATTTTAATATGACACCTCTTCACGAAGTAATAATAAATAAAAATACTAAAACGAATCCTATATGGATAATGAGGCAAGCAGGAAGATATTTACCTGAATTTAGAGAAATCAGGAAATTAAATCCAAATTTTATAAAATTATGTCTAAATGAAAATCTATCATCTGAAATAACCTTACAGCCTCTGAAAAGATTTGATTTAGATGCGGCAATAATTTTTTCAGATATTTTAATGTTACCATATGGTTTAAACCAAAAAGTTGAATTTGAAAAAGGTTTTGGACCAAAACTTGGTGAGGTAAATATTAATGAAATGTCTAAATTAGATGAAGTTGATTTTGTTCAGAAAATTTATCCTGTATATAAAGCAATTAAAAAAGTAAGCACAGACGATATAGTAAAAAATAAAAATACAATAGGATTTGTGGGTGCGCCATGGACTTTACTTGTTTATATTATTAATCAACAGTCTCCTAAAAAAAATCTCAAAGAAGGTTTTTTTAAAGATGATTTTTTAATAAACAGAGTTTTATTAATTATAGAAAAATTTTTAAAAATACATATTAAAAACCAAATAGATAATGGCGCAAATATAATACAAATTTTTGATAGTTGGGCAGGTTTGTTGGAAGAAAAAGATTTACCAAATTATATTTATTCGCCTACTTTAAATTTAGTTAATTATGTAAAATCATTAAATACACCTGTTATTTGCTTTCCTAGGGAAATTAAAAATTATAAAGAATTTTGTGATATTGTTAAACCAGATGCAATTGGTATTGATTATAATATTGATCCAAAAAAAGTTTTAAAAGAACTAAAAATTCCAATTCAAGGGGGACTAGACCCCAAAATATTACTTACAGATAAAGAAACAATTAAAAAAGAAACAAAAAAATATTTAGATATTTTTAAAGATCATCCTTATATTTTTAATTTAGGACATGGAGTTCTTCCAGAAACAGATCCTAATATGTTTGAATACATGGTAAATACAGTAAAAAACTATTAATGAAAAAAGCTATAATTCTATTTAATTTAGGCGGACCAGATAAATTAGAAAATGTTGAGCCTTTTTTATTTAATTTATTTAATGATCCAGCGATATTAAATCTACCTACTTTTTTTAGATATCCCTTGGCTAAATTAATCTCTAATAGAAGAGCACCAACAGCGAAAAAAATATATCAAGAGCTTGGTGGATCATCTCCTATTTTAAAATTAACAGAAGAACAGTCGAAAGCCCTTGAATTAAAGCTTAATAATGATGATCAAAACTCAGAATATAAATGTTTTATTGTTATGAGATGTTGGAATCCAAGAGCAAAAGAAGTTGTGAATCATGTAAGAAATTTTAATCCAGATGAAATTATATTAATGCCTCTATATCCACAATATTCTGCAGCCACATCAGGATCATCAATAAAAGAATGGAAAGATATTTGCAAAAAAAACAATTTTGAAATTAAAACAAGTACAATTTGCTGTTATCCCACAGACGATAATTTTGTTTTGGCACATAAAAAAGAAATATTAAAAAAGATAAATGGTTTAGAAAATTTTAAATTAATATTTTCCGCACACGGTTTACCAGAAAAAAATATAAAAAAAGGCGACCCTTATCAATGGCAAGTAGAACAATCTGTTAATAAAATTGTCAAAGCTCTTAATATTAAAGATCTAGACTGGATTTTAAGTTATCAAAGTCGTGTTGGACCCTTAAAATGGATTGGCCCATCTACAGAAGACATAATTATAGAAAACTCAAAATTAGGAAAACAAATTGTACTAGTTCCTATAGCATTTGTATCTGAACATTCAGAAACTCTAGTTGAATTAGATATAGAATATAAAGAGTTGGCAGATAAAAATGGATGTGAAAATTATACAAGAGTTCCAGCATTAGGCACTAATGAAAATTATATTAAAGCAATGTCTAATCTAATCATTAATAAACAAGATTATAATTTTAATGGAGAACTTTTTCCTCCAAAGACACAATGCCCGAACCAATTTATTAAATGTCCATGTTTAAATTATGAATAGTTATTTATTATTTAAAAGTTTGCACTTGATAGCTGTTGTTTCGTGGATGGCAGGTCTTTTATATCTTCCAAGAATATTTGTTTATCATGTAGAGAATAAAGAAAAAAAAGAAGCCACTGATATATTTGAAGTTATGGAGAATAAACTTTTCTATTACATAATGCGTCCAGCGATGATTTTCACTTGGATCTTCGGTTTAATTTTAATCTACTTAAATGGTATAGAGATATTTTCTCAACTCTGGATGCAAATAAAAATTGTCCTAGTTGTATTGTTATCAGCATACAATGATTATCTTGGAAAGTGCCTTGTATCTTTAAAAGATAATTCTAATACCAGATCATCAAAATTCTTTAGAATAATTAATGAAGTTCCTACAATAATGTTAATTTTGATAGTTTTTCTTGTTATTTTTAAGCCAATCTAGGGTTGAAATAACAATTGTAGTATATATATTACTTCTATCTTTATAGTCCTTACAAATTCAAATCATGAACATTCAAGAGTTAAAATTAAAATCATCTGAACAGCTTATCACTCAAGCAGAAGAACTTGGTATTGAGAATGCTAGTACATTAAGAAAACAAGAAATTCTTTTCGCTATCTTGAAAAAGGTTGCTGAAAAAGAGGAAATAACAGGTGCTGGTGTTTTGCAATTATTACAAGATGGGTTTGGTTTTTTAAGAGCAATGGAGTCAAACTATTTACCAGGACCAGATGATATTTACGTTAGCCCAAGTCAAATAAGAAAATTTGGTTTAAGAACGGGAGATACGGTTGAGGGACCAGTAAGAGCACCTAAAGAAGGTGAAAGATATTTTGCTTTACTTCAAGTTAGTAAAATTAATTTTGAGGAGCCAGAAAAAGCAAGACATAAAATTGCATTTGATAACTTAACTCCTCTTTATCCAGATCAGCAAATGGTAATGGAAGTTGAAACTACGAAAATTGAAAAAAAACCTGACTTAACACCAAGATTAATCGATCTAGTAAGCCCAATTGGTAAAGGCCAAAGATCAATTATTATTTCACCTCCTAAAGCAGGTAAAACAATGATTTTACAAAGTATTGCAAACTCGATAGCTAAAAATTATCCAGAAAGTTATTTAATTGTTTTATTGATCGATGAAAGACCCGAAGAAGTTACTGATATGCAAAGAACTGTTAAAGGTGAGGTAATTAGTTCGACTTTTGATGAGCCAGCTCAACGCCACGTTGCTGTTGCCGAGATGGTAATTGAAAAAGCAAAAAGATTAACTGAACATAAAAAAGATGTAGTTATATTATTAGACTCGATCACAAGATTAGGAAGAGCTTATAATGCTGTTATTCCAAGTTCTGGAAAAGTTTTAACTGGCGGTGTGGATGCTAATGCTCTTCAAAGACCGAAAAGATTCTTTGGTGCTGCAAGAAATATCGAAGAAGGTGGATCATTAACAATTATCTCAACTGCATTAATTGATACTGGAAGCAGAATGGATGAAGTTATTTTTGAAGAATTTAAGGGAACGGGAAATAGCGAAACTGTTCTTGATAGAAAAATAGCTGATAAAAGAATTTATCCTGCAATTGATATAACAAAATCTGGAACGAGAAGAGAGGAATTATTATTTGACAAAAATGATCTCCAAAAAATGAATGTTCTTAGAAGAATTATTGCTCCAATGGGAACTATGGATGCAATCGAATTTATTAATTCAAAATTAAAAGACACAAAAAATAATGCTGAGTTTTTTAACTCAATGAATAAGCCAGCATAATAGTTAATCATTACAATTAAAGTTTTACAGGTACCTTAATTTGAAGCTATAATCTTCAAATGACAATTTATGCTTTATCAAGTGGGCCTGGAATATCCGGTATTGCTGTTATAAGAATTTCAGGACATGAAACCTCTAAAGCTATTGAATTATTAACTGGTAAAAATGTTCCCAAACCAAGGGTAGCGACTCTTAGAAAAATCAATAAAATCAACACTTCTGAGCTTATCGACGAAGGTATAATACTATGGTTTCCTGGCCCTGAGAGCTACACAGGGGAAGATATGGCTGAAATACAGGTACATGGAAGCAAGGCTGTAATAGATGCTATACACTCCTCCATCTCAAATATAGAAAACTGCCGTTTAGCAGAACCAGGTGAGTTTACAAAACTTGCATTTCAAAATGGAAAAATAAATTTACTTAAAGCCGAGAGCGTTGCAGATTTAATTTCTTCTGAAACTGAAATTCAAAGACAGCAAGCAATTAAAATTATGAATGGAAAATCTGCAGATCAATTTAATTTTTTAAGAGAAAAACTTTTAAAAATTTTATCTCATGTTGAAGCTAAAATAGATTTCCCAGATGAAGATTTGCCAAATAATATTTTAAAAGAAATTAAAAAAAGTTCTGATGATGTTTTAAAAAATATTGAAAAAATTTTAAATGATCAAAAAGTTGGTGAAAGAATCAGAGAAGGTTTTAAAATTGCAATTCTTGGTCCTACTAATGCAGGTAAATCTAGTCTCTTAAATCATCTATCAAATAGAGATGTTGCAATAGTTTCAGAGATTGCAGGAACAACGAGAGATGTAATTGAAACACATCTTAACATAGATGGCTATCCAGTAATTATTTCTGATACTGCTGGGATAAGAGATTCTAAAAATGAAATCGAAAAGAAAGGTATTAAATTATCTCTAAATAGAGCAGAAGAGGCTGATTTAAAGTTGGTAGTTATTGATGCTAAAAACCTTGATTTTACTGACGTTTTGAAGGGTTTATTAGATCAAGATGCAATTTTAGTAATAAATAAATCAGATCTTTTGAGTGAAGATATTGATCCAGAAATTAAAAAATTAAATCATGTATTAATTTCAATTAAAGAAAATTTAAAAATAGATGAATTAATTTTAAAAATAAAAAATAATTTAAAAAATAAATTTATAACAAGTGATGATATTTTAATTACCAGAGAACGACACAGACAACATCTTGAACAATGCTTAGAGCATCTTAAAAATTTTAATAAAAAAAATGAAGTTGAGGATTTTGATAAAGCTGCAGAGGATTTAAGGTTAGCTACGAGACATCTTGGAATGATTGTTGGAAAAGTAGATGTTGAGGAGATATTAGGTAGTATTTTCAACGATTTTTGTATAGGTAAATAATACACTATTTTCCTCAGTTTTAAGCCCTTTTTTACAAAAAAACGTTGATAATTAATGCTGATTTAAGCAAAACTATACGCATCTTGTAAATATAATAATCAGCTATAAATTTAGCATATGAAAAATGATTTATCATTTGATGTTGTAGTAATAGGTGGTGGCCATGCAGGATGTGAAGCTGCTGCAGCTTCAGCTCGACTAGGTGTAAACACTGCCCTATTCACTCATAAGATAGAAACTATTGGAGAGATGTCTTGTAACCCAGCAATTGGTGGTTTGGGCAAAGGCCATTTGGTAAGAGAAATAGATGCTCTTGATGGTGTTATGGGTGACGTTGCCGATAAATCAGGTATTCAATTTCGATTATTAAACAGAAGTAGAGGTCCAGCTGTACGAGGACCAAGAACTCAATCAGATAGATCATTATATCGTAAATATATGCAAGAAAAACTTGCAAATTACTGTAATTTAAGTATTTTTTCTGATGCTGTTGTAAAGTTTATTTTTAATAAAAATACAATAACTGGCTTTATAACTAAAGCAGGTAAAAAAGTTTTATGCTCTAAGCTAATACTAACAACAGGCACTTTTTTAAATGGTTTGATACATATAGGTGATGAAAGAACACCTGCTGGAAGGTATGATGAGAAACCTTCAACAGGATTAAGTGAACAATTAGAAAAATATAATTTTAAAATAGGAAGATTAAAAACAGGAACCCCTCCTCGACTTGACTCAAGAACAATTAATTATGAAAATTTAGAGGAACAGTTTGCTGATGATGATCCTTATTTTTTTTCTTTCTTAACTAAAAAAAATATTAATAAACAAGTTTCATGTCGTATGACTTATACTAATGATAAGGTTCATAAAATTATTGAAAAAAATTTATCTAAGAGTGCTATGTACTCTGGTAACATACAAGGTGTTGGACCTAGATACTGCCCATCTATCGAAGACAAGATAGTAAAATTTGCTGATAAAGGTCGACATCAGATATTTTTAGAGCCTGAAGGGTTAAATGACCATACAATTTACCCAAATGGTATCTCCACATCGCTTCCAGCTGATGTACAGCAAGAAATATGTAACAATATCAATGGTTTAGAGAATGTATCTATTATAAGACCAGGATATGCTATAGAATATGACTATATTGATCCAAGAGAGCTGTTTTTAACACTTGAAACTAAGAAGATTGGTAGTCTTTACCTTGCAGGTCAGATTAATGGAACAACAGGTTATGAGGAAGCGGCAGCTCAAGGTCTTATAGCTGGAATAAATGCTGCTCTATCTTTTAAAAAATCTGAACCTTTTATTCTCGATAGATCTGATGCTTATATAGGAGTAATGATCGATGATTTAGTAACTAAAGGTGTAGCTGAACCATATAGAATGTTTACATCAAGAGCTGAATATAGATTAAGTTTAAGATCCGATAATGCAGATCAAAGATTGACTGCTAAAGGAATAGAGATTGGATTAATTGGTGATATAAGAAAGGTTCATTATCTTGATAAATTTGACAAAATTAATCAAATTAATAAAAAAATGGGCCAATCAACTATATCACCTAACAAAGCTAATGAATTTGGCATAAAAATAGCAAAAGACGGTGTTTTAAGGTCTTCTAATGAAATATTAACTCAAAAAGAAGTTGATATGAATAAAATTAGGGAAATATGGACTGATATACCTTTTTTTAGCAAAGAAATTGATGAACAGGTTGAAATTAATGCTCATTACAGGGGTTATTTGAAGAAGCAAAAAGCTGATATTTTAGCCTTTAAAAGAGATGAAAACCTTATAATACCTGATAAAATCAATTATGATAGCCTTTCAGGATTGTCAAATGAGGTAAAAGCTAAATTTAAAGAAATAAAACCAAAAACAATGGGTCAAGCACTTAGAATTGATGGAATTACTCCAGCTGCTGTATATATTTTGTTGTCACACGTTAAAAGAAAGTCTATTAAGCATATAGCTTAATGGATCAAGAAATTTTAAATTTATACTCTAAACTTAAAGACTTAAATGTTTCACGTGAAACATTTTTGGATTTTGAAAACTATATATCCATGATTATTGAAAAAAATAAAAAAATTAACATAATTAGCCAAAATACGTCATCAAAAAAAGCAATAATTGACCGTCATATTATTGATTCTGCACAAATCATTGATTTTGTTGACTTTAATTATAATACAACCACAGATTTAGGTTCAGGAGGCGGAATGCCAGGAATTGTAGTGGCAATTATGCTTAAAAACATGAAAAAAAGTATGAATGTGCACCTTTATGAAAAAAGCTACCATAAAAGCCGTTTTTTAGAGGAAGTTTCAGAAAAATTAAATTTAAATACAAAAATTTTTCAAAAAAATATTTTTGAAATAAAAAATTTAGAAACAGGCACTATAATGTCAAGAGCATTCAAGCCGATGCCAGTGATTTTAGATTTGGTTTATGAAAATTTTTCAAAATATAAAAATTTAATTTTTTTTATGGGCAAGAACGGAAAAAAAATATTTGAAAGTTCCAAAAAAGATTGGGAGTTAGAGTACATAGAAAAAAAAAGTTTAACTAATGATGATTCATTTTTACTAAATATAAAAAAAATTACTAAGAAAAATAAAAAAAGATATAAGAAAAACTAAATGCAAATTATTTCAGTAATAAATCAAAAGGGCGGGGTTGGAAAAACGACAACAGTTATAAATTTAGCAGCTGGATTAACTCAACTTAATAAAAAAATTTTGGTTATTGATTTAGACCCTCAAGGAAATGCCACAACAGGTCTTGGATTATCTAATGTGGATAACTCGAGTGAAACAATCTATGGTGTGCTGAATGGAACTAGAGAAATTGATGATATAATCAAGAAGACACAGTTTGAAAATTTAGATATCATCACTTCTAACGTAGACTTATCAGGACTTGAGGTCGAAACAGCTGGTGATAGCAATAGAGCCTTTATATTAAATGCTAAATTAAGCGCTTATTTAAACAATTCTAGAGGATCTTACGATTATGTACTTATTGATTGCCCACCTTCTTTAAGTCTTCTAACAGTTATGGCACTTGTCTGTTCAAATTCACTTTTGGTACCTTTGCAAACAGAATTTTTCGCCCTCGAGGGACTAACCCAACTAATGAAAACTATTGAGAGGATTAAAGTAAGTTTAAATCCTGATTTAAAAATCAGAGGGATCCTTTTGACCATGTATGACAAAAGAAATAAGCTTTCTTCACAAGTTGAAAAGGAGGCTAGAGATTATTTTAATGAAAAAGTTTACTCAACAGTCATTCCAAGGAATGTTAGATTGTCAGAGGCACCTTCACATGGAATGCCAGTTTTAATTTACGACAAATCATGCCCTGGCAGTAAATCTTATTTTAGTTTTACTGATGAATTTATAAATCAAGAGTCAACAATTGGGAGTGTAGCTTAATGGATAAAATTAAAAAAGGTCTTGGAAGAGGTTTATCTTCCTTAATTGGTGAAACAAAAGTAGAGGTTCAAAAAAATCAATTACCAATAACAGACCTGATACCAAACAAATATCAGCCTAGAAAAAATTTTGATGAGGCGAACTTGGAAGACTTAACAAATTCTATAAAAGAAAGAGGAATAATACAGCCAATCATAGTTAGAAAATCAAATAATGAAAATTTAAAATTTGAAATAATTGCAGGTGAGAGAAGGTGGCTAGCCGCACAAAGAGCAGGTATTCATAATGTGCCTGTGGTAATTACAGAGGCTGATGATTTAAAATCTTTAGAATTTGCTATAGTTGAAAATGTTCAAAGACATGATTTAAATCCATTAGAAGAAGCCCAAGGTTATAAAAGATTAATAAATGAATTTTCTTATGATCAAGAAAAGGTTTCAAAATTTATAGGCAAAAGCAGAACTTATATTACAAACTCTCTAAGAATACTTACTTTACCAGATGAAGTTATAAAATTAATAGAATCCAAAAAACTATCAACAGGGCATGCTAAGATTTTAGTGGGCCTAGATAATGCAAGTTTTGTTGCCAATAAAATTGTAGACAATAAACTTTCTGTAAGACAAGCTGAAAATTTTGTTCAGTTATTTAGAAAGAAAAGACAAAAATCAAAGATTACAAAAGATGCTAATATTATAGCTCTTGAACTTTCAGTATCAAATAAAATAGGATTAAATGTAGAAATACAAAATAATAAGAGAAATAAAGGAAAAATATTTTTTGAATATAAAGACCTAGATCAGTTAAATAAAATTATAGATATAATTAAATCTAACTACTAGTTTCAGCAGAGGACTGGCTTAAAATAAAATCTGTAATTAAATTAATTGAATTATTTATATTTTTCTTGATCCGCAATTCAGTTTCACCAAGTGTATAGATTAGTTTTTTAATATTTTTTGGTTTCCACTTATAAATTTGTTGTTTAGTTATTTCTTTTTCTTTCCAAAAGATCGGCGGTTTTGCAGATGACATAGTCAAATCGATATTTTTGTTAGCTTCAAATGTTTTTGATAAGATTAGTAATTTTTTTGCCTTAATTAAAAAGGATCTAACAATCATAATACAGTCTTCATTACTAAAATTATTTTCATTTAAGATACTTATCATTTTCTTTTTATTTTGAGCTAGGCAATTATCAACAAGTTCAGATATACTATGATTTTCGCTTAAATTGATGAGTTTTGATATATTATCACTATTAATTTGCTTTCCATTTTTGCTAAAAAGTTCAACTTTTTTAAGTTCATTTATAAGTGTTTCTCTGTCCCCACTACATTTGTTTATTATCAGGTTTATATTTGAGGATGAGATTGAAATTTTTTTTTCTTTTAAAAAGTTATAAGCTAACTTGGATAAGGTTTGATCATTATCAGGATAAAAGGGAACACAAACTAATGTTTTATTTTTCTCAAAAAAGGATCTTAATTTTGATTTTTTTTCTAAACTTTCTGAATTTAAAATAATTGTAGTATCTTCCAGGTTTTTTTCTTCCAGGTTTTCGATTATTTTTAAAATTTTATCAGTAGCTCTTTTAATAATAATAAATTTTTCTGTCTCAAAAAGAGATTTAGATAAAATATTTTCAATAAAACTATTTTCATTATCTAAAATTTCTTTTTCTTCATAGCTTGAAATTTTATTTTTATCTTTAACTAAAATATCAAGTATTTCGTTTTTTAAACCTTCATTTTTTCCATAAAAAAGAAAAAATTTTTGTAAATTTAAATTTGATTTTTTGAGCTCATACGATTTTAAAATCATTATAGTTTAAATAAATATAATATAATTCTATCTAAGATTATATCAGATAAATTTTCTTTCATTATTTTTTCATAATTTTTTTCTTCAAAAGAATCTTCAAATTTTTTCATATTAAATGTTTCTTTAAAAACTAATTTTTTTTGATCTATTAATTCTGATTTGACTATTGCATCAACAGTTATTTCTAGTTCATATTCTTTAGCCAATCCAGCCGCATCTTTTGATTTAATATTTTTATTATATCTAGTTGTTAAATTTAAATCATAGACTTTTTTATTAACATCTTTCTTCCCATATCTTGCTATTTTGGATTTTAAAGCATTATTAAATTCACGATCTCCTTTTATTTCAATTAAATTAATTGAAAAATTAACATTTTTGTTCAAAGCATATCTTGGAGTGTAACCACAATTATTCAAAAATAAAATTATTAAAAAAATTGGAATTAATTTTGTAATTTTGATCATTTAAATAATTATATTTATTAATTTTTTTGGTACAAAAATTATTTTAAGAATTTTATTATCTTTTAAATATTTAGTTAAACTTTCTTCTTTTTTAACTATTTCCATTATTTCATCTTTTGATTTATTATTATCCAATTTAATAAGGCCTCTTTTTTTTCCGTTAATTTGAATTACAAAATTTATTTTATCTTCCTTAATTATTTTTTGATTATAATCAGGCCACGAATGATCTCTCTGACCAATCATTTCAAGGCATTCAGTAGAAAAATGAGGAATAATAGGCATTATAACGGTTAAAATTTTTTTATAATTTTCTTTGATGGTATCTTGTTTGTAGCCTCTGTCTATGTTTTTTACCATATACGAGTACATCTCATGAAGGTTAGCAACAATTATATTATAACTAAAATTATTTAGGTTATCGCTTATTTTTTTAATAAATCTATTAGTAAATATTTTTATTTCATCATCTATATCCATTGAATAACTTTTTTTTATCTCCTCATGAATTATTCTGTTTAGGTTCCATAATTTTTGAATAAATTTATATGAGGCTGATATTCCTTCTTCAGACCATTGAACATCTTTTTCTGGTGGGCTATCAGATAAAATAAATAATCTTGCTGAATCTGCGCCATAATTATTTATTATATTTTCTGGATCTATTGTATTTTTTTTAGATTTAGACATAGACTCTGATGGGCCAACTTTGATTTCTTTTTTTGTATCATTCTTTAAATATTTTTTTCCATTAATTGATGTAATCTGATCTGGACTTATCCAGTTATTATTTTCATCTTTATAAGTTTCATGACAAACCATCCCTTGGGTAAAAAGACCCTTAAATGGCTCAGTAATATTTAATTTTTCATTTTGATATGAAAGAGCCTGCATAAAAAATCTTGAATACAATAGATGTAATATTGCATGCTCTACCCCTCCTATATATTGATCAACTGGCATCCAATAGTTTACATCTTCATAATTGAAACCATATTCATTATCTTTAGGAGAACAAAATCTTAAATAGTACCAAGAAGAATCTACAAATGTATCAAGAGTGTCCGTCTCTCTTGTGAATTTTTTTCCATCTATTACTATATTTTTCCATTCATCTAATTGGTCAAGAGAATTACCAGTGGTACTTAATTTTTCAATATTAGGAAGTCTAACAGGTAACATTTCTCTTGGAAGTTTTTGAGGATTATTTTCATGATCGTATATTATAGGTATTGGACAACCCCAATATCTTTGTCTAGACACACCCCAATCTTTTAATCTAAAGTTAATTTTTTTAACTCCTAATTTTTTAGACTCAAGATAATCAATAGTTTTAATAATAGAATCATCTGGACTTTTAAGACCATTAAGAAATGATGAATTGAATATAAATCCAGGGCCTGTATATGCCTCATCTTTAACCGAGAAATTATGATCATCATAATCTGGTGTTACAACAGTTTTAACTGTTAAATTATACTTATTTGCAAAATCTAAATCTCTTTGATCGTGAGCCGGACATCCAAAAACAGCACCCAGTCCATAATCCATAAGAACAAAGTTTGCAAAGTAAACTGGAACTTTAATATTTTCATCTAAAGGATTGATTGCTTCAAGATCAGTTTTAAAACCTATTTTTTCAGCATTTGCGATAGACTCTTCGGTAGTTCCATTTTTTAAGCATTTTTCCTTAAAATCTATAAATTTTTTGTCATTTTTATAGAATTCAGACAAAGGATGGTCGATTGAAAGTGCCAGAAAAGATAAGCCAAACAAAGTATCTGGCCTAGTAGTAAAGCATTTAATCTCTTTTACATTTTCTGAAGAATCGATTTTGAAATTAACTTCACAACCAAAGGATTTTCCAATCCAATTCTTTTGCATAATTTTTACTTTATTTGGCCATTCATCAAGATTTTTTAAACTTTCTAATAATTCGTTTGAAAACTTGGTGATATTAAAAAACCATTGATTTAATTTTTTTTTAACAACTGGGGCGCCTGATCTCCATCCTTTTCCATCAATCACTTGCTCGTTTGCAAGAACTGTTTGGTCTATGGGGTCCCAATTAACATCTTGTTCTTTTCTGTAGACTAACCCTTTGTCGTAAAGTTC
>Ga0255783_10001010_pt1 | contig 30981 bp, 31 predicted proteins | sample 011ome_22_FD_179981 | JGI IMG/M metagenome (GOLD analysis project Ga0255783, IMG submission 179981) | Coastal salt marsh microbial communities from the Groves Creek Marsh, Skidaway Island, Georgia - 011507BT metaG (version 2) | ecosystem: Environmental > Aquatic > Marine > Intertidal zone >... | reverse complement strand
AGCGCTTGATCGAGCGTAATCATACCTTGCGAGGCACCCGTTTGAATCGTTGAGTACATCTGCGCGACTTTGTCCTCGCGAATGAGATTACGGATCGCCGGCATCCCGCGCATAATCTCGAAGGCAGCAACCCGTCCGCCGCCTTTTTTACGAAGCAGGACCTGTGACACGACCGCTTGGAGAGATTCTGAAAGCATTGAGCGAACCATGTCTTTTTCGCCGGCCGGGAATACATCAATCACGCGGTCAATTGTCTTCGCCGCTGACGTTGTGTGCAGCGTTGCAAACACCAAATGGCCCGTCTCAGCCGCAGTGAGCGCGAGTCTAATAGTCTCGAGGTCGCGCAGCTCGCCGACCATAATAATGTCGGGATCTTCACGCAGCGCAGAGCGCAACGCGTCCGCGAAACTCCGTGTGTCGCGATGCACCTCGCGCTGATTGATCAAGCAGCGCTTACTTTCATGAACGAATTCGATCGGGTCTTCGATGGTCAGAATATGCTGCGATTTGGTCTGGTTCAGATAGTCAATGAGCGCCGCGAGTGTCGTGCTCTTACCAGAACCAGTCGGCCCAGTGACGATAACCAAGCCTCGCGGTGCATCGGCGATAGTTTTGAAAATGGGCCCAAGACCTAACTCTTCCATTGTCATAGCCTTGGCAGGAATGGTTCTAAACACGGCGGCCGCACCGCGATTCTGATGGAAGGCATTGACACGAAAACGAGCAACACCGGAAAGCTCATAGGAAAAATCCGCTTCGAGCCTGTCATCAAATTCGTAGCGCTGATCCTCACGCATCACCTCATGCAAAAGAGCTAGGACCTCGTCCTGAGAAATATTCTCGCCGCTCCCCCCAAGTCCAACCACCGGTTCATCGAACAGTGGACATATTTCACCATCGATGCGTACTAGAGGGGGTAGACCAGCCGTCAGGTGGAGGTCGGAGGCGCCTCGTTGGACGGTTAAACTCAGGAGGTCGGCAATTTTCATTGATCGCTGTCTACTTGCTGATTAACAATGATTGCATGGTAACCTCCGACGCTCTATTCACCTAACCCAAACGTTTTGCCGACTAGGACCTTGTTAACGATGCCGATCATCAGTCAAACCCTCAACCAACTCCGCACGAGTATCGAGGCGGCTGCGACGTGTCACGGCCGTCCTGCAGACGCGGTTACGCTGCTTGCGGTAAGCAAACGCCAATCGACCGACGCGATGCGTGACGCCTGTGCGGCTGGACAGCGCGATTTCGGCGAAAACTACGTGCAAGAGGCTTTGGATAAACGCGATGCCCTCGCCGACCTCGACTTAGTCTGGCATTTCATCGGACCGATCCAGTCGAATAAGACGCGCGATATCGCCAATGCGTTTGATTGGGTTCATAGTGTCGATCGCGCCAAGATAGCCGAACGGCTGTCAGCACAGCGCAGCCCAGCGCTACCTCCTCTCAATGTTTGCGTGCAGATAAATCTTTCAAACGAAGACAGTAAATCGGGTGTCGCGCTTACCGAGGCTGAATCCCTCTGTGGCCTTGTCTCAAGCCTACCCAACCTCACTCTTCGCGGACTCATGGCCATTCCTGCGCCGCTTGATAGCGTTGCCGAACAGCGCGCATGCTATGCGCCACTGCGCAAAGAATTCGAGCGCCTGCGCCAAGTAATGCCTACACTAGATACGCTCTCTATTGGCATGAGTGGCGACTACGATGCGGCGATTGCCGAGGGGTCGACCCTCGTGCGAATTGGTACCGCACTGTTCGGCGCCCGTCCGAGCTAAGAGGTTCGCGCATTGGCGCTCAAATCGGTAAACTTTACTCTTTTAATCTGCTAAGCCGAGTGCTCTTCGCGGTTGGCAAGAAAGATAGCTTGGAGACAGACCTTGCAAGACACTCGCATCGGCTTCATCGGCGCTGGCAATATGGCTAGCAGCATCATTGGCGGCCTGATCAATCGAGGCCACGAGGCCAGCTTAATTAGCGCATCGGACTTAGACACCGAAAAGCTCGACGCACTCGCTACAAAAACAGGGTTGAGCGCTGCAGACAACGAGACCATCGCACAGACAGCCGACGTCATCGTGCTCGCAGTAAAGCCACAGGTCATGAGCGCTGTCAGCACCGAGCTTGCCGTGTCTTTAGGGGAACGTCGACCACTAATAGTCTCGATTGCCGCCGGCATTACCCTCTCGGCGCTCGAGCGCTGGTTTGGCCCCGATGCGGCGCTCGTGCGCTGCATGCCCAACACACCCGCTCTCGTCGGCAGCGGCGCAAGTGGCTTATTCGCTAACGCCCTTGTCAACGCCGCGCAGCGCAGTATCGCTGATCAGCTGCTTGGCGCGGTCGGACTGAGTGTTTGGGTCGAAACCGAATCAGACATCGATAGCGTTACTGCGCTCTCGGGAAGCGGTCCCGCCTATTTCTTTTTAATGATGGAGGCGATGCAGGAGAGCGCAGTTAAACTTGGGCTTAGTTCAGAACTGGCAAAGGCGCTTACTTACCAGACTGCGCTGGGCGCAGCACAGCTCGCGCTCGCAAGCGACGAAGAAACCGCGCAGCTTCGGCGCAATGTAACTTCGCCCAACGGCACGACAGAGCGGGCGATTAACCATTTCGAAGACGGCGGCCTGCGTCAACTCGTAGACGGCGCACTGCAAGCGGCACACGCACGCTCAATTGAACTTGCCGGGGAAGTTTAACAGTTTAGGCGAAACTCCTGCGCTGGCGGCTCGCTACAAACTAACACCATCAGGACAAGCGTAAACAATTAGTCGCTCGACCGAGTGATTTGCACGGGGATTAGAGAATGGATTTTATGAGCAGCTCAGGTATTACATTAGTCAGCACCTTAGGTGGCATCTATCTGCTAATGCTGTTGCTGCGATTCTTACTGCAAATCGCGCGCGCAGATTTTTATAATCCGATGTCCCAAGCCATTGTGCGCTTTACCGATCCGTTAGTGCGGCCGCTCAGACGCGTGATCCCCGGCTACCGTGGCATTGATTTTTCTACGCTTATCGCCGCCCTATTGGTCCAACTTGGCGCGATCTATGGGCTCATCGCGCTTTATGGGGCGAGTCCCCCGTCTCTGGGTGCTCTCGTCGCCTGGGCGTTCGTCGGCAATCTGCTATTCGTCATCAATATTTATTACTACGCGATAATCGGCTCGATAATCATGTCGTTTGTCATGATGTTCAGTGGCAACCCGACGCCTCATCCTTTGCTTCAGCTGGTTTGGCAGCTCACAGAGCCAGTAATGGGACCAATACGCTCGGTCATCCCCGCTATCGGCGGTCTCGACTTCTCACCGATTGTTATTTTCCTAGGCATTCAATTACTGCAGAATTTCATCTACGAAACATTTGGCATCACGACCGGCATGGCCGCCGTGATTCTGGGCATCTAACAAAGACGCAAACACGCTATGGCAATCGACTCAACACAGCTTGAAGAGACGCAGACGTCTGCTATCCGCAGCCCGATAGACGCGCCGGATTCGGTGGGCATCGTAACGCCTCGCTCCTATCACTTCGACGAACCGTTACAGCTGCGTAGTGGCAAAACGCTCTCGAGCTACGATCTCATGGTCGAAACCTATGGCGAGCTTAATGCCAGACGTAGCAACGCGATACTAATCTGCCACGCCCTAAGCGGCGACCACCATGCCGCGGGCTATCACTCGGTCAATGACAGCAAACCGGGGTGGTGGGATAGCGCGATCGGACCAGGAAAGGCAATCGACACGACCAAATTCTTTGTCGTCGCACTTAATAATTTAGGTGGCTGCGCTGGCAGCACGGGTCCCACGTCCATTAATCCAGAGACGGGCAAGCCCTATGGTCCCGACTTCCCTGTGGTCACCGTCCGCGACTGGGTCAAAAGCCAGCTACACCTAATGGATCGTCTCGGCATTCAAAAATGGGCAGCAGTTATCGGCGGCAGCCTCGGCGGCATGCAGGTTCAGCGTTGGGCGATAAGCTATCCCGATCGAGTAGCGAACGCGGTTTGTATTGCATCGGCGCCGAAGCTTTCCGCGCAGAACATCGCATTTAATGAAGTGGCTCGCTACTCGATTACTAGCGACCCCAATTTTCATGCAGGGCGCTATCTCGAGCACAACACCTACCCTAAACATGGATTGATGCTCGCAAGAATGGTGGGGCATATAACCTATCTTTCTGATAGCGCGATGCGTGCAAAATTTGGCAATGCAGGTTCACAACTCGAAAATACGACGCGTGGTAATCTCGGACGCGACCTGCGTTCGGGTACACTGAGCTTTGGCTTAAATGTGGACTTCGAAGTAGAAAGCTACTTGCATTATCAGGGCGAGCGTTTCAGTTCAAACTTCGACGCCAACTCTTACCTTTTGATGACCAAGGCGCTCGATTATTTCGACCCTTCAGTCGACTATGGCAATGATCTTTCCAAAGCATTCGCTGAAGGCGATTGTAAATTTCTGCTCGTGTCTTTTAGCACCGACTGGCGTTTCCCTCCCGAACGCTCACGTGAACTCGTCGAAACGCTGTTAAAAGCGGGCCGGGAAGTGACGTATCTCGAGGTCGACGCAGATCAGGGTCACGATGCCTTCCTTATGCCCATACCGCGTTATATTAATGCGATGCGTGGCTTCTTGGATAATGCCTACAAGGAGCTTGTTACCGATGCGTCCTGATCAAGAGATAATACAGCGTTGGATTGAGCCTGATAGTCGAGTGCTCGATCTCGGCTGTGGTGACGGCAGTCTGCTCGCAAACCTCAAGCAAACCAAAGGAGTCAAAGGCACCGGGCTCGAAATCGATGGTGACAAAATACAATCCTGCGTCGAGCGGGGCATTAATGTCATCGAGCAGAACCTCGATGCCGGCCTTTGGAATTTTCAATCTGACAGTTTTGATACGGTGCTACTCGCACAGACGCTTCAGGCGCTGAGCCATCCCGATCAATTAATAGACGAGATGCTTCGCGTTGGTCGACGCGGCATCGTGACCTTTCCTAATTTCGGCAATTGGAAAAGCAGACTTTATCTTTCTTCGAAGGGTCGTATGCCCGTGTCTAAATTTATGCCACATGCATGGTATGACACGCCTAACATCCATTTTTGCACCGTGCGTGACTTCGATGCACTCTGCGAAGAAAAAAACATACGAATACTAGAACGAACGGTTGTAGATTTGAAACATGAGGGAAGTCTGTCGATGAGGCTTTTACCCAACCTGTTAGGCGAAATTGCTATTTACCATATCGCCCGCAGCTAACCATCGCATTTACGGACACTCACAAAACAAGAGATAAGTTATTGAAAGAAAGAAAAATTGTTCTCGCCAGCGGTAACAAAGGCAAGCTCCGCGAACTACATAGCATGTTGTCGACCCTAGGAGTCGACCTGATTTCACAGCATGCGCTCGGCGTCGATGACGCCGACGAAACGGGGCTGACTTTCGTAGAGAACGCACTCATTAAAGCAAGGCATGCCTGTGAGATTACCGGCCTTCCAGCGATCGCAGATGACTCAGGCATCGAAGTCGATGCGCTTAACGGCGAACCCGGTATCTATTCAGCGAGGTTCGCTGCAACGCGCGGAGCTAGTTTTGCTAATCGTGATGAAATAGACGCTGCGAATAACGCGCTGTTGCTCGAGCGTTTAGAAGGTGTCGCGCCAGCTCAACGCACCGCGCGGTTTCAATGTGTTATTGTACTCCTTAAGCATGCCGCGGATCCTACGCCATTGATTTGTCAGGGCACCTGGGACGGATTGATTCTTAATTCCGCCGAGGGCAATAATGGATTCGGCTACGATCCTCTCTTCTTCGTGCCTTCGCATAATTGCGCCTCTGCTCTGCTCGATCCCAACACTAAGAATGCGATAAGTCATCGCGGACAAGCATTGGAGCAGCTGCGTCGATGCTGGCCCAGCCACCTTTAAGCCTCTATATACACATCCCATGGTGTGTAAAGAAGTGCCCCTACTGCGACTTCAATTCGCATGAGTTTGGCGCGCACGCGTCCCTACCGGAGGACGCCTATATTGCTGCGCTGACCAACGATTTCGACGCCGACTATGCACTAGCATGCGGCGGCGACGCGATGGAGAATCCTAGACCGATTCATTCGATCTTTATCGGAGGAGGTACACCAAGCCTCTTTAGTGCGCGCGCCTTCGATTCGCTTTTACAACACATTGCTCGAAGCCAATCATCAGGTTGGCTCGAGTCAACCCATTTAGAAATTACACTAGAAGCAAACCCAGGTACGCTTGAGGCAGGACGCTTTGCGGAGTTTCGCGCCGCAGGGATTAATCGACTTTCCATCGGTGTTCAAAGTTTTGCAGATGCGCAGCTCAGTAAGCTTGGCCGCATACACGATAGCGCGCAGGCGAGGCGCGCGATAAACAGCGCCCGTACCGCTGGATTCGACAATTTTAATCTCGATATTATGCATGGGCTTCCGGACCAGTCATTAACCGCTGCGCTATACGACCTCGAAGCTGCGCTGTCGTTTGAGCCTCCCCATCTGTCTTGGTATCAGCTCACCATAGAACCCAACACCGTGTTTTATTCTAAACCGCCGCCTTTACCCAGCGAATCTATATTGACCCGCGTGCAGGATGCGGGACACGAGCTGCTCCTATCACGAGGACTAGAACAGTACGAGGTTTCGGCCTACGCGCGCGGTGATCATCTACAGTCTCGTCATAATCTTAATTACTGGCAATTTGGAGACTATCTCGGTATCGGTGCAGGAGCCCACGGTAAAATCAGTTTGCCCGATGGTACGCAGCCACTGCGAACGCGCAAACACCGTCAGCCCGACCATTATCTCCGCGCAGCCTCAGAGCGACGAGAAACGCACAACGTACAGCGCTATACGGCCGAGTCTACGCCTATTCCCGTCGACGAAATTACCATCGAATATCTACTCAATACGTTGCGAACCCGCCGTGGCTTCTCCCCGGCACATTTCGAGGCGCACACCGGCGTCGCTTTTAGCGAAATCGCAAACCGAGTAGAATACCTGCGCTCACGCGAGCTACTCTGCGCTTCTTCGTTTGGCGAAGACTGGATTACGACTACCGCGCGAGGCTTTAGATACTTGAATAATGTGCTCGAGGAATTTATCTAAGTGAAACTGCATCTACGTCACTGCGAACCCTGCAAACTGGGTTCGCCCGTCATCACCGAGGAAGAAGCCCATGAACTCGTGCTGGGCGTACCGGGGTGGAAGCGCCAGTTCCACGAAGGCGTAGAGAAACTCGTGCGTGAATTTTTCTTCATCGGTTTTAAAGACGCCTTTGCCTTCACTGCGAAAGTAGCCAATATCGCCGAGCGTGAGGACCACCACCCGACGATCCTGACTGAATGGGGAAAAGTGACAGTCTACTGGTGGTCCCATCGCATCAACGGCCTGCATGTCAACGATTTCATCATGGCGGCAAAAACTGATACGATCGCGCGCCTTGCGATGAACGCCGAGAACCAAGAGTCGCCAACCGAGAATTAGATCGATGAGCACGCCAACAGAGAGCTTCCCAGAAGCAGCGAACATTCAGAACACGGAAAGCGACGCCACTAACGGCGCAGGCGCCCTTGTCGAATGGTTTCGTGCGTCTACTCAGTACATCAATGCTCACCGCGGTAAAACCTTTGTCGTCGCACTAAGCGGCGAGGCGCTGGCAAGCGAACACCTTCGAAATCTTGTCAGCGATCTCACATTGCTTCACAGCCTCGGCGTTAAGCTAGTTTTAGTCCACGGCGCTAGGCCGCAGATCGATGCCGCCCTGAAGGCTGCAAAACTGCCGCTCGAATTTCATAAAGGAATGCGCGTCACAGATCCAGACTCTCTTGGTGTCATCGCAAGCGTTGTAGGTGGTGAATCCATTCGTTTGGAAGCGCTCTTTAGCGCGGGCACAACGTCATCTACCTCCGCGCCTCTGGCTGTCGCAGGAAGCGAAGCATTAACACTTAGTCGCGGTAATTTTATTACTGCTATGCCAATTGGCGTGCATAACGGTATCGACTTTCATCACACCGGACGCGTACGTCGGGTTAAAGCCGCAGCTATTGCGAAAAGGCTCGAAGAGCGCACGATCGTACTGCAGAGTAATCTCGGCTATTCACTCACCGGAGAAATCTTTAACCTTACCGCCGAGGAAGTCGCCACAGAGCTAGCGATCGCGATAAAAGCCGACAAATTAATTTTCCTTGTTCCACAAGAGGGTGTCTGCGATGAACAAGGCGAGCTTATCACCTCGCTCAATCCCGCCAGTGCGGCCCTTGCCGCTGAGCGCTTTTCGGCCAGTGACATAGACATCGACAAATCTCTCGGCGGCGCATTGAAAGCGTGCATAAAAGCGAATGCGGCTGGTGTAAATCGCGCGCATCTTATCGGCTACAGGAGCAACGGCGCGCTCATTCGTGAATTATTTACGCGCGAAGGAGCAGGCTCGCTCATAAGCGACGACAGCCTCGATACCTTGCGACAGGCTACGATCGACGACGTGTCTGCGATCCTGTCTCTTATTAGACCGCTCGAAGCCGATGGCACGCTGGTTGAGCGCTCGCGCGAAAGGCTTGAAACCGAGATCGAAAACTTTAAAGTGATCGAGTTAGAGGGTGCCATAATCGCCTGTGCGGCGCTCTATCGCACGAGCGAATCGCTCGCTGAGATTGCCTGCATTGCCACTCATCCAAACTACCGTCGTGGCGGATTAGGCGCGAGACTTCTGCAAAGTTTATCTACCGAAGCTAAGAGGCTTGGGATAGAGAAAGTATTTGTTTTAACGACTGTCACCGCACACTGGTTTATCGATCATGGATTCGCGCAGGGAACACTCGATGATCTTCCGGAGCAGAGACAGGCGCTTTACAATTTACAGCGCAAGTCAAAAATATTCTTAAAATCTGTGTAAAGTTTCTCGCTTAGCGGGATCGGCGCGTTAGTTTGCAGATACTATAGGCGTAGGGATTATCCGGCTCGCTTTCTCCGTTAGCAGCGAAATTCTCTCGCTCAACTTCCTGCCACTCACCTTCATCGAACTCTGGTAAAAAAGTATCACCTTCGACACTTGCGTGTACGCGAGTAAGATGAAAACACTCAGCTTGCTGCAACGCGTCGGCGTATAAACGCGCACCGCCGATCACAAACGCTTCATCTACGCCAAGCTCCTTGCTTATCGATTCGGCAAGGCGCTTCGCCTGCTCAAGGCTTGTCACGACATCTGCACCGTCGGCCACATAGTTTGGGTTCGAGCTAACTACGATTGAGCGACGATTGGGTAACGGTCTACCAATTGATTCCCACGTGTTACGCCCCATGATGATGCAATGACCAGTGGTCACTCGACGGAAATATTTTAGATCCTCAGACAGATGCCAAGGTAGTGTATTGTCTCGACCGATGGTTCGGTTCTCAGCCATCGCTACAATCAAAGAAAGTTTCATTTTTGATAGTCCACCCTAAATTTTAAGAGCGGCACCTAAACCGAAAAAGGGTAGGCGATTGGCTCATGGTGCTGATAACCCTCGACCGAAAAATCATTAAGAGTGACCCACGTTTCGATATCTTTGAGGCTCTTAATGTCGGGGTTAATGTGTAACTTTGGCGCAGGAAACGGCTTACGTTTTAATTGCACGTCCCGCATCAATTCGAGTTGGTCTTCGTAAATATGTGCATTGACGATTTTATGATAGGCATTTCCTGCGGCATGCCCCGTGATCTGCGCCATCAAGGCGAGAAGCGTGAATACCTGTATCTGGTTGAAGTTGAGACCAAGGGGGACATCACACGAGCGCTGGTAACTCGTAAGATGGAGCTTGCCGCCAAGAAGCGAGAAGGTATGCGTATGCATACAGGGGCGCAAACAGCCAAGCTCGAATTCGCCTGGGTTATAGAACGTCAGTATTTCACCGCGGTCGTCTAGGCCTTTGCTTAAGTCGTCGACTATCTTACTCAGCTGATCCAGCGGCTCGCCGCTTGGCCGCGCCCATGCCCTGCCCTGCACACCGTATACGCGGCCCATATCATCCTCGCCGCGGCGCACAGGATTCGCGAGCCATGCCGGGTTCTCGTTAGCATTAGCATCCCAACTTTTGGTGCCGAGTGCGCGAAAATCTGCGGCGTTGTCGTAACCTCGCAGGTAGCCTAAAAGCTCGGCGATGGCGGCTTTCCAGTAACTCTTTCGAGTCGTAATGATCGGGAATTCATTGCGCTCAACAGAGTACTCTAGGTCGGCGTTTATGACTGTAAGGCAACGCTTTCCTGTACGCTCATTCGCAACCCATTCGCCCTCATCGACTATGCGCCGGCAAAGCGCTAGATACTGATGCATACACTATTCACCTTGTATTATTGATGCTTGGCATTCGAGACAGCACCGTCGCGGCGATAACCGTAGACCATCATGGCCGCGCCGATGACAATCATTGGCAAGGACAGCAACTGCCCCATGGTCAACCAATCGAACGCGATGAAGCCGATGTCCGCGTCGGGTTGACGAGCGAATTCGACGAAAAATCTGAACACACCGTAGCCAACACCAAATAGCCCAGTGATACTGCAGCGCGGACGCGGTTTTGAAGAAAACCACCAGAGCAAACCAAATAGCGCGACTCCTTCTAGCGCAAACTGATACAGCTGCGAAGGATGACGAGGGAGCGCATCGACATACGGGAAAACCATACCCCAAGGCAGATCCGTTGGTCGCCCCCAGAGTTCGCCGCCAATAAAGTTACCCAGTCTGCCAGCGCCGAGCCCGAAAGGGACTAGTGGGGCTACGAAGTCCATCGTCTCGAAAAAGGGTTTACCTAACCTGCGCGAGTACCAAGCAAAGGCTGCGAGCACGCCCAGTAAACCGCCATGAAACGCCATGCCGCCTTCCCACACCCTAAAAAGCCAAATGGGGTCTGCCAGAAAGCGGTCGAAATTATAAAAGAAAACCGAGCCAAGCCGACCGCCTATCACCGCCCCCATGGCGCCATAGAAAACGAGGTCCGATATTTGTTCGTCGGTCCAAGCCCCGGGGTTTCGGTGTGCGCGGTAGAGTCCCAGCCGCCAGATACCCGCAAAGGCAACAATATACATGAGCCCATACCAGTGGATACTGAGAGGACCTAGAGAAAGTGCAACAGGGTCGAACTGAGGGTGGGTAAGCATGCCGTTCTCGAGCAGTTTTTCTTAAGCGCTAAGATTACCTGTTTACGCGGTACTTTTATAGCAAACTGGCGCTAGATATCCTATTGGGTAGAATGAGCTGCCTAACAATGAAGTGAACGTTTAACGCTATGTGTCTCCTGTTTATTGGCTATCGCTGCCACCAAGAATTTCCACTATTTGTTGCAGCCAATCGTGACGAGTTTTTCGCTCGAGAAACTCGGCAAGCACACCATTGGGGAAATGGCGTAATCGCTGGCCAAGATGGACGCGCCGGTGGGACTTGGCTTGGTATCGGGCCAAATTCACGGTTTGCTGCAATTACAAATCGCCGCGGCGGTCCCCCAAAAGAGGGTCTGCGTAGCCGAGGCGAGCTGACTGCAAATTTTCTCAACGGCTCGATGAGTGCGCATGATTATGCACAAACTATCGCATTGCGAGGCATAGACTATGCCGGATTCAATCTACTGATTGGCGATATCAATTCACTTTACTATCTCACTAACGACAATCAATCGACACCGACTCAGTTAACCCCTGGCTATTATGGACTATCCAACGGTGTTCTCGACGAACCTTGGCCTAAGGTGAGTAAAGGCAAGCAACGCTTCCAAGAACTCGCGAGCCAGCCCTCGGCTTTAACGACCGACAGACTTATCGAGTTGATGGATGACAGGGAGAAAGCGCCCGATCATGAATTGCCGTCGACAGGACTGAGCCTTGCGCTCGAACGACGTCTCTCTTCTGCGTTTATTCAGAATGAAAAAGAGGCTAGCGAAGACATCCTCGGCACTCAAGACTACGGCACGCTCTGCTCCACTGCGCTACTCTTTTCCCGCGAGGGTGAGAGACGTTTTCATGAACGCAATTACGATGCGCAGGGGCGGCCGACGCAGAGTCATTTTTTCCACTTAACAGCCGACTGATCAGTGTGTACGAGAAGAGCGCAGCAATCTGTCGACTCCCGCATTGTATAGCGCCATATCAACTGCGCTGCGGATGGTTTGCGCATCGTCCAATTCGGATACTTGCTCGAGCAAATCTTTCGCTACATCCATCGACACGCTTCGAATTACTGACTTAACTTTTAGTAGTGTCGAGGCATTCATGGAAAGTACGTCGTATCCCATCGCGATAAGGAGTACCGCCGCGCCGGGGTCGCCTGCCATCTCTCCACAAATGCTCACCGGTTTCCCCTCTGCCTTAGCAAGCGTAACGACCTGCTGCAAGGCGGCGATAACCGCAGGATGGAACGCCGAATACAGACTTGCGACACGCGGATTGTTGCGGTCAACTGCCAGTAGATATTGTGTTAGGTCGTTGCTGCCTACTGAGACAAAGTCAACCATCCTAGCCAGCACTGACGTCTGGTAGACAGCCGCAGGCAATTCGATCATTACGCCAATCGGCGGATAAAGTACATCGACGCCTTCTTGAACAAGTTCACGATATGCCTTTTTTATCAGCTGTTGCGCCATCGCCACTTCATTAACATTGCTGATCATCGGCAACATAATTTGCAGATTGTTCAAACCGACACTCGCGCGCAGCATCGCGCGAATCTGTGCCGTAAAAATTTCCGGGTGATCGAGCGTCACACGTATTCCACGCCAACCCAAAAAGGGGTTTGCTTCTTCGATCGGAAAGTAGGGAAGCGATTTGTCGCCGCCAATATCTAGCGTGCGCATCGTTACTTTTTTCGGGGCGAATGCCTCAAGCTGCTCTCGGTAGATGGTGTACTGTTCTTGCTCGCTTGGAAATCGTTCGCTTAGCAAAAAAGGAACCTCCGTTCGGAACAAGCCAATGCCTTCGGCACCTTGATCGAGCGACTGCATCACATCAGACATAAGACCCGTATTTACCCACAGCTGGACACGTTGTCCATCCTGCGTCTCGCACGGCTCCTCTTTAATCCCATCGAGACCCGCGATTAGTTGCTCTTGCTCTTTGATGATTTCACGGTAACGCAACCGAAGCGCTTTTGAAGGACTTGCGATCACCTCGCCGCGGTAGCCATCTACTACTAGACTGCGCCCTTCGAGTTGGGCATAGGGAAGGTCTACCGTCCCCATGACTGTCGGAATACCCATCGTACGAGCAAGAATGGCAACGTGAGAGTTACCCGATCCTTTGACAGAGATAAGCCCCTTGAGCTTATCCTTTGGCGCTTCGGCAAGCATCGATGGCGTCAGCTCTTCGCTGACTAGAATTGTGTTGTCCTGGTACTCGATCTCAACTGGTTCGCGCGCTTGTAAATAGAAGAGCACGCGGCTGCAAAGATCTCTAATATCAACCGCTCGTTCACGTAAATAGTCGTCGCTCATCGCTTCGAAGGCTCGCACGTGCTCATTCGCGACATAGGCAAGCGCACCCTGCGCCCAGATTCCCTGTCGGATCCGTGAAACTACCTCGTTACCTAGCGCATTGTCGTCGAGCATGCGTGCATAAACACTAAATAATTGACGCTCTTCCTCAGCAACCTGCCCAGCGATCTTTTCGTAGAGATCGTTCATATCTCGCCGCACTGCATCAATACAGCTTTTAAAGAAGGCGACTTCGTGCTCAATATCCTTCGCAGGACGCTGCGGAATCTGACTAAGGTCGGCATGGGGAAATACCACGACGGCGCGCCCGATCGCTACACCTGACGATCCGGAGACACCGGGGAAAACTGTATCTTCGGTTTTCTGGCCCGAAGGACTTAGCCCCTGAATCGCCCCTGTTGCCTTAGCGTGCGCAATAACGCCGGAAAGCTGAGCCGAGAGTGTAATTAGAAATGCTTCCTCGCCTTCATCAAAACGGCGACTTTCGCGCTGTTGAATCACCAGCACACCAAGCACAGCGCGGTGGTGAATTATAGGCACACCAAGAAAAGAGTTGAATTCTTCCTCGCCGGTATCCTGCAGGTAAAAATAGCTCGGGTGTTTTGAGGCGTCACTTAGGTTTATAGGTTCGGCATGTTTCGCAACCAGGCCAACGAGTCCTTCGCCGGTTTGTAGACTGACGCGGCCAACTGCTTCAGCCTTGAGACCTTGAGATGCCATGAGAACGTGGCTGTTGATGTTGGAGTCGAGCAAATAAACTGAACACACCTGGGTATTGAGCACACTGCGTACCCGAGTCACGATGATATCCAGCGCAGATTGTAAATCTCGAGCTGAATTTACTTCTTGTACAATGCTGCGCAATTGGCCGAGCATACTTGAAGCGACTCCTCTCGATAAACCTAGCGCAGCAAGGCTAGGCGGCTAGAAAATAGGAACAACGCTCTTCCCTACTTGAGTTGAGCTTTAGGTTAGCGCTTATTGAGCGATACATAACGCTCGAGTGGCGACTGAAGTTGCTCTAGCGCTGAGCGATAGACATCACGTTTGAACTCGATGACCTGCTCGACCGGATACCAATAATTAACCCAGCGCCAGTCGTCGAACTCAGGCGTGCCGGACTTACTCAACACAATGGCGTTTTCGTCACTCTCTAGACCGAGCAAAAACCACTTTTGCTTTTGCCCAATGCAAAGAGGATCTTTATGACGGCGAATATAATTCTCTGGCAGCCGGTAACGTAGCCAATCTTCGGTCTGATGCAGCAGGCAAACATGCTGCTGCTCGAGGCCGACCTCTTCTTCGAGTTCGCGGTAGAGTGCGTCCTCGGCAGTCTCATTCTCTTTGATTCCGCCCTGGGGGAATTGCCAAGAACTTTGTCCAATGCGCTTAGCCCAAAGCAGCTGCCCTTTCGGGTTACAAATTACGATGCCGACATTGAGTCGGAAGCCGTCGGAATCAATCACGTTAGCGCTACCTTAACTAGAACACGGGGCAAGCATTGTTTCACAGATAGAGGCGATAGATCAATCATGCCACGCGGCATGCTATAAAATTAATCAACAAATACAATTAGATAGCTTGAAGTTAGGGGCCGTGGCGTTATAATACCGCGCCTCAAAAGCCCAAATTTGACACCGCTTAAAACCCATAGGATTTCATATGGCTTTCGCCGCACCTCGACTCGCGCTGTTTGACCTCGACAATACTCTACTTGCTGGCGATAGCGATCATGCGTGGGGAGAGTTTCTTATCGAGCAAGGGCTCGTCGATGAGGCGAAACACAGGGCGCAGAACGACGCCTTCTACGAGCAATACCTGCAAGGTGAACTCGACATTCATGGCTATGTGGCGTTCACGCTTGCGCCGATACTAGGTCTCGCTCCTACTGAGTTGGACGCACTCAGGCAAGAGTTTGTCACGAGTAGGGTCGCGTCAATCATGCTGCCTCAGGCTATTGAACTCGTGAACAGTCACCGTAACGCCGGTGATCTGTGCGTTATTATCACGGCAACAAATGAGTTCATAACACAGCCTATCGCAGCGGCGTTCGGCGTCGAACATCTCATCGCCACTGGGCTTGAGCAGACTGGTGAGGGCGACGCACGCCGCTACACCGGCGCAATCTCGGGCACGCCTTGTTACCAACAGGGGAAAATCACCAAGCTAACCGCCTGGCTCGAAGAAAGAGCCACGAATGCCCTACAGGACGAACCGCTAGCGTCACTTGCCGACAGCATTCTCTACAGCGACTCGTTTAACGACTTGCCTCTCCTCAGCGCCGTGACAACCGCAGTCGCGGTAGATCCGGACCCGCGCCTAGCCGCAGAGGCAGAGGCGCGTGGGTGGGAAATACGAAGCCTGCTGGGCTAATCCAGAATCTCAACCATAAGGTCGTCGGCGAGCTGTTCAAGCTTTTCAGACAATTCGCTGCGTAGCAACGTGCTGGGCATGCTCAGCTCAGCGTGAGCACGGAACAGCGGTTCGCCAGACATGGGCGCAGGCTCGCAAAGCGTCGTTAAATACTCGACGTTTACAGACAGGCTCGCGAGCACACGAGATATTTCGCTGATGATGCCAGGTCGATCATTAGCGACGAGCTCTATTTCAAGGTGTTGCCTAGCGGCAGCAGACTCATCCAACGCCTCACCGATCACATCGCCCTGAGCATCCACTCTCTCGACGACTAACTTGAACGAACTGTCACCGGCGGTGAGCGCGTGAAGCGCCCCGACGAGCGATTCTGCCGCATCGGCAGCAACACCTATACGAAGTATGCCCGCAAATTTGCCCGCCAACTGAGACATATTACTTTCGAGCCAGTTGCCTGCATGTTCACCAATTGTTGCGGCTAAGGAGTCGACAAGGCCCGGCCGGTCGTCGGCAATAACGGTGAGTATTAGGTATGTATTCATAATGTAGAGTCGTTCCAGTTGAGTCATTAAAGCGTATGTTATGCGCAAGCCAAACTAAGCGAAAGGGTTAGTTAGTTTGGTCTACAGCGATTAGGCCTAATCAGAATAACCCAATTTGTCGCCCAAAAAGTTGTTCCATCGAGTCACCAACAAAACCAAGTATCGCATCTGCGATCGGCTCTATTTGCCTCTCAATATAAAACTCATAGTCGGGCCTTTGTGTAGTGAACCGAATCGGCTCTGCGCCAGTGCACGTCATAATGTATTCAATCCACCCCAACTCGCCCTCGCTTACACCAAGCCCTTGCTCCGCGATTGCTCTCTGCGCCTTACGCGCTGCCTGAATGTGAGGAGGCACATTTTTTACATAGTCGTCTAAACGACGCCTCAGCCGCTTACGAAAAACCAATTTGTCATCAATACGCCCAGCACGCAGATCGTCGACGAGGCGATACAAATACTCCGCATACTCTTCGCCTAGAAAAATACGACGGTAGAGTTCTCGCTGGAATTCCCGTGCCAGTGGCGACCAGTCAGTCCTCACGGACTCAAGCCCTTTGAACACCAGTCTGTATCGATCAGCCATTTCAGTGTCATCTAATGCGAGATCGGAGTCGTCTCCGTTAGCAGTTCGAAAATTGTTACCACGCGTGTCGGGTATTCTGACCATACCCGCGTAGCGCTTCTTACTGCCCGCCTCTGAACCGCGAATAGTAGGCATAAGAAATTTCGTAAAGTGTGTTTCGAATTCCATCTCAAGATAGCTGTCGACACCCTGCTCCGTCATTATTCGGTCTCGCCACCAGTCAGTCATGCTAGTTGCTAGCCGCTCGCTTATTCGTTCAACAGCCTGTGCGCGCACTACAGGCAAGTGACTGTCGCATGACTCAACATCAATTGCTTTTTCGGGAATTAATACAAACACCGAGTCCGTATCGCCATAAATCACACGAAAGCCCTGTTCTTCGATAAACCGCTTACTGTCGAGAATTATCTGATGACCACGTTTGGTGATTGAACTAACTAGACGAGTGTCCAAGAATCTACAGCCGCTCGTACCGAGAACGCCATAAAACGAATTCATAATAATCTTAATCGCCTGCGACATGATCGCGTCGCCCGCACGCTTTGCTCTATCCCTCGCGGCCCAGAGGGTTGCGATCAACTCGGGAAGAATTGCGCCCTCCCGAGCAAACCTGCCACCGTCGAATCCCTCGATAGGCTTCGGCTCATCTTTGGCAAGAGCAAGGGCTAATGGGTCGACATGAAAGGTGCGAATAATACTCGGATAAAGGCTTTTGAAGTCCAACACCACCACATTGTCAAAAATACCTGGGTCAGAATCGAGCACGTACCCGCCAGGACTTACATTCGTTGTATCACCGCTGCCAAGGGCGGGCGCCACAAAGCCCTTACGGTGGAGCCGAGGAAGGTAAAGAAAATCGAGTGCGGCGACCGAGCCGCCGTAGCGATCGAGAGCGAGTCCGGTTAACAAACTTTTCTCAATTGCAAATTCGAGCAGCTTTTCCTTAGTAAAGATATCCCAGACCAATTTACAGTCTTCGAGGTTGTAACGCGCGAGCGCCTCTTTGTCCTGCTCAAACAGAGTGCTTATTTCTGCCCCACGCTGCTCGACATCCTCAACCAGCTTGCCACGCCCAAGCACTTCACGCGACACGGTTTCCAACGAAAAATCCTCAAAGGCATAGGTGGCCGAACGCATCAGTTCAATGCCATCTAATGCGCAGCGTCCCGGAATCGTCGCATAGTAACGCTCCGCTTTCTTCGCGCTCCCTCTTTCACGCGATTCGCGCCATACGACAGTGTGTGGCTCACCACTAGCGGAACGCCCAAGAGTCAACTTCATCTTCAGTCTGTCGCAGATTCTCTGCAGACAACGCAGATCGAAGTTCACTACATTCCATCCAATCATTACATCCGGATCTACCTCGGCGACATGATCGAGAAACGCCGAGATGACAGCACGTTCGTTTGGTAGCACCTCGATATGAAGCGGGGCATCGGCGCCCGCGCGGGCATTGAGCTTTTCGCGCCACTCTGCATCACCAAGCATAAATACCTTCGAGGCCTGTGTTGAGTAAGCAGCAATGGAATAGAGCTTTTCGGCCTTCATATCGGTTTCAATATCGAAGGAGAGCGCGCTAAGGGTTGGCCTAAATTCGGCTGACTTGACCCTAGGATTTAAAAGGGGCTCACAAGTGGACGATTGTGCCTTTGTAGATTCCGCAGTCTTTAGCAATCCGGTCTCGCATTCAAATGCCAGTGACCCGGTTATAAAACGTTCCATCAAAAATCTATCTGGTGCGCGTACGTCGGCTTCCGATAGCTCAACACCTGCAGCAATTAGCTTTCGGCATATCTCCCCCATCGCTTTAGTTGTCTTAACATACAGCGCTAGAACCTGCTCGTGGGAAAAATTTCTAAGCTTAGTTTCTGCGACGCGCCACGCCGATGTGCTGCGCCGAGAAAGCAACCCGCCGGCGTTTGAAGGAGATATCGAGATGCCTGCCTTCTCGGCTAGGCCTGCACTGGAGTATATTGAGGGACGCTGGTGGGGGCTAGAAAGACCCAAGGTTGATTCAAGCAGAGCGAGCTGCCTTGCAGGAAAAAAGCAGACGGCCTCTTGCTCTTCGAATAGGAGGCAGCGTGGGCCTTTCTCCGTTGCGAGCCAATAGGTAAGCCTTATGCCTGTTTTGGTATCGCTAGACTGGCGCGAGAGGATGAAGCCGGGCGCGACTCCTGGTTGCACCGCGGCTCTCTCCCACTCGCTGATGATTAGATTGTGACCGTGCGCGGGAATTGTGCGAAGTCTTCCCAGTAGCTTGACGCCGGTTTTTCGGGCATTTCGGCTTCTGTCAGTTGAACATTACCGTTGATATCCGTAACGCGCGAAACAATCGTATGCTCTCCCGGCGTTGCATCAGTCCAATCGAAGCTAAAGAGTTTCCACGCGTATTTAGTGGAGCGCGGATTGATCTGAGCACGGCGCCATGGGCCGTCATCGATTTTTACTTCAATCGACTCAAGCGGCGTGCCGTCGTTAAGCGCGAAGCCTTGTATGGTGTACTGACCCCCGTTCTCGACAACTCTCACTATTGTCGACTTGAGGTTCATCTCTGCGACAGAATTTTCAACCCAACGCTCAACTCCGCCTACGTTTTCCTTTTTGAGCGTCACGTAGTCACGGCCCATAAAGCGGCCCATGTAACGTGTATCTTGCACGTGGATCTGCGTTAGCCACTTTACGTTTGCGACACCGTACCAACCAGGGACAAGGAGGCGTACCGGCTTGCCGTGATAATGCGGTAGGGGTTCGCCATTCATCTCGTAAGCGAGCATATTCTCGGGACGCATGGCGTCTTCGATAGAAAGGCTGCGTGCGAAGGCCTTCTCGACCTCGACGCCACGCGCAGGGACTTCTTGGGTTTGAATGTCTGCTCCAAAAAACACGATCTCTTTAGCGCCCGATTGAATGCCCGCTTCTTCGAGAAGACGGTGCAGAGTGACACCACGCCAGTAGGCGTTACCGACCAAACCATTAAATAATCTGCGGCCGTTTCCTCCGCACTCGAAACCAACCTGTTGCTCAAATACATCGCGCGCCATTAGATCTGACAGAGATAAATCGAGCTCCTTGTCGACCATGCCGGTCACACGCAGGCGATATGAATCGTTATCTATTTCAGGCTGTCCGTAATGCTGAACGAGGTAGAAGTCGTCGTTATCGGTAAAATAGGAATCAATTTCGCGCGTGTCGAGATAGTGCACTGCGTTAGGTCGCACCGGGCCCACCTTAAAGGTATCTGGCACATCGGTAAAAGGAACAAGACGTTCGCCCTGCGCGAGCGCAGGAAAAACGAAACTAGGAAGCGAGGCAGCTCCGGCAGCACCCATAATGCCCGCGGCGCCTTTTAGCAGCGAGCGTCTGTTTATCGTCGAGCCTGCGTCGGGCAGGTGCGAGAGATTAGCCTCAGTACGCTCGTCTTTATTGTTATTGCTGCCATCGTTGATCATTGATTCTCTCCTGAATAATGGTCTTATTTTTATACCTGCTTTATTTTCGCGTTGGTTCGCCATTTAACAACAGTTGACAGTGTCTGCCAAACCTTAGTGATGATGCCCGCCGGGGCCATGCACATGCCCGTGCGCAATCTCTTCTGCACTTGCATCACGGATGCCGACAACCACTATCTCATAGTAAAGAGTGCGCCCTGCAAGCGGATGGTTAAAGTCGACATCGGCATTGAATTTACCCACCTTTGCGACCACTACATTCCTCACGCCTCTGTCGGTTTTTACTGCTGCCACCATGCCGGGTTTGAGCTTGGTGACGCCTTGCGGTAATTGCAGGTGCTTAATCGGTACACGCTGCATCGCGTCTGATCGGCGAGGGCCATAGGCCTCTTCGGGCTTTAGGGTGATTTCGATACTTTCGCCCACAGTTTTGCCCTCGAGCGCGCGCTCGAGGCCAACGACCACATTGTGAAAACCATGTAAGTAGAAAAGCGGTTCGCCGCCGCTAGACTCTTCCATCCAGTCGCCGTGGCTGCCGTCCGGCGCTACCTCTGCCAATTTGTAATGAAAACTCACCACCTTATTCAGGGCTATTGTGGTGGCTGCGTCGGCGGTCTTGTCCTGATCAGCGTTACTGTCAGGGGCGTTGCTCGTGTCTACACTGGTCAAAAGATGTGATCCTCGTTTTTATCGGTGTTACCTCTCCCTCCCTCCCATGCAAGCCCTTACTGAAGCGATTTGTTGGAGAGAAATTTGCTGGGAGTTTAGCAGACACTCTCTCGGTTTCGCAGAGAAACAAAACGCGTCTGCGAGGGTTATGTCTGAACAAGTTGACTTAAGCTTCTCACGCCGCGCCCATGCCGATGCCTGCACTATTATCCACTTTTCCTCGATCTTAGCTGCCATAGGGGGTGATTTATGCACTTTTTGCCAGTATTGATGCAAATGTATCAAAAGTGTGACATCGTGTTACACGCACCTTCTGTAGCCAGATTACAACAGCTGACAACACGGGCCCTACGTTGTCTGAAGCCAAAATTTCAACGCTGTGGCTTATTTTGAACAGGCTGAGCATCTTTGCTCACCTTGACGGTCACCTAAACGGCACATATGAGCACCCGGCTGCTGCCACTCCTTGCCAAGGAATACTGGCGACGAGCGGCTGTTCTGAATCAAAGAGGGGGCAAGTGGGACTTCTGCTGCCCGTGGCGATGCAATCGATAACTCAGCGCCACGAACATAAAAGCCGATGGCTGATCAAAATAACAATAGGCGACCAACTATGAATCACTCACAATTTACCAAGTTTTCTCCAATCACCGTTCTGGTAAAGCGAACTATCAAAAAGTTGCGCATCGATGCTGGCTATTCGATGAATGAGGGCGCCCGACTTCTCGGCGTGTCCCGCAAGCAGCTTGAGGACATCGAGACGATTCGTAACTACGGTTGTCATTTAGATCTCGAGCTGCTTGCTAAGATTAAAGTCATCTACCGTACGTCTCTCGACGAGATTGTTGGCGAGCTGCCCGATGATGATTATTCGGCGTATTTCGAACGGCCTAGAAATAAGATTAAGAAAGATAGTGAATACTAACTTCGATGTTAACTTATCTTTTTTGGCTTTAGAGCTGAAGATTCTACTGTTTCTAGCGTACTGCTATTCTTAAAACAGAGCGATTATATCGATTTTAGCGATCTCACTTTATCTAGATTTCAATAGTGCACCAAAGGATCTCAGAATCAGCGAAACTCTATTTTCGTTGAGACTCTCTAACAGCAAGAAAAACCTCGAATAATCATAAGCGAATTATTGATTAAAATACGCTGCGATCAAGAAAGCCTCGACTATGATCAAGCCAAGAAAAAGCCGAAACGAAAGATGAGCAACCTCGTTAGAGCTAGTAACATTCTGATCAATAGACTTATTTTCTTCCATTTCCGACACAAAATTAGAAGAAGACGTTGGGCTATTGGCATTAAATTCGGCAGACTCTTCATTTGCTAACTGCGGCGTCGAATCTTGATTCGATAATTTAGGCGTTGATCTAGCGAACTCCATCTCATCGATTAGACGCAGCACCTCTTCGCCCTTCGGACTATGTTTTGAGAGCGCCTCCAAAATCTGTAACTCTCTCTCACTGGGCAAGTCGAACTCGATCGAGAGGGAGGAAGACAGATCTGCACTATTGGGACGCGCCGAGAAACGATCTCTTGGTTCGAGTCTCAGTACGCCAATAGTCGCATTTGCCAACTGTGAGGCGAGCGTAGCAATGAGATGCCAATCCGTTTCGGCGACAAGGTCTTCGTTGTCAACTATCAACACACTGCAAGGCAGTTCTGATTTGCTCATTGACTGGGCGCGATCTGGCGAGAGAATCTCTTCGAGAGGCGTCTCTTTTAGCTGAACGTTGATTATCGACAAGAGATCTGGCCCGGACAGCGGATCGAAGCTTAGAAGTCTTATCGAAGGATCATCCCGAAGTCGCGCAATACAAAGCTCTTTGTAATACTTAGCCATCTCATAATGTTGTGAAACAAAGACTAGAGATTTTGACGCCTTTAGCGCCTCTACAGCCTCGTTTACCCTCTCAAAATGGCCATCGCTTAGATAGAAGCCCTCGGGTCGCTGCCTTAGCTCAAATTGTTGTTTCAGCTGTTCTGCGCGCACACGTGTCTGCTCGGAGACGCGCGGCTGATCCGAACTGACGACACTTTCGCTGGATGCTTTGCTCTGATCACTCATCTATTTTCCGTCCATCGAAATCGAACTTCATTTCCGCTGGCAAGCTCACTCGTGGTTTCTTTGCTGCGCGACCATTGCGCCCAAACGAATTTAGGTGGAATACGTAAGCAATAACCTCTGCGACTGCTTCGAATAGTGGCCGCGGAATATCTTGATCTATCTCTGTGGTAAAGAACAATGCGCGAGCAAGCATCGGTTCTTCGAATAGCATCACACCTTCTTTTTCGGCCCGCTCTCGAATACGCTGAGCTGTCAGGTCGGCCCCTTTAGCCACAACCCGCGGTGCTTCTTGGCTTCCCACTGCATAAGACAAGGCGACGGCGAAATGAGTCGGGTTAGTGACGACAACGTCAGCATCCTTTATCGCATCCATCATGTGAGACATTGCGATCTCACGCTGCTTCTGCCGTATCCTACTCTTAACCTCAGGCCGACCCTCTGAATCTTTGTACTCGTCTTTAATTTCCTGAATCGACATTTTAAGCTTGTTGCGAAAAGAGATCATTTGATAAGGAACGTCGATCGCGGCAATGATCAAGAGTGAAAGCGAAATTGCAAAGATACCAGTGACAAGAATCCCTAAACCTTCGGCTGACGCCGCTGACGGCGGAAGAATACTCAGGGTAAATATTTCGTCGAAATAGTAGGACACAACTAAAAAGATAATGCCGCCTATCAGACCAAGCTTGAGCAACCCCTTAGTGAGTTCGACAAGGCTCTTTACGCCAAACATCCGTCCAAGCCCTTGGATTGGATTAAGTTTTGAGGCCTTTGGCATAAATCCCTTTATGGAAAAACCTATCCCGCCAACGAAGAATGCGCCCGCGAACGCGAGCAATATTGTCACAACGAAAATTGGCGACGCAATTGTGAGGCAGCGTATTAGCAACTCGAAAAAGTAGGCGCCAACCTGGCCTGAATCACTTATTACTGAGGCGTCAAATACAAACGCAGTTTGCAAGGCCGAAAGAAGATTGCTCGAGATTGTATCGCCGATAATCAGAAATATTGCCGCTACTGCAATCATTAGCAGAGCGACGCTAAGATCTTGCGAACGCGCAAATTGACCTTCTTCGCGTGTCTTATCTAATTTCTTCTGGGTTGGTTCTTCAGTTTTGCTGTCATCATCTGCCATCTGTCACAGCCCCCACAGCGTAGCTAATAAAGCAAATCCGTCTTGCCAAAAAATGCCAATCCGCTGAATGATTCCCGGAATAGCTAGCATCAGCAAAACGGTGCCTGCAACAAGAATTGCCGGGAAACCAACCGAGATAATATTCAGCGACGGAGCAGAGCGCGTGATCATGCCTAATCCTGCGTTAATTAGCAGAACTGAAATAAGTATCGGCAAAGCGACCACGAGTCCGCCTAAAAAGAGTAGAGGCGACCATTCGATGAATACACGATAAATAAGTGCTAACGAGAAAGTCTCATCAACAGGAATGGTTTGAAAGCTTTGCAAGAGAAGTTGAACAAGAATGAGATGGCCATCTACTGCGATAAAGATAAACGTCGAGAGAATAATAAGAAACTGCGATATTACTGGCACGTTACCGAGGCTTGGATCGACCAAGCTCGCCATACCCAAACCCATCGAGTTTGAAATCGCCTGACCACCCACGGCGACCGCACCGTTAACTATCTGAAGAAGGAATCCAGCAAATAAGCCTACAAATATTTGCATTATGACAAGCGTCATTAGCTCAACAAAAGCGAGACCCTGAGTATCGAATGTTATCGATTCAACTACCGCAAAAGTTAGTATCGCGCTAAATAGCACTCGAAAGCGTACGTTAAAGGCTTGCAAAGAAAAAATCGGTGCTGCGAGCATAAATGCAGACACGCGCGCGAAAGGCAATACAAAAAGACTAAGGTAGGTAACGACTTCTGATACTAGAAAATTCATTATTGAATTAACGACGGAATCGTGAGCATTAGCGTTTGAAAATGGTCTATCAACAGACCGATTTGCCAGTTTCCAACGAATAACAGTAAAAGCACTAGCACTATGAGTTTTGGAATAAAGCTCAGAGTCATTTCCTGAACTGACGTCGCGGCTTGAAGAATGCCAACGACAACACCCACAACCAGAATCCCGAGAAGCAAGGGCCCTGCGATGAGCGCAGTAACCCAGAGCGCTTCTTGGCCGAGTGTCACTACATCACTGATAATCATATTGAGAAACTCGCGGTGAGAGACTGCATAATAAGTATCCAGCCATCGGCTAAGACAAACAGCATGAGCTTAAATGGCATTGAGATCATCATCGGTGACAACATCATCATGCCCATAGACATGAGCACGCTCGCGACTACGAGATCTATAATTACAAACGGGATGTAGATAAGAAAACCAATAGTAAACGCTGTCTTTAGCTCCGAGGTCATAAACGACGGAATCAGTATGCTCAGAGGGATCTCCGCCTCGTCTTCCGTATAATCAAAATCTGCTATATCCGAAAATACCATAAGGTCTGCTTCGCGAGTTTGCGTAAGCATAAAGCTGCGCACGGGAATAATCGCCGCATCTAATGCAGCTTGGGCGGAAATTTCCTCCGCAACATAAGGCACGAAGGCATCCTCATAAAGCGTCTCGAACACCGGCGCCATAATGAAGAAAGTAAGGAATAGAGCTATACCGACTAGCACGGTATTTGGTGGAGTCTGGGCGGTACCGATAGCCTGCCGCAACAGCGACATAACGATAATGATGCGCACAAAGGACGTCATCATAATAAGAATGGACGGCAACAGTGTAAGCACCGTCATCAGAATTAGAACTTGCAGCGTTAAGCTGTATTCGGTCGCGCCGTTAGGATCCGAGCTTACGTTGACAAGCGGAAGTCCGGTCTGGGCAACAGCAGAGCTTGAGAAGGCTATCGCGAAACCGCAGAGCGCCATAGCGATCAGAGTTAAAGGCTTTAGCGACCTATTGCTTAACCGGCTTAACTTGAAAAAGTTCATTGGGTTAAATCCGTTTGCTGATCGTCATCTCGCGTCCAGATATGCTCGGCGCCCTCTTTCGACAGTACTATGAGACTCAGCCTTCCCTCTGCTTCAAGCAATACTGCGCGTCGACCCAGCTCAAGGGTAAGTTGGTCGACCAGTTTAATTTTGCCAGACGTCCCATGCGTGAGGGGATTGCGATATCGCTTGAGTAGAAAGATAAAGAGGAAGAAGAGTACCAGGACAAAGACTAAAGAACCCAATACGCGGCCAAACCCGACAATTTCCACAGTGCACCCTTTTTCGAGTATCAGCTCCGCAACGACCGCCTCGCAGTGCCCGGAACATGAATTTGCGCTGCTTTAGTACGCAGCCTGTAGTTTACAACGATTTAAGCCTCTCGCTTTTTGGCACTACCTGCGTAAGACGCATACCGTAGCGGTCATTTACCAAGACTATTTCGCCCTGAGCGACCAGCGTGTCATTCACTAGTAGATCTAAAGGTTCACCGGCTAAGCGATCGAGCTCAACCACTGAGCCTTGGGTGAGACGCATTAGGTCACGAATCTTGAGAGAAGTCCTCCCGACTTCAATAGATATCGTCACTGGAATATTTTTCAGTAGCTCTGAATCAAGACTAATGCCTAATTCCTCGCCGGATGGTTTGCCTATTTCAGGATCAACGCCTGTGTTTAACAACACGTCGTCGGCGTTGCTTGTACTCTCTTCATTACTCATTTTCGCTTCCTTCGCGAGACTAACTTGTCTCAGCGGATAAATTACTCTTTTTTATTGAGTCTGCTCATTCTATTGATCTGCAGCGCCACCTTGCCTGCCACCTCGCCCGTGGCGGCCGTAAAGACTTCTATATTGTCTATGCTCACCGATGCTTCTTCGAACACTTCGATCGGTAGCATCTGGCCTTCGCGAAGGCTTGTGAGTTGCCCGTAGGTTAAAGACAGTTCGGCAATCTTAGCTCTAAGTAGGAGTGGTACATCGAGTGCTGCGTCGTTTAATTGTCTCTCCCACGCTGAGTCTTGCTCGTCTTCGTCATCACTCGTTTGAACTCGGCTTCTAAGCAGATCTCGTGCGGGTTTGAGTAGTGAGAAAGGCTGAATGATCTGTAGATAACCTTCGACATCATTAGCGAGCGAGAAATTAAATTTGCTGACGAGCATCAGCTCGTCGTCGTCGGCGATTTGCGCAAACTGAGGATTCACCTCAGAACTCACCCGCTGAAAATTCACCTGCATAATTGGCGACCAGGCATCTTTTAAGGCCGCGAAGACGATATTCATCAAAAGATCAATAATTGACGCCTCAGTTGGCGTAAAGATCCGCGTCGGCGTGATGTTATCGATTCCTTTGCCAAAACCACCAAAAAAGCTGTCAAGCGCTGAGAATATAATCTTCGGCTCAATGACAATAAGTGACATACCGCGCAGCGGATCCATTTTGACTGTGTTAATCGATAAAGGCGCTGCCATATTGGCGATGCTTTTCTTAAAGGTAGTAATTTCTACCTTCTCGGGCGCGATCTTTGGCGTCGTCCGCAGTACATCAATAAGGCCCATGCGAAGCTGACGAGCGAATCGCTCATTCACGAGATCAATGGCGCCCTGATTAAATCCGAGAGAACTGTCTTCGCTCGCGAGATCGTGGGCAATCACCTGTGTATCACGTGAGCTGGCGTTGATTGGCACGTTATTGCCATCGAGACTCGTCTCAGCGATCGCATCGAGCTCTTCTTCTGTTAGTCCAAGTGTTTCTTCAACCATGGGTCTTGCTCATTTAAACTACGGTTAATGATGCAGTGAAGTTACTGCATCAAAAATTCTGTAAACAGGACTTTCTCGATGCCACCGAAATCTTCCGCCTCTTCAAGCTCTGAGTTAATCACGAGACGAAGTTCTTCAGCCATCGTGGCACGAAAGTCTGGTGCCATTGATTGCTCTTCATCGACGAGCGACAGCCTAGCTAGAATCGCTGCGCGAATAGACGGCTCATGCTTAGTCACATTATCTATAACGAGCTGGTCATAATGAGTCATCACTGTAATCGAAATCTGCATAACCTTTCGTGAGTTTGCGAGATTGGCTGTAAACGCCGCTGGCATCTGATAATAAAGCGTTTCTAATCGCGAAGGATTAGGTGTCTCAAGCAGCTCAGGGACCACCGCCTCCGCTTCTCCCTCGCCTTCTGCCTCACCTTCTTCGATCTGCGCTAACTCGGCTTGCAGCTGATCTTCTTGGCTAAAGAATCCTGTCGCAAATAGCGTGCCGATCACTGTGCCAACGGTAAGAATGATGACCCCGAAAATAATGCCTATGATGAGTAACCAGGGCTTTTTAGCCTTAGCTTCGCCTTCGGCTGCTACCTCTTCACTCATAGTAAACTCCTTACTCTAATTTTGTTTTCTATTTTGGCTCAAACGTAGGTATCTAAGCCATCTGAATTGTCGCTGCTGGCTTTTGCCTTTGAAGGGTTGGTCTCCATGGCAGACTCAGTAGCGACCTGTTTGGTTGACGCTTTATTCTGTTCGTTTGCCGCGCTACCTTCATGTTTGCTTCGACCGTGAGCGTTAACGTCTACGCTTACATCGGCAATTGAGTTACCCAATAAAGCCTCTCGAAGTCCACCCGAATTCGATTGCAGGAGGCGAGTCGTTTCGGCGTTCTCGCTGCTCATGCTAATTCGAAGGCCAGCTTCTTCTGAGTAAACGAACTCTACATCAACCTGCCCGTAATTTTCTGGAAATAAGCTGATAGATATCTTAGTCGGACCACTACCTAACCCTCGAGCTAAGTGTGGATTAATTCTAGAAGCGATCCCCTGTGGCAGGTTCGCTATTGACACGCGCTCGTTTGCAGCCTCGTTGGCCCTAGTGTTAGCGCCTTGGCTAACGCCGAGTTCGAGCTCCTGCAGAGTAATCTCTGACTCAGTTTTCTGCGTGAGAGGCAAATTATCACGTGCTTGTTTGGCTTGATTTATGACAGGCGAAAAAGCGACTCCCAATGGATTAGTCTGCGATGACGCTGTTACACTGCCTGACGCGGTGCTGATTCCATTTAGCACAACGTTTGAAACCTGCTGTTTGAGCGCTGCGGTAGCGGCCTCGGACTTACTCTTCGCCGTCGATCCTATCGCTCCCGCTTCTAGCGAGCTTCTTAACATCTTGCTTTGTCGCTGAGCTTTCTCAGTTGATTGGGCATTGATTGACGCTGCCGATACGGCGAACTGTTCACCACGCTGTGCTGAAAGCTGCTGGTTAACCTGACCGGCCTCGGACTTACTCTTCGCCGTCGATCCTATCGCTCCCGCTTCTAGCGAGCTTCTTAACATCTTGCTTTGTCGCTGAGCTTTCTCAGTTGATTGGGCATTGATTGACGCTGCCGATACGGCGAACTGTTCACCACGCTGTGCCGAAAGCTGCTGGTTAACCTGACCGGCCTCGGTTTTTGCTTGTGCAACAGCCTGCGCAGTAGTTGCGCTCATTGCTTGAGACTCAGTAGCTGTTTGACCTAATAGCCCGACATTATCGAAGCGAGCTGGGCGCTGCGCTTGAGCATAGGTTACACCCGCTGATTCGACACCCATAGCGTCAACTCGCCTGCTATTCTGCGCCGGTAAGTCGCTATCAGATCGCGTCGACGCGACATTATTTTGCAACTCAGACGCGCGGCTCATTGTGGTCATATTGCTGGTTGTAGTTGCAGCGTTATTTGCAGCGACCGAGTTAACCGAAGCAAGTTGAGCTAAGAAAGAACTCGCATTAGTTGGCGCTGAACTCGACGCTTCGATGTGCTTAGCTCTCGTTGAGGGCGCATCAGGGATGAATTCGCTCGTACCACTGCTTCGACCCATTTCGGCAAGAAGCCTCGCCGTTTCGCGATTCCAATATTCGGGGCTGTCGTCATTTTTCGGGTTGTAAGTCAGATCTTTTCTGTTTGAATTCTTGAGCGTATCGGTTTCGCGCAATAGCGCAAGCGGGCTGCCAAGCTTATTCTGCTCACGGCTGAGCGCCCCAGTTTCCGGTTTACTCATGGCGCCAGGGCCTAGTAAAACTGCGCGCGATTCCCTCAATTTAGTAATGCGAAGTGCATCGTTTGTAAGAAAACTCTCGAAGGGATTACTTCTCTTCTCGATGTTCCGCGCCGAGCTCATTTGAGCTGTTAACGAAGCATCCGACTGAACAGCCGCGTTGGAGGATTCTAATCGCGCCTGCAGAAAGGCTATTAGCCCCTGTGCACCCGTAGCTACGGTGTCGCGTTCAGTAAGCGTTGGCGATACTTTCCCAGCGTCGCTCTCAACGCCCCCTTTACTCAAATCTTTTAATTCTTTTAGCTCAGCGAGCAAACCTGTTGCGGCTACAGCTGAATTCGACGCAGGCACGCTATCGCGCGCTGTCGTACTCGCTTCACCCTGCATCGCCTTGAGATGCGCAAGCAAGTCGTTGACGGGAGAGGAAAGTGGCGTCGCGGCGCCACTTTCTACCGCTTCTGCCACTTCGGCTGCCACTTTTCCAGAAATGCCTGCCGCGGCGAGATCCGAGAGAATGTCGCCAAAAATACCTTCTGAACCGGCAGTCTTGCTGGCTTTGGCGGAATTACTGGACCCAAGCTCTTTTACAATGTCGCCGAGGTCGTATTTAGGGGAAATATTCATAGTCGTAATTTGCTCGATTTTTTATGCTGTCCTAAAGGTATTAGCAATTACTGTACCAGTTTCAATGAAATTGAATACCTACAAATTTCATGTCAGGAATTTTACAGCTATCGACTCGTAGCCGAGCTCAGAAACTGCTGCAAAGCCATTGAGTCGCTAAGCGCTGTGCTTCGCTTCTCTATTTTGGCGCTCAGCTTTTCCTGCTGTCGGGC